>Ga0316207_10004553_pt1 | contig 11982 bp, 7 predicted proteins | sample 6weekpyrite_MG_FD_204943 | JGI IMG/M metagenome (GOLD analysis project Ga0316207, IMG submission 204943) | Microbial mat bacterial communities from mineral coupon in-situ incubated in ocean water Damariscotta River, Maine, United States -... | ecosystem: Environmental > Aquatic > Marine >... | reverse complement strand
AGGACACGATCTCGACCGATACGCCGACCTTGGCGAAATCCTCTTGCATCAGCTCTGCCATGCGGCGGGCGTTCGGGTTGTAAGGCCGCTGCACCGGCATCGCCCAGATCTTCATCGACAGATCGCTTACGCCTTCGGCGGCCAGCATCGCCCTGGCGGCCTCTGGGTCGTAGGGATCGTCCACGATGGCATCGTTATAGGACCAGATCGTCGGCGGAATCGGGTTCTTCGCGATCTGCCCGGACCCCTGGAACACCACGTCGATGATGCCCTGCTTGTCGATCGCCATGTTCAGCGCACGGCGCACCTTGGGATTGTCGTATGGGGCGATGGTGGTGTTATAGGCCAGATAGCCGACGTTCAGGCCTTCCTGTTCCAGCATCACCACATCGGGATCGGCCTTCATCGCCGCGATGTCGGCGGGGTTGGGGTACGGCACGACCTGGCATTCGCCCGCCTTCAGCTTTTGATAGCGCACAGAGGCGTCGGGCGTGATCGCGAACACCAGATTGTCCAGCGGCGAGGCGCCTTTCCAATAGTCGGGGTTGGCCGCATAGCGGATCACCGCGTCTTTCTGATAGGCCACAAAGCTGAAAGGACCGGTGCCGATCGGCGCCTGGTTCAGCATCTCGGGCGTGCCCGCCGCCATCATCGCATCACCGTATTCGGCGCTGAGGATCGAGGCGAAATCCATCGCCAGGTTCGACACCATCGGCGCCTCGGGCCGGTTCAGCACGAACTTGACGGTGTAGTCGTCGACCTTGACGATGTCCTTGATCAGATCGCCCATCGACATGCCGCCGAAATATTCCCAGGTGCCGCCGGAGACGTCGTTATAGGGGTGGTCCTCCAGCCGTTGACGGTCAAAGCTGAAGATCACGTCATCGGCGTTGAAATCGCGGCTGGGCGTGAACTGGTCGTTGGCATGGAACTTGACGCCCCTGCGCAGGTTGAAGGTGTACTCCAGCCCGTCCTCCGATGCGCTCCAGCTTTCGGCAAGACCGGGGATCACAACGGTGGAGCCGGTCTCGAATTCGACCAATCGGTTGTAAATCGGATGCGAGGAGGCGTCGAATGTCGTTCCAGCGGTGTAAAGCGCGGGATCGAACCCTTCGGGCGAGCCCTCCGAACAATAGACAAGGGTTTTGGCCGACACCGCGCTTGCGAAGACCGAGGCAAGCAGCAGCCCGGCAGCCAGGCTTCGTTTGTAACGCATAATATTCTACTCCCACATAATTTTGGTTTTGACGGGTTTGGCGGGTCGCGTTTCTTCGATGGTGCAGAGTGACTCTCGTGGGTTCGCCAAGTCAAGCGGATCTGCCGGCCGGACCGGGATCACGGGCATCCTCCGGGCGGCGCAATGACGGTCGCTCGCTGTCTCTGCCCATGGCGCGCTTTCCGGCAAGGCGTGAAAAAAGTTTTGACTTTTTCACAAACTCTGTCATGAAAATTGCGGCTGAATTTTCACGAACCCGAGTCGGCAAGTCAAATGGATCACACCGCCACCCAGCCTGCTGCCGCCCAGGGCGCCGATCTGCGCAGCCTGCGCAAGTCGCGCGGGCTGACGCTGGCGGATGTGGCGGCGCGGCTTGGCAAATCGGTCGGCTGGCTGAGCCAGGTGGAACGCGACATTTCGACCCCCGAACCCCCGGAATTGCGGGCGCTGGCGCGGATCTTCGAGGTGCCGCAATCGCTGTTCTCTGCTCCCCGTGCACTGGATGCCGAAACCGGTCGCATCGTGCGTGCGCCGATGCGCCGCACCATTGGCGAGCGCGAGGTCGGCCTGATCGAGGAACTGCTGTCCCCCGACCTGACCGACAGTTTCGAGGTGATCCATTCAACCTTTCTGCCCGGCGCCGCCCGCCGCACGCCAGTCACCCGCGCCACGCAAGAGGTCGGCTATATCGTGTCCGGCAAGATGGATATCTGGCTGGATGACGAATTGTTCACCGTGGCCGCCGGCGACAGTTTCCGCATTCGCGACCAGACCCTGCGCTGGGCCAACCCTTACGACATCCCCGCCGTCGCGGTCTGGGTGATCTCTCCTCCCGTTTACTGAAGGAACGCTGCCATGTCCGATTTCCCCACCACCGCGCGCGTCGTCATCATCGGCGGTGGCGTCGTCGGCGCCTCGTGCCTCTTTCATCTGGCCCGCGCGGACTGGTCCGATTGCGTGCTGCTGGAAAAGAACGAACTGACGGCGGGGTCCACCTGGCACGCCGCAGGCAATATTCCCACGTTCTCAACGAACTGGGCGGTGATGAACATGCAGCGTTATTCGACCGAACTGTACCGAGACATCGGCGCCGAGGTGGATTATCCGATCAACTACAACGTCACCGGTTCCGTGCGGCTGGCCCATAGCCGCGAACGGATGATGGAGTTTCAGCGCGCCTGCGGCATGGGCCGCTATCAGGGGATGCCGATCGACATGATGTCGGTCGATGACCTGAAGGATCGCTATCCGTTCCTGGAAACCCACGATCTGGCGGGTGGTCTTTATGACCCGGCTGATGGCGACATGGATCCGGCGCAGATTACCCAGGCCTTTGCCAAGGGCGCGCGCGATCTGGGCGCGAAAGTTCTGCGCTTTACCCCGGCGACCGGGGTGCGCCGCGAGGGCGGCGAATGGATCGTGCAGACCGAAAAAGGCGAGATCCGCTGTGACTATGTAGTGAACGCGGCGGGGTATTATGCCCAGCGTGTCGGTGAATGGTTCAAACCCTACGGCGGGCGCAGCGTGCCGATGATGGTGATGAGCCATCAATACCTGCTGACCGAAGAGATCCCCGAAATCGCCGAATGGACCGCCGCGCAGGGGCATAAACTGCCGCTGCTGCGCGATGTCGACAGCTCGTATTACCTGCGCCAGGAAAAGACCGGCCTGAACCTTGGCCCCTATGAACGCAATTGCCGCGCGCATTGGGTCACGCCCGACGATCCGATGCCCGAGGATTTCTCGTTTCAGCTGTACCCAGACGATCTGGAGCGGCTGGAATGGTATATCGAGGATGCGATGGCCCGGGTGCCGCTGCTGGGCCGCACCGGCATCAACAAGGTGATCAACGGGCCGATCCCCTATACGCCCGACGGCAACCCGCTGATCGGCCCGATGCCCGGCGTGCCAAATGCGTTCGAGGCCTGCGTGTTTACCTTCGGCATCGCGCAGGGTGGCGGTGCGGGCAAGATACTGGCGGAATGGGTCACCGAAGGTCAGACCGAATGGGATTGCTGGTCGCTCGATCCGCGCCGCTTCACCGATTATACGGACGAAGATTACTGCATCCAGAAGGGCATGGAGATCTACGGCCACGAATACGCCATGCATTTCCCGCATCACACCTGGCCCGCCGGGCGCGGCAAGAAACTGTCGGCGCTGCATTCGCGGCTGGCGGAGGCGGGCGCGGTGTTTGGTGCCTATAACGGCTGGGAGCGTGCCAATTACTACGCCAAACCGGGCGATGACGTGTCAGAGGCGGCGACGCAAACCTGGGACCGCAACGGGCCTTGGGAGGCGCGCATCAGGCAGGAATGCGAATCCGTGCGCGATGGCTGCGGCATCCTGCCGATCACCGGATTTTCGCGGCTGGCGGTTCAAGGCCCCGGCGCGCGCGACTGGATCGACAGCCTGACCGCATCCCGCCTGCCGTCCGTGGGCCGGGTTGGGCTGGCCTATTTTGGCGACGCCCGTGGCCGGATCGTCACCGAAATGTCGGTGATCCCGCGCTCTGACGATGAAATCTGGCTGATCACGGCGGCCACGGCGCAATGGCATGACGGCGAATTCCTGTCCCGTCAGGCGCCTGACGGGATCACGGTGCAGGACCGCACGAAAAAATATGAATGCCTGCTGGTAACAGGCCCGAAATCCCGCGAAATCCTCGCCGGCATTTCCGATGCCGACCTTTCCAAGGGCTGGCTGACCTATCAGGAGGCCACCGTCGCAGGCATGAAATGCGTGCTGCTGCGGGTGTCCTTCGCGGGCGAGCTGGGCTGGGAGGTGCATTGCGATTTCGACGCCGCCCCCGCGATCTGGGACGCTGTCACCGGTGCCGGGGCCACACCCTTCGGCATGTGGGCGCTGGACCGGCTGCGGCTGGAAAAGGGCTATCGTGCGTGGAAGGGCGACCTGTCCACCGATTATTCGCTGCTGGAGGGCGGGCTAGAGCGGTTCGTGCGGCTCGACAAGCCGCAGGATTTCCCCGGCAAGGCGGCGTTGCTGGCCGAAAAGCAGCAGGGTGTGACGAAACGCTTTGCCACCCTGATCATCGAGGCGGGCGAGCAGGACCCGCCCTATATGTCGACGCTGTGGGACGGTGATACCGTGGTGGGCGAGATCACCTCGGGCGGCTGGGGTTATCGCGTCAACGCCTGTATCGCGCTGGCCATGCTGCGCGCCGATCTGGCGGCGGAAGGCACAGCGCTGGAAGTCGAGATCTTCGGGCGGCGCTACAAGGCCACCGTGCAGGCCGACCAGCCGCTGTGGGATCCGGGCAACGAAAGGCTGCGGGGATGAGCATCACCATCCTTGACGGCGGCATGGGTCAGGAATTGATGCACCGCGCGGACGGCGCGGCGACGCCGCTCTGGTCGACCCGGGTGATGATGGACCAGCCCGATCTGGTGCGGCAGGTGCATGACGATTTCTTTGCCGCAGGTGCGATGGTCACCACCACCAACACCTATTCGCTGCTGCGCGACCGGCTGGAAAAATACGGGCTTGCCGACCGCATTCCGGATCTGACCGATATTGCGTTGCAAGCCGCAGAGGCTGCCCGCGCCAAGGCGGGCAGCGGGCTGATCGCGGGCTCGATCGGCCCGCTTGGCGCGTCCTACCGGCCCGACCTGTGCCCGCCGCCCGCCGAGGCCGCACAGCTATATGCCGAGCCGGTGGCGCTGTTGAAAGACCGGGTCGATCTGCTGATCCTGGAGACCATGTCCTCGGCCGATCAGGCAGAGGGCGCGATGCGCGCCGCCAACAAGGCGGACATGCCGGTGTGGCTGGCGGTGTCGGTGATGGACGGCGACGGCACGCGGCTGCGCTCTGGCGAGGCGCTGCGCGATCTGGCCCCGGTGGTGACGCATTACCGCCCCGACGCGGTGCTGATCAACTGCGCCCGCCCCGAAGCCATCGCGGCAGCACTTGAGATCATCAAGGGTTTTGGCCGCCCGTTCGGCGCCTATGCCAACGGTTTCACGATGATCGCCGAGGATTTCCTGAAAGACGCCCCGACCGTCGATTCCCTGCAAGCGCGCCGCGATATGACCCCGGATGCTTATGCCGATTTCGCCGAAGGCTGGGTGGCGCAGGGCGCAAGCATCATTGGCGGCTGTTGCGAGGTCGGCCCGGCCCATATCGCCGAATTGCACCGCAGGCTGGCGGGATGATGCGGGACGCACCCGGAAAGGGGCGGCAAGCGCCCGCTCTTCATACCTTGCGGCTTGCCTCGCAAAAGGAGACCGGCCGATGAAACCGCCCGCCGCAGCGATCGAAACCATCGAAATGCCGGGGCTCGGTTTCGAGGCCACCGTCAACACCAATGCCAACGCGATGATCGCGCCATACAAAGCCAAATTCGCGGAGATGTACCGATGAGCAAAATTCCCGACCGTGCCCGCGCGGTGATCATTGGCGGCGGCGTGATCGGCTGCTCCGTCGCCTATCACCTGACCAAACTGGGCTGGAAGGACGTCGTGCTGCTGGAACGCAAACAGCTGACATCGGGCACCACATGGCACGCCGCCGGGCTGATCGCGCAGTTGCGGGCCAGTTCCAACATGACCCGGCTGGCGAAATACACGCAGGAACTTTACGGCGAGCTGGAGGCCGAAACCGGGATATCCACCGGCTTCCGGCGCTGCGGCTCGATCACCGTGGCCCTGACCGAGGAACGCCGCGAAGAGATTTTCCGTCAGGCCAGCATGGCGCGTGCCTTCGGGGTCGAGGTCGAACGCATCACGCCCTCCGAGGTCAAGGCGCGCTATCCGCATCTGAATGTCGATGACGTGACAGCCGGTGTCTATCTGGACAAGGACGGGCAGGGTGACCCGGCCAATATCGCGCTGGCCATGGCCAAGGGTGCGCGGCAGATGGGCGCCAAAATCCTGGAACGCGTCGCCGTGACCGGCCTGCAAAAGCAGGGCCGCCGGGTGACGGGCGTGGAATGGGCCTCGGGCGGCGAAACCGGCGTCATTCAGGCCGATTGCATCGTCAATTGCGCAGGCATGTGGGGGCATCAGGTCGGCCGGATGGCGGGCACCAACGTGCCGCTGCAGGCGTGCGAACATTTCTATATCGTGACCGAACCGATCGCCGATCTGACGCAGATGCCGGTGCTGCGGGTGCCCGACGAATGCGCCTATTACAAGGAAGACGCGGGCAAGATCCTGCTGGGCGCGTTTGAACCCGTGTCCAAACCCTGGGGCATGGACGGCATTCCGGCGGATTTCGAATTCGACCAGCTGCCCGAGGATTTCGATCACTTCGAGCCGATTCTGGAAGCCGCCGTCAACCGGATGCCGATGCTGGCGACGGCGGGAATTCACACGTTCTTCAACGGTCCCGAAAGCTTTACGCCGGATGATGCCTATCACCTTGGTCTGGCGCCCGAGATGGACAATGTCTGGGTCGCTGCCGGGTTCAATTCCATCGGTATCCAGTCGGCGGGCGGCGCGGGCATGGCGTTGGCCGCCTGGATGGACAGCGGCGAGAAACCGTTCGATCTGGGCGATGTGGATATCTCGCGGATGCAGCCGTTTCAGGGCAACAGGCATTACCTGTTCGAACGCTCGCGCGAAACGCTGGGCCTGCTCTATGCCGATCATTTCCCCTACCGCCAGAAGGCTACCGCACGCGGCATTCGCCGCACGCCGTTCCATGAACACCTGAAGGCGCAAGGTGCCGTGTTTGGCGAGGTTGCCGGATGGGAGCGCGCCAACTGGTTTGCCGAGCCGGATCAGGACCACGCCTATCGCTACAGCTGGAAGCGGCAGAACTGGTTTGAAAATTCCGCACGCGAGCACAAGGCGGTGCGCGAAAATATCGGCCTTTACGACATGACCAGTTTCGGCAAACTGCGTGTGGAAGGCCGCGATGCCGAAGGCCTGCTGAACCATGTCTGCGGTGGCGACATGTCGGTGCCGGTGGGCAAGATCGTCTATACGCAATTTCTGAACGCGCGCGGCGGGATCGAGGCTGATGTGACCGTCACACGCCTGTCTGAAACCGCCTATCTCGTGGTAACGCCAGCGGCGACGCGGCTGGCGGATCAGACCTGGCTGCGCCGTCATCTGGGCGAGCGGAGCGTGGTGATCACCGATGTCACCAACGCCGAGGCCGTGCTGGCGGTGATGGGCCCGAACGCGCGCCAGCTTTTGCAGGCGGTCTCGCCAGATGATTTCAGCAACGCGGCCAATCCGTTCGGCACCGCGCAGACGATCGAGATCGGCATGGCGCTGGCGCGGGTGCACCGGGTGACTTACGTGGGCGAGCTGGGCTGGGAGGTCTATATCCCCACCGATATGGCCGCGCATGTGTTCGAGGTGCTGCATCAGGCCGGGCAGAGCCTGGGGGCAAAGCTTTGCGGGATGCACATGATGGACAGCTGCCGCATCGAAAAGGGGTTCCGTCATTTTGGCCATGACATCACCTGCGAGGATCACGTGCTGGAGGCCGGGCTGGGTTTTGCCGTGAAAACCGCGAAACCCGATTTCATCGGCCGCGACGCGGTGCTGCGCAAAAAGGACGCGGGGCTGCAGAACCGCCTGCTGCAGTTCCGGCTGACCGACCCCGGGCCGCTGCTGTATCACAATGAGCCGGTGATCCGGGACGGGCAGGTCGTGGGCTATCTGAGTTCGGGCAATTACGGCCACACGCTGGGCGGCGCCATCGGTCTGGGCTATGTGCCCTGCGCGGGTGAAACCGCGGCAGAGGTGCTGGCCTCGGCCTATGAGATCGAGGTCGCAGGAACCCGGGTGACAGCCCAGGCATCGCTGCGGCCGATGTATGACCCGAAATCCGAACGCGTAAAGGTCTGACCGGCGCGCGGCGCAAAATTCTTGAGAAGAATTTTAGCAAGGATTTTCAGAAAATCCTTGGTCCGCCGGGTTTGAGCCAGCGCAAAGCCCGCGCCGGGCCCTGCTGCTATCCCGATCCGTGAAATATCATTGGATCAGACGGCCCGGCTCATGTCAGATACAGCCCATCTCAAACCGATCACTGCCTTGCTGGCAGAGCTTGAAACGACGCCCGAGGGGCTGAGTTCAAAGGAGGCGCAGGACCGGCTTGCGCGCTATGGCCGCAACGAACTGACCGCGGCCAAGGGCGCGCCGGAATGGGTCAAGTTCCTGCGGCAGTTCAAGAATTTCTTCGCACTGTTGCTGATCGGCGGCGGCGCTTTGGCGCTGTCCGCCGAACGGCTCGACCCCGGGCAGGGCAATCTATACATCGCCATCGCCCTGATCGCCGTGGTGCTGTTGAACGCCGCCTTCACCTATGTGCAGGAGCTGCAAAGCGAACGCATCATGGACAGCTTTCGCAACATGCTGCCCACGATGGTGATGACCCTGCGCGACGGCGCCGCGCGCGAAGTGGCGGCGCAGAACCTGGTGCCCGGCGATGTGATCGCGCTTCACGAAGGCGACAAGGTTCCCGTCGATGGCCGCCTGCTGGACGGCGCGCAGTTCAAGGTCGATCTGGCCAGCCTGACCGGGGAAAGCGAGCCACAACTGCTGGATCCCGACAAATCGGACCCGAACCTGCTGGAAAGCGCCAATATGGTGTTCTCCGGCACCCTTGTGCAGAATGGCGAAGGGCGTGTCGTGGTCTGCAAGACCGGCATGCACACCCAGATCGGCGGCATCGTGCAACTGACCGAGGCGACGGGCTCGGTCGAGACGCCGATCCACCGCGAATTGCGGCATTTCATCAAGATCATCAGCGCCATCGCGATTTTTCTGGGGGTCGGCTTTTTCGCCGTCAGCGTCGCCATCGGCAACGGCGCCATCGCCAGCCTGATCTTTGCCATCGGCATCATCGTGGCCAATGTGCCCGAGGGGCTGCTGCCCACCGTGACGCTGAGCCTGACCATGGCCAGCCGCCGCATGGCCCGCAAGAAGGCGCTGATCAAGAATCTGGAAAGTGTTGAAACCCTGGGCAGCACCTCGGTGATCTGCACCGACAAGACCGGCACCCTGACCCAGAACCGGCTGGGCGTGAATGCCGTGGTGATCGGGCATCAAAGCTACGGTGCCAACGACTCCAGCCTGCGCGAAAACCCGTTGCTTGGCGCGATCCTGCAGATCATGGCGGTGTGCAACGATGCCTATCTGGTCGATGGCGGCTTTTCCGGCGATGCCACCGACGGCGCGCTGCTGTTTTTTGCAAACCGGGTTGGCGATCTGGACCAGCTGCGCCGCGTGCGCAGCGTCGCGGAAGAACCGTTCAACTATGCGCAGCGCCGGATGATCACGGTGGCGGTGCCAGAGGAAGAGGCGGCGCCGGTGGCGTTCCTGAAGGGCGCCCCCGAGGTGGTGCTGGATATGTGCGACCGGATCATGATCAACGGCGACATTCTGGAACTGGACGCGCGCCAGCACGACAAGGTGATCGACGCTTACCGCCGAATGGCGGCGCGCGGCGAGCGTGGCCTGGGTTTCGCAAAGCGCGGGGTCGAGGGCGACGGCATCCCGGCCGGCGGCTATGTCTTTGTCGGGCTGGTCGGCATGATCGATCCGCCGCGCGCCGAGGTGCCCGACGCGATGGCGCGCTGCCGCTCGGCGGGCATCCGGGTGATCATGATGACCGGCGACTACGGGCTGACGGCGGAAACCATTGCGCGCCAGATCGGCCTGATCGCCGGGCGTGGCCGCGTGGTGCAGGGCGACGAGATGGCGGCGATGTCCGCAGACCATCTGCGCGAGATCCTTAAATCCGAACCCGAGATCATCTTTGCCCGCATCACGCCCGCCCAGAAACTGCAGGTCGTGCAGGCGCTGCAGGCGCTGGGCGAAACCGTGACGGTGACCGGCGACGGGGTCAACGACGCGCCTGCCCTGAAAAACGCCGACATGGGTGTGGCGATGGGCGTGATGGGCACCGATGTGGCCAAGGAAGCCAGCGACATGGTGCTGATGGACGACAACTTCGCCACCATCGTTGCCGCCATCGAAGAGGGGCGGACGATATTCGACAACATCAAGAAATTCATCGCCTATATCCTGACCAGCAACATCCCCGAGATCTTGCCCTTCATCGCCTTCGTGCTGCTGGACATCCCGCTGCCGCTGACGGTGATCCTGATCCTGTCGATCGATCTGGGCACCGACATCGTGCCGGCGCTGGGTCTGGGGGCCGAGCCGCCGGAAACCGACGTGATGAAGCGCGGACCGCGACCGCGCACCGAGCGGCTGCTGACCCGCAACCTGCTGATTATGAGCTATGGCGTGGTCGGCATGGTTCAGGCGGCCGCCGGGTTCTTTTCCTACTTTTTCATCCTTTATGCGGGCGGCTGGGAATGGGGTCAGGACCTGGCCTATGACGATCCGCTGTACCGCACCGCCATCACCGGCTTTTTCGCCTCGATCATCATCTGCCAAATTTCCGACGTGATCATCTGCCGCACGCGGCGGCAAAGCCTGTTCAGCGTCGGTGTGTTCTCCAACAAACTGGTCTGGGTCGGCGTCGCGACGGAACTGCTGCTGCTGGCCGCGATCGCCTATGTGCCTGCGTTCAATACCTTCTTTGGCACGGCGCCGCTGAGCATGGGGCAGTTGCTGCTGAGTGTCCCGTTCGCACTGGCGATCCTGGCGGGGGACGAGCTGCGCCGGGTGCTGGTGCGGCGTGAAAACCCGTTCGTGCTGCGCTGGCTGACCTGGTAGGTCGGCAATTTGGCCGGGAGCAGGCTTGCCGGGCTCTAACCGTAGCGGGCCACGAAATTGCGCAGGATGCGTTCCGGCGCGTGCACGTCGGCGGCATGGACCATGTCCAGCAGCGCCTGGGCGTCTTCGGGCGGGAAATAGCCCCTGTGCTTGTAGATCTCGATGCGCACCTCAAAGACCGAGGCATCGGCCTCGGGGTGAAACTGCGTCGCGTAGACGTTGGATTTGTAACGGATCATCTGGAACGGGCAGGCGGGGGATTTCAGCAGATGCGCCGCGCCCGCGGGCAGCGCCTGCACCGCCTCTTTGTGACCCACGAAAGCATCGAACACCTCGGGGCAGCCCGCCAGCATCGCGTCGCTGCGGCCCGCCTCGGTCAGCGAGCAGGTCGAGGTTCCGACCGGCTCGCCGAACTGCTCTTTGGTGACGGGGGCGCCAAGGTGATGCGCCAGAATGCCGATGCCATAGCAGCAGCCCATGAACGGGATGTCGCGCGCGCTGATTTCCGGCATCAGCCCCATCACGGCGGCTTCCATGCGCTTGTCCTGCGCGGATTTCTGGTCCTCGGCGTCGCTGACGCAGCCCGGCCCGCCGCCCACGATCACCCCCGCGTAATTGTCCAGCGACAGGCCCTCCGGGATATCCTGGCGGTCAAGGCAAATGCGCCGGGTTCGCGCGGCGTCAAGCCGGCCCTTGGCCAGAATCGCCTGATATTCATTGTCCGAGGCTTCGGGCTCGGGCCTGAGTTGCAGGATCAGAAAGGGTTTCATGTGGCTCAATCGGGGGCTGCGGTTCGCGGTGCTACATGCGGGAAAGTCCCGGCAAAGGTCAATGGCGCGGCGGCGCGCCCGTCGCGACCTCTGTGGGCAGCGCCACGCCCCTGCTACCGGTTCGTGACGGCCAAAGCCAATGGGACCACTGGATCAGCAGCCTCTTTTGCGGCTATCAAGGCCGGATCAGCACCCGGGCCGCCGCTATGGATCACCGCCGTTTCGTTTCCTCCATGCCTGCCGGCGTCAAGGCCGGCCTGACGCAGCGCAGCACCATGCCCGGCCTGCTGCATCTGGCCGGGCATCTTGGTGCCATCGCACTGACCGGGGCCCT
>Ga0316207_10004551_pt1 | contig 11992 bp, 10 predicted proteins | sample 6weekpyrite_MG_FD_204943 | JGI IMG/M metagenome (GOLD analysis project Ga0316207, IMG submission 204943) | Microbial mat bacterial communities from mineral coupon in-situ incubated in ocean water Damariscotta River, Maine, United States -... | ecosystem: Environmental > Aquatic > Marine >... | reverse complement strand
AAGCCTCTTTCCATAAAATTCACAAAAGCTCTTTGCCTGCGCATGGGTCACGCCAACAACGGGAAAAAGGTCTAATCCCCATCCCAAGTCATCAATATAAGGCGGACGAAGGACTTTTCCTCCTGTCTCATCAATATACTGCCTATAAGCTCCATTCGTCACTTCTGTCTTGTCAATATAAAAATTTTCTACCCTGACCTCTCTGGGTGCCTTATCCTTAAACCTGTCATCATAACTTCCCATAACAAACTCATTTCCCTTGATATAGCTCATCGTTACATTACTTAAGGCAAGCATCTCGGGGTTTTTGACAACCTCTTTTGTTGAACAGCCGCTATAGATCAGAACCATCACGATTAATACTACATATCTCATTATTTATCTCCTAAGACTAAAGGAATAGAAAAGTGCTTTCCATCCATGCGCATCTCTTGAAAATGAAGGTCAAGTTTCATCTTATCAACACGAGTAGCAAAAGGATTGCTGTATTTAAAAGAGATAAGCTTTTTACTCTCTGCCTTCATCTCTATAATAGGCTTGTTCAACTGTAGCTTAAGTACATGTCGAGGCTTAAATGCATAATGGTCAAAAGCCTTGGTCTTTACCTGTTCAAAAGAGATGTTAATGTCTTCAGAAGATTGGTTGGTGATCTTATAATAATATGTCTTCGCATTAAGTGTCTTATCCACCTTGTAAAAGACTATAGAGATAGCACCATTTCTTTCATCTAAAGCCCTTTGCGCCTGAGCTTTAGCATCTGCCTCCGCCTGGATTGCCGCTATTGCATTTTGAAGTTCAGGATGAAGATTTCCGTAAAATACGTCGGGGATTTTCGTCATCTCGTTGCAACTAAAGGCTGCAACTGCCTTTTTTATCTTTTCTGACAGATTCGTATCTAAAGTTTCCACCACTGAAACGACAAAGTTCGGGACCTTATAACTCTTTATTATTCTCTCATCAATTTTAAATTTGAATTTTTCTAGCCCTTGGTGATGATTCAATTTTTTACTAAAATCATCTGGAATACTCGAGATAAAAAGCCCTTCATCCACAATCATATTGATCTTGTCCGTGGAAGCAAAAAGAAAAAAGGCGTCCAATCTTCCCTTTTTCATCTTTTCAAGCGAATCCTCTAAAGAAAAACTCTTAAAATTAATATCTAAAATAACGCCGCTATCTTTAGCTATATCTTGAAGATAGACCTGGGCGATATTCGAGATCTTTCCTACCGATATGGATTTTCCTCTTAAGTCATAGATCGAACTTATCTCTTCTCTTGATACAAGGTAGAGCATCTCCTCCTGACCCGCACATAAAATACCGTAGTTCGTAAAAGCTTCAAATCCATGCAGTGCAGCATTTTTTATCCCCAGAACGTCCCCTCTTACAATGGCAAAATTGGCACTTGAGTTTTTAAGGTCATCGATCTTTTCAAGTTCACCTTGACGCACAATCTTTTCTGCTTCAAGTTCAGGAAAGCCTTCTTCATTCGAAATAGAGAAAACGGTCTCTTTTAAAATATTTGTCGTGATTTTCTCATGTTTGCTTTTGATAAAACTAATAACGTGTTTTTTCTTTTCCGGCTCTTTAATCTGCACTTTTTTGACGGCTTGGCTATGATAGATATCAGGATACTTGCCCTTAAGTTTTATGTACATCTCGCGTGTATAATCCGGGTCTTCATTGCGTAGACGTAAAAAGTAGAGTTGATTAAACTTTTTAATGTAAAGGTTTTTTTTGTTCTCTACCAGTCTATACTGCGTTAACGTCTCTTCAAAGTGAACTGACGTATAGATCTGTAAAAAAGAGTAGTCTCTCTCACTTGAAGAACTAGGATCATAGGCGACCTTGTAACCGCTTGCATTGTTTTCAGAAAAATAAACATTATTCTGATAGATCCCTACCGCCTCTTTAAATGCCCCGACTCCATCGTCAAAGGCTTTAAAATACTGTTCAAACCCTTCTTCAGAATGCAGTAGACTCATCAATGCTAAAAAAAGAAAAAAGCTTCGCATCTGCTATTCCGCCTTTTCAACCACAAATTCAAAACCGATGTTAAGATTTTGTGAGACTTTTGTCTGTATATTTGTCGCTTCTAAAACAATACTTCCTTCATATTTTCTCTCTTCTAGCGTTGCGCTTTGCAAAAACTCATTTTCAAGTTTAAACTCAAACATACCCATCTCTCCGGCCTTAATATGTAAAGCCTTGTCCGTAAGAATATTAACAATCATATCGGCCGAGACAAGGGCATCTTGAAAGTCCAATATCGTACGACTTTTTAGACGGATAAGTGCATCATCAGACAGTGAGTTTTTAATATAGACCGGATAGACTTGACTGACCTCTTTAAAAGTAACCTTTTGAGGAAGTACAATAAAATCATCTACCTTTTTTGCTTTGTTAACAATAGTAACCGTTCCATCTGCGGCTGTCACTACGGTGGTCTCCGAACCGTCTTTGCCTTTTTTACACATACTTTTTTGTAAATCTTTTACCACCATTCCCGCTTCTTTTCCGGCAACACTGGTAATTATTTTTTTCATGGCCTTTCCACAAACGACCAAAGAGAGTATCCATAAGACAAGCATAACAGTTAGAAGAAAAAAGACTAGAGCATACATAGGACTTTTTTTATACATAGGAAACTTTTTCAAAACAGGGTTCAAAAAGGTGTTCGCAGGAAACTTCAGTACTACAATATATTTCGCAACAAACTCTTTGTGTGCTTGAGTATACTTGGCTTTAAATACTTTCGGGTCTGTCATCTGCGCTTTATCGATCTCTTCTATCTCTTGATCGATCTGATTTCCATCTAGGAAAGCTTCACATTTATAGACATTATCAACAATTGAGGTAATAACTGTACAGTTTCCTTCGCCTTCTATATAGGCACCTTCTGTACTTAAGACCTTCGAATAGAGTCTCTCCCGCGTGTATAACTCTACAAACTTTCTGTGGGCTACCTTGTAACGGGCTTCAAAGATATCCTCAGGTCTGTCAACTGCTGAGATGTCACTGCAATTGACCTCAACAGCATCGATAAGATGTGCATCCATATAGGCTTCACATCGGTATATCAGTCCTTTGACTGATGTCTCGATAGATATCTCACTGGCACCGTTCTTACTCTTTGCATGTGTTGTCTTTACGATCTTAAAACTTTGTGTATCTTCCATCTACAGCCCCTACAGGTTATTTAAATTAATGACTTTGCCGTTTTTCCCAAGCGTGACAAAATCCTGATTACGGATAAATCGCTTCATCCCCGACTCCAACCGTTGTGCATTAATATAAATACCGCTGGTATTGGAGATATCTTCAATAAGAAAACCTTCTTTATACGGATACAGGCGCGCATGTTCTTGTTCTATATCATCGCCTTCGATAACAAGATCACAGCTCTCACTCGCCCCTGCGATGTAATACTCTTTATTTGCCTCATTCTTCTCTTCATCGTCTTGTAGGATATCGTCCCAGTTCCCATCAAAGATTGTCGCATTGCCAAAATGCAAAAGGACCTTTGAAAAGAAGGAGTTGTCTATACTAAGAAACATATCATAATAGTCAGCCTCATAGCGTTCACTAAAACTAAACAGGTTTTGAAGCCGTACTATATTCTTCCAAAACCCTGTGTTGACGATTTCTGCCTTTTCCTCTTGAATCTTCGTACTGATAAAAAGCAGATGTGCCAGCAGGTCATATAACTGCCAGGCCGATATACTCCCGATACTTAAATCCCCCACGATCTTATTGGAAAAAGCCGCTGCAACGGAGGCTGAAAAAAAGGATTTTTGATAAGCCATCTCCGTTAAAAAGTCGGCATACCTTCTTAAAACATTAGAGATCATAATGCTCTCATTTGTTGTCATCGTCGAATTTACAGGAATGATTTTCGAACAAAAACGAAGATCGATTTCATTAGCCCCCGGACTATAAGGATTGACAGCATTAGCAATACTCTGATCTCCGTTATGATCGATGTAGATACGTGCAACTTCAAATAACTCGTCATTATTCAGTGCTTTTTGACGAATCTCCACACTGTATGTCTCCAGTGTCTTATAATAGAGTTTTACATCCTTATCTGTTCTGGATGCATCAAAGTCTTCAAGATTCTCTTTATACTTTAAGTAGACATACAGACTCGTTTTATCAGTAAACTGGCTGGAGAGAAGATCTTTAAGCAAGACACTTTTTTTACTCACATAGATCACGTCGCCTTCTTGATTTATGGCAGCTCCGGGATGTAAGATCATCTGCGAACCTTCAATGCTTACACGCAAGTTATCCTCAAAGCCGACTAAGATTCCCTTGCCAATACCATAACGTGCTAAAAGGGAATTTTTAAAGATAAAGTATTCATCATTACGTTTGATCTGTTCGGGATTAAAGATCATTCCATCTGAAAAGTTTGTTCGTTCCATAGCTTGTTTAGGTAACATTACATCAACTCCAAAAACAGTTTTCTAACTCTAAGATAGAGCTTTTCATATAGCTCAGACTCTTCGACTTCATACTTTTGTGATATCTCTTTGCACATACTTTCCACCCTTGTCTTGATAAGATACTGTTCGTCCTTACTCATGTCAAACTTTTTCTTGTTCGGATAATAACCCTCTTTTCTCTCGTATACCTTCTTATGACTATAGCGTTTGTCTATTTCGTTTAGCAGTGATCTTCTATCTTCCATTGCCTACTCCCTCAAATCATCATAATCATAAGCACTCTCATAGTGCATATCCATCACCTTCGTCTGTACCATCTCCTGATCTTCTTGGGCAAAAGGATATTCAAGTGTAAAATGTACATGCATAGGCTTCTCTGCATTAATCAACTCTTTGACAATATGCAATTTTTTCTGCTCTTCATCCCTGTCCTCAGCAAGCTTTTCTTCTATATATACTTTAAAGAAAGGTGCTCTGGTATTACCCTTTCGCTGTTTCAGTGAACCATGCAGATTCTCTTCGCTTCCTTCATCGTCGATCCGTACCTTTGTGCCGATGATATACTCAATCAGTTCAATAAAATATGCCTTTGTTCCACGTATTTTATAGAGATGTACAAGATTATTCAAAACCCGTCGTTTGGCTACCTCATCAACCTCTTGTGAAAAACGTATTCCTACCCAGGTAGACAGCCAGTCGATAAACTCTGTATGTGAAGGATTGAACTGCTTCTCCATCCTATTAATGATACTCTCATGCTCTAAAGCCATCGTCTGCAATCCAAAGATAAAGTTTTGTAAAAACGCATTATCATGATAGATCGAAGGAAGTGATCGTATCCACGAGGGTGATTCCAAAGTCAAAGCAATCTTTCCTTCGCTGATCTCTTTAATCTCTCTCAAGCAGACCTTTTCATCCCTCCCTTCCACTAAGTTCGTCTTGACTACCTCTGCATGATTGTTCGCTATTATCTTGTTCAATTGCGCCAGTCCCACATGCACCTGCGCATCCAAGAGCATATTAAGATAACGTGTCATATCACCGGCAGAGTCAAAAATCATAAGACAGCTCTTCAATCACTATATCATCAATATTGACAATCTCATTATAATTCAGTTCTATCCCTGTCTCAGAAGCCTTATTCCCCTCTTTTTCCATGCGTATCTCTGAAATAAAACAAGACGTCTCCAGCATATTCACAATGGCAGAAAAGTCATTTTTTGATATCCGTCTTCCTATAGGATATCCTTCGGATTTAAACCCTGTAAGCGGATCAAAATAGTGCTGTGCCTTGTGTAAAAGTTCATTTTCCAAGACTGAGCGCACAGGACGACTCTCTTCATCAGAGTATTTAAGCTTTACATAGACCTTCATCGACGATACGCGTACACTCTCGACTCTTGGTTTAACCGTGATCATACTCAGGTTTTGCAAGTGTGTTTGCAGTTCTCTTATAAAAGCAGGGTTAATAAAGCCTTTCTCACGTAAGACATTCTGTGCCATGATCACCACTACCGTTTCGCCCTCATGCAGTACACATTTTGCTTTTTTAACAAAGGCTGAATATTGTCGACTGAGATGTTCATAGTCTTCTGCACTGACAGCTCTTTGCATCGTCTTGAGAACAGAAGGAGCAAAACGCTTCAACTCTTCTATACTGTCGCCGTCTTGACCGTCAATACACTCAGATATATTTTTGACCGAATCAATGTAATTTATAGACTCTTGCAATACAGTGATCTTCTCGGCAGGAAGGTTTCCTCTCTTGCCCTCAGTCACAGCATAGCTCTGCACAATGATCTCCTCGCCAAGAGTAGGTATCTGTCCGTGTATCCCGTCACCAAACTCGATCTCACCGGTAATACCGTTGAAACGAAATACTTTATCACTCTTGCCAAAATCAATAAAACGCTCTACAGCCTTATACTCTTCATCTCCAATGATTATCTTCGGTTCAGTACTCAGGTTTGTATTATCTAATATATATTTCATATCAGGAAGCCCGTCTGAATGCCCGATGATCTCATCATAAAAACTCTTTTTCTGAGTGATCTCTACCGTATTCAATAAGAGTGCATTAATACGAGGAAAACGTTTTATCGCATTAAATACCACACTGACTCTGATCCACATCCGTTCAAAAGAGTCAATATACAAAGTATATGATTCTAAATCATCAATACGAGGAAGTTTTATTCTCACCTCTCCGGAAAGACTAAGGCCGTCCGTTTCATCCTCACACTCGAGATTCATCCATTGCGAGCCTTGAAGTATCTCCCACTTCAGAACCCTTTGCCCTTTTAGAAGGTTTCCCTTACTGTTGTTCTCAATATCAAAATAGAGGGTCATCTCCTGTTCGCTCAGATAAGAATCAAATCCCATATAAAGCGCTTCTTCATACTCTTTGTCCTGCTTAAAGAAATAGACAGGTCTGTTCTTCTCGAAGTGTATATGCTCATATTTGTAATTATGAAATGCAAAACACTCATTTAAGTCACGTCGCGGCTGAGAATATTTGATACGTACACTAGAGAGTACGGGAGGGGTGAGTGTTGAAGGCGTGGTCTTGACCTCTCCTGTATCCTGATCATACTCACTGACCTCTTCCTTTCCGTAATTTCCACTGACCATCTTGGCTCTGATCCAATATCCTTCTTCAGCATTAATGACAACCTTCGAGAGATCGGAAGGAACCGTAAAGCTAAGACTTCCCTGCTGAATAAACCCTGCGCTTAGATCTTTGGCATCAAGCTGATTCCACTTGCCCTCATAAATAGCATATTCCCATATAATCTGCAAATTATCATGTCCTTTCGGTATGACATAATCTGCACTTTGAGAATGAACAAAATCGATCATGACCTGAGCACCGGCTTCACAAAAGGCATCATCACTACGCAGATAAAAAAGCTCGTCCAACATGGTATCATCTAAACCGGGACGAGAGCCTAGAGGGTAAAAGTTGTTATTCATATCTAACTTCTCATAATTATGAAAACAGTTCTGCGGCAAGACGCCTGCTTCATGCGAGTTTGTCACCAGACTTACTTCATACGAGCAAAATTCATCCAGCCACACCGGTGTCTCATTTAGACAAGCTCGGATATAAAACTGTTCATCTTCACTAAACTGCGAAAGTGTCCCTTTTTCAAAGTCTACATGGTTACCTTCAAAGGTCACTTCCAAGATATCAGCATCATTATCATCAACGGCGACGCTCAGCTCATGAGAAATACGGAGTGTTTGCCACGCTTCCCCGTCATAATACTCCCACTGCATCATCCGTAAAAAATCTTCTTTCAGATCAAAAGCGCGCATACTTGTCGGCAATCTGAACAGTATGCTCATCTTGACATCGTTTTGCAAGACATAAAAATCATCGCAAAAAAGATAGATCTCTACTCTGTTGTTAGATTTTCCTTCCGAGTTAAAGGGATAAAAAGGAGTCTGTTCTTGAATATTTTGTGAATAATCGACAATCTGACTTTTTTGGCGTTCTTCATCAAAACTCTTAGCATAAAGGTTAAGTAACTTTACATTTGAAGCATACAGAGCCTTATTCGTCTCATACACTAAAGTTTCGTTCTCTTCATCTCCCTCGTTTGCAAGAACACTTCCTGCCTTGATTAGTACGGTATCCTTTGATGCTAAACCGATCTGATACCCTGTACTCAATTCAAACTGCACACGGCTCTTTGCCGCAATAGGAAGACGTTGTTTGATACCAAGCAGATCCAAGAAAGCCAAGTAGTTTTTCTGCGGTACCTGGTTAAGCCTGTACTGAGTCATCTCCGTCATATACGCAAAAAGCTCAACCAAGGTAATTCCCGGATCACTTGTATTATGATTTGTCCATTCAGGACAATGGTCTACAATACGGCTAATTGCCTCATCTCGGATCTCATCAAAACTTCTGTCATCTAATTTGATATCATGAAACATCTCTACTCTCTCCTATACCGGCAACAGATAAAAAGGGTATACAAGATTATACTCTCTGTCTGATTCAATTAATTCATATCGTATATCCACGTTTAGACTTCTTTCGTCTTCACCATAGGCTTCTACGTCTAAAAGGTTTATTCTATTCTCATACATTTCCAAGGCTTCACGAACATATAAGGCAGCCAGAGCCTGCGTCTGTGTCGTATTGGGTTCAAACATTAACTCATGGATACGACAACCAAAATCGGGATTATAAATTCGTTCACCTATCTGCGTTGATAAAATAATACCAATACTCTCCTCCACACACATCTCAAAAGAGCTAAAAGCTATCCCCCCTTGAGAGTCCACACCAAAATCAAAAGCGATACCTTTTCCTAAAAACTCTATCTCATCATTCATCATCATTCCTAAAATGTTCCGTTTGCTTTCATTTCGAAAGAGGTTTTTAATCCTGCCGAATTATATGTATGCGTGTATGACGTCACATAATAATCTCCACTCAATTTCTTTCCGACACCCTTTATTTCTACTAAGGTTCCTAACTTAAACTTTGGCTCACCTACACATTCTCCATCTGCTTGAAGATAGTTCATCGACTCCTCAGTCAATTTTGCTACTGCCATGCTTTTTGCCTGAGCCTTAGTCAAAGACGGTCTGTCATCTATAATCAATTCGGCTGTATCCGTACCTTTAAGGTTCTTCTTGGCCTCTTTTGTCCCCATTATCTTTGGCGAACCTATCTTCTTTTCATCTCCTGCTTTTGCCGTCTCTGATATCTTTGTTTTTTTATCAATATCTACACTACTGACAGTGACTTCTGTTAAAATACCGTCTAGACTAAGCTCTGCATTAAAATCTATCAAGCTTTTTCCCCACTCCAGGACAACGCCACTTTTTTTTGCGCTCATATGTCTCGCTTTTTTAAAAAAAAGACCTCCCCCGTCGTCAAGATCTACCTCATAACCTAGATCGTCTGCAAATCTTCGTAAAAAAGCCAGATTTGATTCCGTTGCTTTTTGAACAAGCTGTTCATAGACCTGTGTGGTTGCTTGAATCTTATTTCCCCGTAACTTTGCCTCACCTGCCATTTGACCGGCGATATCACTCAACTTTTTCTTATCAAAGTTTCGATTTTTTTTGATCTTACTCAGGCGATGCAGAAAATCATGACAGGTTAAGACGATTTCATCTGCAGCTTCGACCTTAGAATCAAATTTAATCTTCTTCACATCTCCCTTAAAAATAGATTGTGTTTTACCTGTATTGCCAATCTCAATAGCAATCTCCTTACCGATAGCAAAACGACTGTTTTCTTGAAGTTCGGTGAATCCATCAAAAAATGTCAAGGTCGCTGTAGCATTGGATCCGATATCTTGTTTTACATTAAAACTTTTAAGATAACCAAGCTGTGTTGCTGTCAATTTTTTTCCTCCGATCTTAATCAAGATACTTGCTACATCACTGTCCATCAGTTCACTTTCACCATACTACCCTTGACTGTTGTAATCCCTCCGCTAGACACCTCAGTGGCAGCAGAAGATTTCAGGTCAAGTTTAAGTGCTTCGACCTTACCTGTTGCGGATGCTTTAACATTAAGTGTACTGCCCGCTTTTAGATCCATTCCTGCACTTGACTTGGCATTAAGACTAGAACCTGCCTCTAGCTTTAAGCCCATGCTTGATTTCAGTTTGACATTTTTCCCTTCGATACTGACATCGCCGTCAGACTTCAGAGTAATCCCTGATTTTGCTTTGATGTCGATCTTCTTATCTGAGCTTACCTGCACGTCTCCCTTGGCTTTGATGATTATCTTGCCATCTGCTTCATCATTGGTAATATCGATCTCTTTTTTCTTTACATCAAAGGTAATATTTCGTTTTCCGCTTTTATCTTCGATAATGACCTTCTCTTTTCCTTCTGTATCATCCAAGGTGATCGTATGACCGCTACGCGATTTGATCATCTTAATATTATTTTTACCATCTGCATTCTCTTCAATGACCTTGTCTTTACCATTCCACAAAGCACCGACGATATAAGGATAATTCACATCACCGTGTTCAAAAGCGACCAAGACCTCATCATCAACCTCGGGTAGAAAGTGGATACCGCGTCCGTTACCTGCCATGGGCGTGATCATGCGAGCCCATTTACTCTCAAGTGTATCTGCTCCGCCTCGCCATAAATATTTGACTTTTAGACGACCTTTTTTATCTGGGTCTTTGTTGTTAGTCACCAAGGCTGTCACCACACCGTACATCTTGTGGTCATTGGCCTCTTGTTTATATTTCATCAACTGTTCAATCATATCATCTCCTAAGTCAACACAGGAAGGGTTAATTTTGTACCTGCTGGAATATACATCGGATCATCGATTCCATTAGCTGTTGCAATTACCTTCCATTTATTCGGGTTTTTATATTGGCTGTTCGCAATACCGTGAAGGGTATCTCCGGTCTTAACAATATATGTTTTTGCCTTTGTCTGGTTCTTCACTGCTTGTTTCTTACTGCTCTCCGTCACCACCTCTTCAAAACTCAGTTCAACCTTTGCCCTAATAGGAATACCCTCTTTATTAAACATGGTAAACTCATAATCCAGTTCCTTAAGAATACAGGTGAAAAAATAAGGAGATTTCCCCCACTTCAGTGTGATAAAAGGAGGCCTTTTAACTTCTTTTCCTTTTTTAGTCTTAAATGTACGCACCATTAACATAGATTCCAAGGCCTGTATATAATTCGTATAGACACTCATATTTCCTATACTTGTCGTATCAAACAGAACATCTTTGATCCCTACTGTTTTAGCGTTACCATTTTTAAACTGTTTGGCCTGAACATCCTTCTGATTACCGTCAACATTCTCCCACTCAACCCCTTTTTTAATACTCAATGAACCGGGGTTATACTGAAAGACAAAGGCTATATCCTTGTCTTTTTCATCTTTATAGGTCAACTCAAGCTTATTTAAAACCGTAACATCCGCACCCATCCCAAGTTTGGACTTGATCTGACCCTTGTAGTTCATCATCTGTGTTGTCAACATCTACTAAGCCCTCTCAAATTCAAGATAGATCTCATTCTTTATCTCTTTAAAGATCTTTACTGCCAGTTCATCCAACTGGCTGTCTAAATTACTCACCATTCCACCGACTGATTTTTCTAGTTCAACTTTTTTTTCTAAGACACTTTGGGCAATATAACGCTCTGTCTCCTCTTTTTTAACGGTTGACCTTGCTTGTGCTTTTCTCCCTACTCCGATGTGTAACATTGAGAACGCTTCTTCCTCTGCAAGGTTTAAGGATTCGGATGAGATATGCTGAAACTCTTGCCGCTTGGCTGTTTGCTGTTCTGGCATCTCTTCTACTCGAGGTTTATTAAGGTCCGTGAAATAGTCCTCGTTTTTATGCTTTTCCTGTGCAGACGTTTGCAAGACTGTTGTCTCTCTTGATACCTCTTTCTCGGCTCTATTTAAACGCTCAGCCCCTTTTATCACATGAAGAATTTTCTTGAACTCGTGCGTTTGCACATCACTTTTTTTGAGTAGTCGCTTTGTTATCTCTTTATGCAAAATACTTTTTGTATGTGCAGCAATAA
>Ga0316207_10004550_pt1 | contig 11996 bp, 13 predicted proteins | sample 6weekpyrite_MG_FD_204943 | JGI IMG/M metagenome (GOLD analysis project Ga0316207, IMG submission 204943) | Microbial mat bacterial communities from mineral coupon in-situ incubated in ocean water Damariscotta River, Maine, United States -... | ecosystem: Environmental > Aquatic > Marine >... | reverse complement strand
GCCCTTGCCAAAGCCAAAGGTGTGGGCGTCAGCGATCTGGTTGTCTGTTTGCTTGACCGGCCACGGCACGGCAAACTGATTGCCAAGGTAAGGCAGGCCGGGGCCCGTATCAATCTCATTCAGGACGGTGACGTCAGCGGCGTTATTGCAACGGCTACCCCGGAAAGTCCCGTTGATATGTATCTCGGCATCGGCGGTGCACAACAAGGCGTGCTGGCCGCCGCCGCCTTGCGCGGGGATGGCGGACAAATGCAGGGCCGTCTTGTTGTTCGCAATCAGGATGACCAAATGGCTCTGTCCAACGCCGGTATTGATGATGTGACAAAAAAATACCGGGAACATGAAATGGCATCCGGCCATGTTGTTTTTGTCGCAACCGGGGTCACTCATGGCCCACTTTTAAAAGGGGTGCGCAAACAATCCGGGCGCATTGTCACCCATTCCATGGTGATGCGGTCCGCGTCCGGAACATTGCGTCTGATTGAAGGTTATCATAACCGCGTTTCCGGAAAATGACCTTGAAAGCCGATACGGAAACCCGGCCTTTTATGGGTGTTTCGTCGTCCCTTGGCGGCAAACGCTGGGTGATGGCGGAATGTGATGAACGTCTGGGCCTGGCGTTGTCGCAACGGTTGGGGTTGCCCGATGTGGTGGCCCGGATTTTAAGCAGCCGCGGGGTCGGGCTTGATGATGCGGCGGGATTTCTGGACCCCAAATTACGCGACCAATTACCGGATCCGTCGCGGTTTAAAGATATGGATAAAGCCGCCGAACGCATTGCCAGTGCGATTATGCAAGGGGAACAAATGGCGGTGTTCGGTGATTATGATGTTGACGGGGCGACATCGTCGGCGTTGTTCAGCCGCTTTGCCAAATCCGTGGGCGGGCGTATCCGCACCTATATCCCTGACCGTATGCGTGAAGGGTATGGTCCCAACAGTGCGGCATTATTATCCCTGAAAGACAGCGGTGTATCGTTGGTGTTGACGGTGGATTGCGGGACGCTGGCGTTTGACGCTTTGGCGGTGGCGGAAAAATCCGGTCTGGATGTGATTGTTGCCGATCATCACACTCCCGGGGCGTCGCTGCCGAAATGTGTCGCCGTTATCAATCCAAACCGTCTGGACGAACAGCCGGGGTTCGGCAATCTGGCCGCCGTCGGGGTGGTGTTTTTATTGATGATTGCCGTCAACCGTTTGCTTCGTTCCATGAACTGGTATCAAACCCGGACCGAGCCTGACCTGATGGGTTGGCTTGACATCGTGGCCTTGGGGACGGTTTGTGATGTGGTGCCGCTGGGGCCTTTGAACCGGGCTTTTGTCGCGCAAGGATTGAAAATCATGGCCGGGCGCAGCAACGCGGGAATACGGGCCGTTTCTGAAATTGCCGGGATAACCGAGCCGCCCGGAACCTATCACGCGGGCTTTGTCATCGGGCCGCGCATCAATGCCGGTGGCCGTTTGGGGGCATCGCATCTGGGAACCCGGTTATTGACCACCGATGACAGGGATGAAGCCGCCGACATCGCCCGCAAGCTGGATGCCTTTAACAGCGAACGCCGCGATCTGGAAGCTCTGGTTCTGGAACAGGCCGTGACAAATATTGAACGCGCCGATGGACAAGGTGACGCCACAGTGTTGGCGACAGGGGAAGGTTGGCACGCCGGGGTCATCGGTATTGTCGCCAGCCGCCTGAAAGAACGCTATAACCGCCCGGCCTGTGTCATTGCCTTTGATCATGAAACGGGGCTGGGGTCCGGCTCCGGGCGTTCCGTATCCGGTGTTGATCTGGGGTCCGCCATATTGGCCGCATCGCAGGCCGGTTTACTGGTTAAAGGTGGCGGACACGCCATGGCCGCCGGGTTTACGGTGGAAAGGGATAAACTGGATGCCTTGCGGGATTTTTTAAATGAACGAATTGGCAAGATTATTGATGAGCGCAAAATCGTCCCCACATTGAAACTGGATGCCAGCATCGCCCTGTCCGGGGTGACGCCCGCGTTAATTGAAAAACTGGATCAGATTGGCCCATTTGGCTCCGGCAACCCGGAACCCCGGTTTGTCGTACCCGAAGTCAACATTGCCTATGCCACTGTGGTTGGCGAAAACCATTTGCGTTGTACGTTGGTGGATGCCGCGGGCAATAAACGCCAGGCCATCTGTTTTCGTTGCATGGACGCACCGTTGGGTGTGGAATTGTTGAATGCCAACGGAAAATCTTTTCACATCGTCGGCAAGATCAGGCTAAATCACTGGCAAGGACGTACAACCCAGCAAATTCAAATCGAAGATGCGGCCCCCGTATGGTAACTTTATTTTTTAATCAGGAGACAGGGAATGTTTGATAAATGGGATCACCGTTTTTTTGAATTGGCGGGATTTATCGCCAACTGGTCGAAAGACCCGTCAACGCAAGTGGGCGCTGTGGTTGCCGACCCGGTCAGCAAACGCATCATTTCAACCGGGTTTAACGGTTTTCCCTCGGGCGTCGAAGACCGCGAGGACAGGCTTCAGGACCGCTCGGTCAAATATGAAATGGTGGTTCACGCCGAACAGAACGCGCTTGTGTATTCCGGGGCCAAAGCGGCGGGCTGTACCATTTATATAACACCGTTGCCGCCCTGTGCCCGTTGTGCGGTTGTGATTATCCAGACCGGGATAAAACGCGTTGTCTGTCCCGAGCCGGATTTTTCCAAGGAACCGTGGGCGACGCAAAGCCGCATTTCCGAAGAAATGTTCAAAGAGGCCGGGGTTGAAGTCGATTATTACAAACCTGAATAATTTTTTCAGGCTTTAAGTATTTTTTTAACCAAGGGGGCTTGCAGCCTGTGTGTGGACGGATGGCCGGACCCCAGTAAAGGTGACAGATAATCCACAAAGGCGTCCGTGATACCGGTGCCGGAGGCATTGATAAACGCATCCGCCATGACTTTGGTTTTCCCGGCGACAGCTTCAAGCGGGCTAAGTTGATAACTGGCCGAGTAACGCCCGCTGCGGTGAATGGTGACGCTGCCGATGCTGTGTCCGGCGGCGACAAATTGCACGGCCCGTTCGCCGACTTCGCGGGCTTCACGTTGGTCCACATCCGAGACGCAGCCCAAAAACGAACGTTGCAGATAGCCAAATGTATCGCCGCGCACCCGGCTGATGGATGAATTGTCGCGCACGGCATCGCATAACAAATCGGCCAAAGCCCCGGTTCCGGATAATTGCACGTTGCCATGGGCATCGGTTTCAACGGTTTTGGCAAGGCTTGTGATGACCGGTTGACCGGATTGATCGTGAATGCCTTCGGACACGGCGACGATGCAGCGTCCCAACCGATCATAGGTTTTTTGCACATCGCGGGTGAATTTCCGGGGATCAAAATTGCGTTCCGGCAAATAAATCAGGTGCGGTCCATCGTCATCATGGATGCGTCCCAATGCCGATGCGGCGGTTAAAAATCCGGCGTGGCGACCCATGACAACGCCGATATAAACACCAGGCAGGGCGCGGTTGTCCTGATTGACCCCGGCAAAGGCATTGCTGACAAATTTGGCCGCAGACGGAAACCCCGGGGTGTGGTCATTGATCATTAAATCATTGTCGATGGTTTTCGGGATGTGGATCAGGTTTAGGTCGGTTCCGGCTTTTTGCGCTTCGTCATTCAAGATGCGCAAGGTATCGGACGAATCGTTGCCGCCAATATAAAAAAACGTCTGGATGTCATGGGCCTGTAATACCTTGAAAATTTCCCGGGTGTAGGCAAGGTCCGGTTTATCCCGTGTTGATCCCAGCGCCGAACAGGGCGTGGCGGCAACGGCTTCAAGGTTGACGCAGGTTTCCTGTGTCAAATCGACGAAATTTTCATTGATAATACCGTTGACGCCGTGCATGGCACCGTAAACGGCTTCGACGCCGTGGTGTTTGCGAGCTTCCAATACCGCGCCTGCCAGCGATTGATTGATAACGGCGGTGGGACCACCACCCTGTGCGATAAGAATTTTGCCTTTTAACATGCGATTTTCCCGATCAGTGAAATATTTTCCGGGACTATGCGTGGGATAAAACGACAATGCAACGGGATTTTTGAAATATCGTCTTCCCATCCGGTAAAAAATCATGACAATGGAGGTATGAAGCCATTTTATGGATTTTTATTGCTTTTAAAAGACGCGGTGCGCGATTTGCTGCCGATCATTCTGGTTGTGATCTTTTTCCAGACGTTGATTTTGCAGCAACCCTTTCCGGATTTGGAGCCGATTTTATATGGCTTGATTCTGGTCGTGGTCGGATTGGCTTTGTTCGTTCAGGGGCTGGAAATGGCCTTGTTCCCCATCGGTGAAGTTTTAGCCGAAGCTCTGGCCCGAAAAGGCAGTCTTGCTGCATTGTTGCTTTTTGCGTTTTCTCTTGGATTTGGGACCACGGTAGCAGAACCGGCACTGATCACCGTTGTCGGCGAAGCCGCCCAGATTGCCAGTCAGGCCGGCGAAATTGCAGCAACGCCGGAAGCCCAGGCATCATACGCATTCTGGTTGCGGATAACCGTTGCTTTTTCTGTGGGTGCAGCCCTTGTGATCGGGGTTTTCAGAATTTTGCTGGGATGGCCGATACAATACCTGATTATTTCTGGCTATGTCGTTGTCGTCGTAATGACTTATTTTGCGCCAGCAGAAATTATCGGTATTGCCTATGATTTGGGCGGGGTGACCACATCAACCATAACGGTGCCTTTGGTGACGGCGTTGGGTGTGGGGCTGTCGGCTTCCATTCGTGGCCGCAGCCCGTTGCTTGACGGGTTTGGCATGATTGCCCTTGCCAGTTTGTTGCCGATGATTTTTGTCATGGTTTTCGGGATGGTGCAGTCATGAATATTGTTGCCGATATCTGGCAAAGTGCGCGCCAGACAGTGCTTGATGTGCTACCCATTATTGTTGTCCTGATGGTCTTTCAGGGTGTGATCATTGGCAAGAAACCACCGCATTTTAAACGCATTGTGATCGGGTTCGTTTACGTCACATTGGGGTTGGGGCTGTTTGTTCTGGGTCTGAATGAAGCCTTGTTTCCGATTGGAAAAACCATGGCCCGGCAACTGACCAGCCCTGAATTCCTGGGTATTGAAACCATGGCCGCCGCCGATTGGACGGATTATCTCTGGGTCTATGTATTTGCCGCAAGCATTGGTTTCGCCACCACCATTGCCGAGCCGTCGCTGATCGCAGTGTCTTTGAAAGCCCAGGATGTTTCGGGCGGGACCATGCGTTCACTGGAATTGCGCATTGCCGTGGCCGTCGGCGTGGCGGTCGGGGTCGGGGTTGGGGCCTACCGCATCGTTAGCGGCACACCGTTGCCGTATTATATTATGGCCGGATATATTATTGTCATTCTGCAAACACTTTGGGCGTCAAAAACCATAATCCCGCTGGCCTATGATACCGGCGGCGTGACAACGTCAACGGTCACGGTTCCTGTTGTTGCCGCCCTTGGTTTGGGATTGGCGTCAACCATTCCCGGCCGCAACCCGTTGATGGATGGCTTTGGCTTGATCGCTTTCGCCAGCGTATTTCCCGTTATTTCCGTTTTGGGATACGACATGCTGACCACCTGGGCCAGACGTTTTGATAAACAAGATAAGAAGGAGGATATATCGTGAACCTTAAAATGATCATGGCGTTTGTCGCCGATGAAAAGGCCGATACGGTTCTGGAAGCGGCAAGGGATGCCGGCGCTACGGGGGCTACAGTTATTACCAGCGTTCGTGGCGAAGGGCTGGAGCCGGAAAAAACCTTTCTTGGCCTTGAACTTTCGGCGCAAAGGACGGTTTTGTTGTTTCTGGTGGCGGCGCCAAAAGCCCGGGAAATTCTGGAAACCATAAATGATGCCGGTCAGTTTGATGATGAACCCGGCAGCGGTATCGCCATTCAAATTGAAATTGAAGATGCGGTTGGTTTAAAAACACAAGAGCCCAAATTGATCGAAGAAATAGAGGAATCCCTGTGATGGAAAAACAGACAACAACGGTTCGTGACGTCATGACCCGGGACGTGATCTTTATCGAGGCCACTGCCAAGGTTATCGACGCTGTTCATTTAATGCGCCAGCACAAGACCAGTTCGGTTGTCGTCAAACGCAAAGATGAACACGATGAATTCGGCATGATCACGGTGCGCGATATTGCCCGCGAAGTGCTGGCAAAAAATCTGTCACCGGAACGCATCAATGTTTATGAAGTGATGTCAAAACCGGTATTGACCTTGCCCGAAGAAATGAACGTGGTGTTTGCTGTCGGCATGTTGACGCGGTTTCATTTGACCCGGGCGATCGTGACCGACCATAGCCGCAATCCAATCGGGGTGATTACTTTGCGCGATATGGTGCTGCGCAGTCTGGACAGCAATTAGGTGACAAACAACCGTCCCGGGCCGGTGTGGGTATGTGAAAGACCGGCCCGTTTCAACATATGCCATGCCAAGGCCTGATTGCTGCTGATAACCGGTTTGCCGATTTTTTGCTCGGCCTTGTCAATGATATCAAAACTGCGCAGATTTGTGCACGATGCAAACACGCATTCAACCCTATCCGATTGGCCGAGTTGGCATATGGCCTGATAAACCGATTGCGGGGTGATGCGCGCGACGACGCGTTCCTGACTTTGTTCAAAGGATTGAAAGCCATTGATGTGAAAACCGTTTTTTTCCAGATGTTCAACCATCCGGCTTGAAACGGCGGGAATATATGGTGTTAACAGGCCAATATTTTTAACATTCAAATGATTGAAAGCGGCGATGACAGCGCGCATCGGGTCGGTGGCCAGGGCCTGTGGATGGCTTTGCCGGATCGCCGATTGAATGGCGTCTTCGCCGATCAGCGTGGCCCCGGATGTGCAGGCGTACGCGATCACTTTGATCGGGCTGTTTGTCGGCAACAAGGCGGCACAGGCGGGTAAATCCTGTTTCATTTCCAGCAGCGTTTCCGTTGTGATATCGGGCTGGCTGGGGATACGGGCATGATAGACAACCACGCCGTCCTGATTGAAAACCTGCCGGATTTCGGCTTCCAGTGTTTCATCGTTTTCCAGAACAATCATACCCAGCGCTGATTTCCCGGCGGCCCCCTGATCTGTTGAAAACTTTAATGACATGATGTGTATCCTATAAAATCGGCAGTTCAGCCGGTGCGCGCCTGCTGAGCAAACGGGGCGGGCCGTCTTCGATAACAAGGTTTTCTTCAAATACCATGATCTTATTTTTTCCCAATTCCATCCCCGGTTCCAGCGTTATCACCATGCCCGGTTTCAGGACCGTGTTGTCAAAATCGATAATGGAGGGAGGCTCGGTCAATTGCAGGCCAAGGCCGTGACCGTAACGGCCAACGTTGTTGCTGTCTTGATCAATGATTTTTTGCATGGCACAAAAAACATCGGCGCAGGTATTGCCGGGCCGAGCGGCGTTCAATCCGGCATCGGTGGCATTGTGTAATGTCCGGTAGGCTTTTTTTGCCGCATCGGATGCCGACGTAACCGCAAAATTTCGGTCAAAATCACAAAAATATCCGTCCAGCGACGCCCCGGTATCCAGCATCAGGATATCGCCTTTTTCAAGGGGGCGGTCCGTTGCCGGGGAAATGACATCGCTGTAACCGCCTTGATCGCAGCCGCCAACCAGATAGGGAACGTCATCGGCACCCCGGTTCAGCAAATCAATTTTAAAATTTTTGAACGCCTGTTTTAAAGTCTGGCCCGGATGGAACAATTCGGCGGCATTTTCAAAACTGGCGGACGCAATGGCGCAAATGGCCGCTATTTTTTCAATTTCAGTTTTCGATTTAACCATCCGTATGGATTGCATCAAAGGGCTGCAATCACCGAATTCGGCCCCCGGAAGGCGGGATTGCAATGCTTTGAAATCCAGAAAAGACATGCGTAAACAGCTTTCCCGCCCCATCAACATGCCGATATTTTTAAAAGGTTTCAAAGCCTCTGCCAGCAATGAAATACCGTCATCCGAGGCATTGGGTGAAGCCCATGTACGGATATCATCAATCCATGTTTTTGCCATCAATGCATGACCGATTTCAGGAATGACAGCAATCGGTTTGCCCGAAGCCGGAACAATCAGAAACCATGGCCGGGTCGGGCTTTGCCAAAACAGCGTACGAAAACCCGTGAAATACCGCATTTCCGCCTCCGCCGTGAAAAACAGCGCGTCCCGTTTATCCGCGCGCATCAATTTTTGCGTGCGCGACAGGCGGTTTTCAAATTCATTTGCGGGGAAATCAACCGTTGGCATTGTTTACCGGCCTGAATGAAATTTTTGTGATATTGATCTATATCCAAAAAACCGGTCTGCGACGAGCATTAAAAAACAATATTTGTGAACAACGCCCTGTAATCAAGACAGATTGAGTTTAAAACCTTCGTGGCTGGCTGTGAACCCGAGGCGGTGATAGAACCTGTGGGCATCGGGGCGGGTTTTATCGGTGGTTAATTGCACTAAAAGACAGCCTTTTTCCCGGCACGCATCAATGGCCCATTTGAACATTTGCTCGCCCAGAGCGGAATTGCGGTGATTTTCCTTGACCCGGACGGCTTCGATTTGTCCGCGCCATGCCCCCATGCGTGACAGTCCCGGAATGAATGTAAGCTGCATCGTGCCGATAATTTCGTCATTCTTGACGGCGACGGCCAAAAATTGGTTCGGGTCCTGATCAATGGCCCGGAATGCATCCTGATAGGCGCTTTCCAATGGGCGGGACGCATCTTCGCGCGATTGTCCCAGCGGATCGCTGGCCAGTAAATCAATGATTGCGGGTAGGTCCTGTTGTTGTGCTTTGCGGATAAACATGTTTTTAAATTTTTTCAGTCGTATGAAGATTTAGTATGGCAGAATACGTCATAATACCTTGATCAATTACTTCCTTCAAATGCCTCAATAAGTTTATCTGGTTCAATTTTAAATTGTTCTGCCCCAAATTTCAGTGCATTCTTATCGCCACTCAAACTTGGCTTATATACGTATCCCAACCTAATAATATCTGAGCGCGAACACGTGTATGTCTCTGAATAATATTAAAATGAAAGTGTGTTCAGAAAGCGCTTTGCATTATCAATATGATCTTCGTCTTCCGGCGAAACCAATAAATGAAAATTGATTGGTGAACCTTTGCCAGCAGTTACAGCAAACCGCAGTTCAATATTTGGAAATAACATTTCTATATTGGAAAACTTTCCTTCGCGATGCCACTTAAGAGCCTTTTCATAGCTGTCTAGAGCATAAATAATCTATTATACCAAGTACGCGTATAGGCGGACTGGTATTATTAATGCGCTTAATGAATTCAATATCAGGATCATCACCACTGAAGTTATCTGCATGTAATGTACCGGGAATATGGATATGCGGATCCCACCGATGCCAGACTGAACCACGGGGGCTGGGTGTGGCAAAAGAAGGTGATTTTATCATTTTGTTTACTTCATCATTCATCCGACTAACTTATCGTATTTATTGCATTGTGTTTAGCTTGCACTCTTTTAACGAATCTTTCCCTAACTAAATCAAAATTATTGTTCATGAAAAATGTGTGCCTTAGCCCAGCCACGTAGCTATTCGCTTTTGTTTCAAAAGGTCATGGTGTGAACATTTGCTTCATTCACCTTAACATACTATCAATAAAAAAGCCCCACCAGTGGCGGGGCATTTTAGGAAATGGCGACCCCTACGGGATTCGAACCCGTGTTGCCGCCGTGAAAGGAATGTAACATGGACCTTAATAGACGCTAAAGAATATATTAAAATATTTAATATCAATTATTTAGTATTGATTTGTATAAAGATGTCATTTAGTGTTCTGTATCGTTATTACCTAAATTATACCTAAAAAAGCAACTCATGGCCAGAACTTTACGTGATCCACGACTTGATAGCCGGACTTCCCGGCGAACATTGCCTCAGGCTCATCAGCCTTATTGGAAATCAATCGATAGCGGCATGCATTTGGGTTATCGCAAGGGTAAATTAAAATCTTCATGGATTGCACGATATCGGAGCGAAGATGGACGGTATCATAAAACTGTATTGGCCATCGCCGATGATACTCAAGACCCGGACGGCCTGAATATACTTTCATTTAGTCAGGCCCAATCGAAAGCTCGTGAATGGTTCGCCAAAATGGCTTTCCAGGAAGCCGGTTATTCAAGCGTTCATAAAGGAAGGTTCACAGTCGCCCAAGTGATGGAAAACTATTTGGATTGGAGCATTGTTCATCGCAGATCAATCGATCAATTAAGATCTGTTTGCAATGCACATATTTTGCCAATTCTTGGGCATTTAGAAGCTGATAAGTTAACCCATGTAAAGATCCGGTCATTCCATGAAAAAATTGCATTATCAGCACCCCAGCGTCGTTCCCGTCCGGGGGGCAAAAAGAATTTTGATATTAAGGAAATGTCACTGGAAGATTTGAGGCGACGAAAAGCTACGGCCAATCGTGTGCTGACAGTTTTAAAGGCAGCACTTAATCGGTCATACGTAGAAGGTTTGATTGCATCTGATGAACCGTGGCGCCGGGTTGTGCCATTTCGTTCAGTAGATGCTGCACGCGTTCGTTATTTAACATTGCCTGAGTGTGCTAAACTGGTGGAGTCATGTGATCAGGACTTTGGAGTTTTAGTCAAGGCAGCATTGTTTACCGGGTGTAGATATGGCGAACTCACTAAGTTAAGGGTTTGTGATTTTTTAAAAGAACAAGGTCGGCTTTATGTGCAGTCGAGTAAAAATGGTAAAGAACGCTTCGTCATTTTGAGTGATGAAGCACAATTGTTTTTTGCTGAAATTGTCAGCGATCATCCTTTGGATAAAATTATGTTTTGTCATTTTGACGGATCAGTCTGGGGAAGGGCGCATCAAACGCGTAGATTAGGGCAAGCATGTAAAATTGCTGGTATAGAACCTGAAATATCATTTCATATTCTACGGCATACTCATGCTAGCTTACTTGCTATGAACAGAACGCCAATGCCTGTGATTGCAGCACAGCTCGGGCATAGTGATACACGGATGGTTGAAAAACATTATGCTCATTTGGCACCTTCATATGTGGCCGATGCCATACGTGATGGCATGCCCAAATTCAATGTTTGAAAAGATATTATAATGATTTTCAAGTGTGAGTCTGGATTTTGGTGCTGGATGGGTCCCAGAAATGCCGGGGAAAAAAACTGGTTTGGATTTGGATTGATTAAATTTTTGTTAAGTCGTTCGTGTATGATACAGAAGAGAATGCATGCATTCGTTATCGCTGATGCCACTTAACCTGATAGAGGAATTATAACATGCCATCTAAAACCTCGGAATTGACAGTGACTACCGAACGGAAAGTGCAGGGGAAGAAGCCCTTGCCTACCGTTTCTCCAACCGGTACGATCAATCTACCCACGACCTTGAGACCTCCGGAACAAAGGATCCGATTGAAGGACACGGGAACTTACGTGGGGACAGTTCCCCTGAACGTTCCGCTGGGGCCGTACGCCCCGAAATTGGCCCGGATGATACATCGGGCCAACTACGAAAATTCACTGAAGAATTTGCAAGCGGAAGAATAGGGAAGACTCCTGCCGACCAGGAGCGGCGCGACCATTGGCTGAAGGAAGCCGGTTACAGTGGCACTTTTGATCCTGATATCCTCAAGTTTTCTGCCGGCCGCAACACCCTGCCTGCTGCTTTTCAGGATTTGACTGACGACGCCCGCAATAGAATTATTGCCGCCGCCAACAAAGCACATGCAAATACCATCGACCTTGAATATCGCGTGGGCAACCGTTTCCCCGGAGAATTTTATAATTTTGAACAAATTCTTGAAGATAATGACTTTGGTACGGTTTATGACGGTTTTTTCAATTTTAATTCACTGTCGGATTGAGCTACTCCTCGGGAATCGGACAGTGACTTAAGCTATAAATTCGTGTTTTCTGGTCTCAATTTAAAGGAGATCAGACATGAGCAAACGCAAACAATA
>Ga0316207_10004549_pt1 | contig 11999 bp, 6 predicted proteins | sample 6weekpyrite_MG_FD_204943 | JGI IMG/M metagenome (GOLD analysis project Ga0316207, IMG submission 204943) | Microbial mat bacterial communities from mineral coupon in-situ incubated in ocean water Damariscotta River, Maine, United States -... | ecosystem: Environmental > Aquatic > Marine >... | reverse complement strand
GGGGATTGTATTTTTGCCCCTAATGCCGGGATCAGGGTTAATGCAACCACTAGCGAGGCGATAATAGCTGCACTTAAAGTAATGATGAGTTCACTAAATAACAGACCTATTAAGCCACCAATAAACAGGAAGGGGAGTACGGCGACAAGATTGGTAGTTGTTGATGCGGTAATGGCGCTAGTGACTTCTGCTGCGGCATTTGATGCGGCTGCATTTGTTGGTTCTCCCTGCATCTGATGACGGGAAATATTTTCCAGCATTACAATGGTGTTATCTACCAGTAAGCCTATACCAAGGGCTAAGCCTCCTAAAGACATAATGTTCAAACTAATGTCATTTAAACCCATAATTAGAAAGGTAATAAATATAGCCAGTGGTATTGCAGTTGCAACAATCAGTGTTCGACGTATGTCTCGTAAGAAAATATAAACTATAAACATCGCTAGAAAAGCACCACTTAATGCAGCATAGCTTGCATTGTTTAATGCACGTTTAACATAGATGGATTGATCATCAACCGTAGCGACTTTTATGTCAGGTGGTAGTAAATTTTGCGATTTAAACCATTCTATCTGCTGATGAATGCGCTGAGCAACATCAATAGTGTTGGCATCAGGTTGCTTCTGAATGGTGAGTTTAATTCCCGGTTGCTGGTTTAATCGAATTCTCAGTTCTTCGTCCTGGTGAGTGTCGATAATTTTTGCGATATCACTTAATACCAGGTTTCGAAGGTTTTTTCCCTGCGTAGTATTATCAGGAGATGGATTGGCAAGGGGTAAGTTTGCAATTGAGTCTACTGAATTAAATCGTCCCTCAGTTCGAGTACTTAATTTACGTGTGTTCATGTAAAGAACACCGCTAGAAATATCCTTATTTTCAGCCTCTAAAAGTGCTTTTATATCTGTTATCTTAAATCCAGCTGCTGCCAGTTTTTCCTGGTCAATTATAACCTGTATTTCTCGAACCAGGCCTCCACCAACTTCAGTTGATGCTACTCCATCGATATTTAAAAACCACTTAGAAAACTCATAATCAACCCAGCTGCGTAGTTCTATTGAATTTCGAATGGATGAACTAACAACCAGTTCCATTACGGGTAATTGAGAAGGGTCTCTTTTGTAAATAATCGGAGGCTCAGCTGTTGTGGGTAAAAAACGTTTGGCTCTGTCCAGTCGAGTGCTTGCATCCTGTAAGGCTTGATCAATATCGGTTCCATAAGGAAACACCAGGTTAATCGCGCTACGTCCTTCAGATGTTCTCGACTGAACTCGTGTGGCACCTTCTGTTATAGCAAGTTGCTCTTCAACCTGGCGAGTAAATTTGTCTTCCATCACTGTTGCCGATGTGCCGGGTTCGATTATGCGTACGTTAACGTTCGGATAAATAATATCGGGTAATAAATTTATATTTAAACGGTCGAATGAAAAAAGACCAATAGCCAGAACTGTAATCGAGAGCATTATGACTGCAACTGGTCGTTGAATAGACCAGTTGGCCAGGCCACCGGTACGTTGCAATTTTTCCATAATTTATATTAAACCCGTAGATGAAACTTCAGGTATGTAATGAAGTAAACAGGAAAGCTTGTTATATATTTTCATATGGTTCGTACTTGTATTTGCTGGCGTTTTTATAAAGAAATTACCTTTACATTCATTTTGTCTTTAAGGCCAAAGAAGCCTTTACTAATTATTTGTTGTTTATCAGTTAAACCTTCTAGTACTTCAATTAAGTTATCCTGCTGAATGCCGGTAGTTATATTTATGCGTTGGGCCTTGTTGTCATTCAGTGCAAAAACATATGCGCCCTGTTTGTCGTGGCGAACAGTGTCGTAGGGTATCATAAGACGAGATTTACTCAGAGTGTGTATGCTTACGCGACAGAATTGGCCTGCCAGGGCTCCAGCAGGAACAGGGTTTAATATGATTTCTATTGTTCCGCGACGAGTATTTTCGTCAATTACAGGATGAATTCGTTGAATTTTTCCCTTAAAAGTTTGATCACCTAAAGCGTCTATAGTGATATCAACCGGGTTTCCAATATTAACCAGGGGTAACAGTAGTTCACTTAGATGTATTTCAGCTTTTAGACTTGAAGTATCCAGAAGAGTAAGTAAGTGGCTATGTAATGGGATAACATCTCCTGGTTCGGCTAATCGTTGTGCAATTACACCAGAAATAGGAGCGTGGATTTTGCTGTGTGATAATTCTGTTTGTTTTAAATGCAATTCAGCTACAGCTATATCATTAAGAGTGCGTGCCTGTGCAACTTCACTTTTTGATGCAAGATTACGGGGGGCCAGGTCTTTTAGGCGTCGATAATCTACTTTAGCCTGATTGAGTGTGGCCTCTGCTTTTTGAGCCTCGGCTTTGAGTAAGGAGTCATCCAGCTGAACTAAAATTTGGCCTTGTTTGACTATATCACCAGGGTAAACGGGTAAATCGGTTAATAACCCCTGGGCCTGATTGATAATGCGCACTTTTCGAATAGCCTGTAATGTTCCCGTTATGGTTTGTTTAACAGAAATAGTATGGTGGCTGGAAAATACAGTTTCTACAAGGTTCTCAGGTGACTTTCGCGAAGGTTTTTGAGATGAGGAGTCACTACAGGCCGAGATTAGCATAAGGCCGAAACAAAGGCAGATGAGCCTGTTAGTGTTAATGAGCGCGTTATAAATCAAAAGCATACCTTTGTATGTGACTATTCGTTATAGCTAAATGAGTATATCAATTAATATTAATTGTATCATCGTTATAACAAAAGAAACGTATTGAAAGTTAAGGCTTTAAATGCTGCCAGGACACTGGATTCACGACTAAACATTTCTTCGGATTCATGCCACTTGTCCTTCGGCCTACGCTTAGCATGTATAATATCTTTGCAGAAGATTTTATCCAGAATAACGCATTTTTTTAACGGCTGAATATTTATAGTCGATATCTCTGCTGTCCCGTTAAAAGAAGCTCGATTATGTTTAAACCGCACTGTGATGTGTTTAGAGATTATTTCACCCTGATCGAGACATGAGTTGGGAATATCTGTCTAAGACCGTCACCCGCATGGACGCGGGTGCCGAGCCACCAGGGAGGGCTTTACGGCATGTCCTATACAGGTATTCCCAATTCATGTCTCTAGTGGTTAGCGGGATAGCAGTGAGTTGATATATAATCAGCTGCAGCGTTACCCTTATGTTTAGGTGCCTTCATATATTAAAGAACGGACAGGGTGTATTATTAGGTGATCGAACCGTGAGCATAGTTTTTATTAGTGCTGTAATTCTGGGTTAGCTATTAGACAAATAACAGGAGAATGTGAATATTTTGTCTATAATTATCTTTTATAAAGCTCTCTACAATAACTCCTCAAACAGGTGCCAGATTGGATCGTCGTAAGTTCATTATTGAATTATTGTCTACTCTAACGGCCTTGTCAGTTGTTGCCCCCATGCCTGTTGGTGCAAACAGACAAACCCTGATTATCGGCATTTTTCCTCGTCGTAATATTAAAATCACTTACCGTTTATTTAATCCACTTGCTAGACACCTGGAACAGGTTTTACAACAGGAAGTTAGAATAGAAACAGCCAGAACATTTCAATTATTCTGGGAACAGGTTCAACAGAGAAGATATGATCTGGTTCATTTTAATCAATATCATTATATTCTCTCACATTTGCACTACGGTTATGATGTTATTTTGAAAAACAAAGAGCTCGGGAAAGCAACAATAGCGGGTTCATTGATAGTACGAAAGGATAGTGGCATAAAAAGTGTGTCAGATTTAAGAGGTAAGGTTATTTTGTTTGGGGGTGACGAAAGAGCCATGCAAAGTTATATATCTGCAATCTGGTTATTAAAACAGGCGGGGTTAAACCCGGATGATTATATAAAACAATTTGCAATTAATCCTCCAAACACAATTATTTCAACATTCTTTAAGCGCGCTGATGCATCGGGCTCCGGCGATGTCGTAATGCACCTTGATAACGTCACCAGACGTATAGATGTGTCACAGTTAATGTTTCTGGCAAAAACTGAAGCACTACCACACTTGCCGTGGGCTGTGCGTTCTGATCTGGACCCTGCTTATATAAGAAAAATAAAACAGGCATTAATTGAATTGGCAAATACTGATTCTGGTTTACATATTCTACAACAAGCTCAATTAGATGCATTGGTTCCAGCGGTCGACAGTGAATATGATCAACATAGAGAAATAATTGTTGATGTTTATGGTGATGATTATGGAATGTCGAAATTACAGTGATAAGTAAAAAAATTAGCAGTCTTACGGGACAGTTTTTTATTTTTATATCCGTCATTGTCATATTGGCAATGAGTATTAATGCCTATATCCAATATAAAAATGAAACAAATATTATAAATAATACATTAAATACACACGGCAAGTCTTTAAGTGAATTATTGGCCTTAATTAGTATTGAGCCACTTCTCATATACGATGACGTGACACTTAATGATTTTGCTAAATTTACCAGTCGACAAAAAAATATAGTTTTTGCAGCTGTTGTTAATACTGATAAGGTAGCTCTAACCCATTATCTTAATCTGGATAATAGCTATGTTAAAGAAATTAATAGCTCACAGGATGTTGTGGATATTCAGCCCATACTTGATAAGTTGCGAATTAATCACAATATACTTTTTGTGGAGTCGCCTATAAAGTTTGAAAATAAAACCATTGCCCACTCCTGGGTCGGGCTTGATCGTAGGCCTTATGAGTTTGAGTCGCAAAAGACACTTATTAAAATTATTATTGTAACCTGCGGTGTCAGTTTGTTTGTTGGCGGCGCTATATATATTGTTTTTAGGTTCAAAATATTTCAGCCGATAGAGTTGTTAACTCAGAGTACTTTAAAAATTGCTAAATTTGAATTTGAAAATCCAGTAGTGATTAAAGGTAAAGGTGAGTTATCCATGCTTGCTGAGTCTTTTGATAAAATGCGAACTCAGCTAAAAGATGCTATTGAATCACGAAATAAAATGATGCTGCAGTTAACAGAGTTAAATGATTCCTTAGAGGAACGTGTAAATAAACGGACATTCGAATTACAGGTTTTAAATTCTAAAATTGCTCATCAGGCGATGCATGATCCGCTGACAGGCTTACCGAACCGATTATTGATAGTCGAGCAGCTGCAAAAAGAAATAAGTCATGCAGTTCGTGATAAGACGGAGCTTGCTGTATTTATGATTGATTTAAATAACTTTAAAGATGTCAATGATACGTTAGGTCATCCTGTTGGTGATGGTTTGTTAAAAGCTGTCGCAACGCGTATAAAAGACTCATTAAGAGAAAGTGATACTGTGGGGCGATTAGGTGGGGATGAGTTTGCAGTAGTTTTGCCTGAAGTTGATCAGAAAGAAGCGGTTAAAGTTGCTGAAAAAATTCTACTTAAACTGACACCAAATTTTAACTTTGATGACCATATTATGAAGATTGGTGCTAGCATTGGAATTGTTATGTGCCCTCAACATGGAAAAGATCATACATCCCTGATTCGACTTGCTGATTTGGCTATGTATGATGCGAAAAATAATACAAATCATATATCTGTTTACCGAAATGACCTGGATAAAAATACTCGCATACGCCTGGCATTATTGAAAAATTTGCATGATGCTTTAGAAAATGATCAGTTAGAGTTATTTTATCAACCCAAAGTGTCTTTATCTTCCGGTAAGGTTTTATCTGTGGAGGCGTTAATTCGCTGGTATCACCAAGATAACGGCTGGATACCCCCGGATGAGTTTATAGCCCTGGCTGAAAATAGTGATTTGATTAATCAGATAAGTTATTGGGTGTTGGCTCAAGCATTTAGTCAATGGCGTAGATGGCAAGATGAAGGAGTAAATTTGCAGGTAGCGGTGAATCTTTCGGCGAGAAATTTAATTGATCCTGATTTACCTGCTTTTATAGCTGATTTATATGACCAATATAATATGATAAGCGGAGGCATTAAAGCTGAAATAACTGAAAGTGCTATCATGTCTAATACCGAAACAGTTATGGAAATGATGACGAGTCATGAAATGCAGAAAATTCAGTTTTCTATTGATGATTTTGGAACCGGATATTCATCGTTAAGCTACTTGAAAAAGTTAACTGTAAATGAAGTAAAAATTGATAAAACGTTTGTAAGTGACATGGCTAATGATGAAGATGATGAAAGTATAGTAAAGTCAGTTATTGATCTTGCTCACAACCTTGGTCATAGTGTTGTTGCCGAAGGGGTTGAAACTCGTGATGTATTAGAGAAACTTATCAAATTTGGATGTGATGAAGCACAGGGTTATTATTTTTCTAAAGCAGTGCGCAGTTCAGAATTAGCTCAGGTTATTTATAAGATTGAAGAACAGTTTAAACCAGTTTTAAAGTTTGATTTTGATTAGAATCGAATGTGTTAGGTTTTTTTATAATGGTTCTGTTGGTGTTTTTCCTGAGACCTTTTTTAGCATGATTTAACGCAGCTTTTACACGATTGCCACAAATTGACATTGTGCACCAGCGGAGAGAATGGTTTTTACTGGCATCATAGAGCCATAAAGAACAACTGGGTCCTTCGCTGCAATGGTCACTGCAATAATTAATAACTGGTCTTCAGCATTCTTCCGGTGATGATGACGTTGTAGATGAAACACCCTGTTTTCGTTACAGGATGTTGTGTCTTTTAATTCGCAACTTGCTATCTGCTTGTTAATTTTATCTATTGCTAGTGTTTCATTAATAAACGTTTATTCTTTCAGAATCAACGCACCTAAAGGTTTGCCCGCATGGGCTATGATAAGTCCTCGAATTAAATAAGCCTGTTTTCTAAAAATGCATGAACTCAGTGTTTATAGCCAATATATGGGTGCATTGGTAAAGGCGAAGAATCAGTTGCATTATCAGAAGTTTTTACTAAAAAAATTACAACAATAGAGCAAGCAGGCGACGACATTATTTACCAGTGATGTTAATGGTGAAACCTGGTATTGGCTTCAGCCAGGTAGCGATATTGATAAAACCGCAATTGGATTTTCTAGAACACGAATTGGTACAAAACCTTTTTTAATTATTGCACCGACAGTTATTATGATTTTTCTACTGCCAATGAGATATGTGTTGCTAACAAATGGTTTTTAAGTCAGGTGCCACGACCCGGTGGTGGTACCTGTGCATAAATACAACTGCCTGTTTAATTTGTATTTTATATCACTGCTATGCAGTTAACGTGTCTGCAATGACGTATTTATTAATCATCAATGACAGCTATTTAAGTACAGTGATTGGATCAGTAAATAACTTTGAGTTAGGAATAAGAATTTTATCACCTTCAGCATCTAGTTCTGTGTAGCGTAGATCTATTGAAACAACCGTACCCTGGAAACCGGATATCTTTATACAGCTCCCTATATTAAAAGGCCGATATAATAAAATAAGAACTCCGGAAAGAAGATTTGAAATAGTGTCTTTCAGGGCGAAACCAAGTGCAAAACCCGTCAGGCCGAGCCCAGCAACAAGTGCTGATACATTGATGCCTAGTGTACCGAGCGCGGTAATAAACCCAAAAATAATGAGTGTAATGCTACAGCTACGGGAGAGTAGCAAAGTAAGGTTTTTATCTAATTCTAATTTTTCAGCAGCTTTAGTGATTAATTTCTTTAATGTCTTTGAAAGAATATAGAAAATAAAAAATATTACTATCACACCAATTATTTTTGGTAACCATAAAGTTACCTGTTCTAGTAGTGTTTGTGCAAGATTTTCCATTGAGATTTACCCCAGATTCTAATTAGAAAAAACAGTTATAGATAATAATCCCCTTAATGAATCCCCATAGGGACATGTTATCTTAATATAATAATGAGATCTATGATAGAAGGATAAAAGATTTCCAGTTAAGAATAGAGGTAAGAGTACTCGATAGCTTATGTCTCTAATACCAGTAATATCAAATCTAATTTCGATATTCTTCTAAAATATTTTCGTAAGCTAAGCAGATTATCGTATTTGCATAGCCTTAGTTGTCTTTAACGGTTAATATGAACCAACTTATTTAACCAAGAAATACATAACGAATTTTATGCATACAATCCATCGCGCTACCGAAGCCCCCCATACAGAGCGAAAAGACCTGACTAACCTTAAACGAATGCTGCCCTTTTTATGGAGCTATAAGGGCAGGGTGCTTATTGCGCTTATTTCACTGATGCTGGCAAAGGTTGCAACGGTCAGTATTCCGTTGATATTAAAAGATATCGTTGATTCATTAGATGTATCGGTCGGTAGTGGTTCGTCATTTCCCCAGCAGCTGCCAATTGAGTTTCCGCTTATGCTGTTGCTGGGTTATGGCGCTTTGCGCTTAATGAATGTGTTATTTAATGAATTGCGTGATGCTATTTTTGCCCGGGTAAGGTATCGGGCAATGAGGGATATCTCTAAAAAAGTAATGATGCATTTATATGCGCTTTCTCTCAGTTTTCACCTGGAACGTAAAACCGGTGGTATCTCCCGAGATCTTGAGCGGGGTGCACGTAGCCTGTCTTCAATTTTGAATTATCTAACGTTTAATATTATTCCTACCCTTACTGAATTTTTATTTGTCGCGGTTATTCTATTTAGTCAATATGACGTTGAGTTTGCATTAATTACATTTGGCACGGTGGTTATCTATCTTGTTTATACCATGACATTAACTGAATGGCGTATGCACTTTCGACACGAAATGAATGCCTTTGACTCCGAAGCTAATTCAAGAGCAATGGATGGTCTGATAAATTATGAAACCGTAAAATATTTTAATAATGAAGATTATGAAGCTAAGCGTTATAGCGATACCCTGGAAAAGTGGGAAGACAGTGCAGTTAAAAGCACCAGTTCTATGGCACTACTCAATTTTGGGCAGGGTGCCATTATTGCTATTGGCGTGACTATTGTGATGATATCAGCAGCGAAGGGTGTTGCGGCGGGTGAATTGACAATTGGTGATCTGGTACTGGTTAATGCGATGATGTTACAACTATTTATACCATTGGGGTTTCTTGGCATTATTTACCGATCGATGAAACACTCTCTTGCTGATATGGATTTATTATTTAAGTTGCTTGATAACAAACCTGAAATTCAGGATGTTGAAAATTCAAAGGATTTAATTGTCGAGCAGGCTAATATTGAATTTAAAAATATTAATTTTTCATACAATAAAGAAAGACAGATACTACATGATGTCAGTTTTGAAATTCCCAGTGGCCATAAGATTGCAGTTGTTGGACCATCCGGTGCAGGTAAGTCAACATTAGCCAGATTACTGTTTCGTTTTTATGAAACAAATCAGGGCGAGATACAAATTGACGGGCAAAATATAAAGGAAGTTAATCAGGCAAGTTTGCGTAAACACATTGGTATAGTGCCACAGGATACGGTGTTGTTTAATGAAAGTATTTTTCACAACATACAATATGCTCGAACCGGTTCAACACTGGGTGAAGTCAGGCATGCTGCGAAAATTGCAAATATCGATAAATTCATAGAGTCATTACCCGATGGGTATGACACCATAGTTGGTGAACGTGGTTTGAAACTCTCAGGGGGAGAAAAGCAGCGTATTGCGATTGCCAGGGTGATTTTAAAAAATCCGAGAATATTAATATTTGATGAGGCGACTTCATCATTAGACTCACATTCTGAACAGGTTATTCTTAAGTCACTTAGAGAAGTAGCTGAGGAGCATACCACGCTGGTTATTGCTCATCGCTTATCGACAATAGTTGATGCCAACAACATTATCGTTATGCAGAATGGTCGTATTGTTGAGCAGGGAACACATCAGCAGTTATTAGATGGAAATGGTTTGTATGCAAGTTTATGGAAAATGCAGCAGGATGAAGAAGATTCGATGCAATAGTATAATTTAATTAATAGCTTCCTTATGAAGAAATATAAAAGTTAATGATTGTTATTGGTGAAAGCCTAGTAAGTGTAAATTTTGACTTGAAAATTAAAGTAACTATTTGAACTGTCATCCCCGATAAAATCTTTCCAGAAGATTTTATCGGGAATGACGAATATAATTGTTTCGGACAGTTGTGTTAACTGTACAATCAAGTTCTGCATTATCTTTATCGTTGTAACATTAATTCCAAACTATTACTCATGAGTTAGGCTTGGAGAGAGGGTATCTACAAATTGAATAAATCTATAAACTCTCTAAAATACTCTGCCATTGTTGCATAAGTAAGCTGCTATGCCAGAAAGAAACATCCGGTGCTTCAGGTAAATTATTTAAGTAACTAAATAATTGTCCAGCCAGTGCTTCACTGCTACTAGCTTCATAGCGATACGTGTCCGGGTACTGTTCCTGATAACATAAATCATCCGGTACTGCTGGCACAGCTCCTGCGCTCACTGCCTCAAGCATGGAGAGTCCCTGGAATTCATGGATAGCTGTACTTACAACAATTGAAGATAAAGACAGGTATTTTAGATAATCCTGTTTAGATATTTTTTCATTAATGATAATTTTATCGTCAAATTCTTTTTCTATCTGCAGTAAGGCGGCGGGTTTAGTCACTGGTCTTTCGCCTAATAGTGCGAGTTGAAAATCTATATTTTTTTGACTTAACTGATGTAATCCATCCGCGAATACCTGTGGTGCTTTGTCATATTCCCAGCGATGATTCCACAAAATAAGTTTCGAGTTCTTTTTCTCCTGAGGTTCTATATTGGATATTGCAACCGGTAAAATCATCGCTTTGTTTTTCAAACGGGTGGTTATGTTTTCAGGCACTTCATCGGGTAATATTTTTAAAAGTTGAGCTATGCCGTTTAAAAACGAGTCCTGATTATAAGCAGAATTAAACACTATTTTATTAGCTGCCAGTGCGCCATAGACTTGCACCATCTGTGGGTCTACAGAATCATGTTGTTTTTGACTGGTGGGGTAAGCGAACTGGTTTTCATGAAAATAATAGATGCATGGAATGTTAGCCAGGTGTGGATGCAGGCCTTTTAAGGTTGCCAGGTCTACCATGGATGTGGCTAAAATTAAATCAGGCTTTTCATCGGGTAATTTATTTAACCAGGAAAGCGGGTTACCACGAATTCGCCAACGAAAATGCCGCCCGGGTAATTCGAGTTTACACCAGTTAAACACTTTAAATGTTTCAACTAACCAGTCTGCCCAGGCAGCGTGACTAGCAGAACGGTAAGCAGAAAGAAGCCAGATGGTTTTTTTATTATTCAATGTTCAGACCGTGCTTGTGCCGGTGGGCTTCCAGTTGTTTTTCCTGTAACGAATATAGTTTTCTGTTAACAGACGTTTAGAAAAGATCAAAAGATTTACCGCAAATGAACGCAAAAAACACAACAATTATGTTTTTATTTGCGTTCATTTGCGGTAAACAGCTTTTGCTTTTTAAATGACTGTTTCAGGATGTGAGTTCAACTTCAGGCATCTGCCTCCTGGGCCTGAATTGTCTGCGCAATTTCTTTACAGTCATCACTCATTGCATACAGGTAAGTGGGCATCACATCATCTGCGAGTGGTAGTGTGTTTGGATCTTCACCTGGAAAGGCACGTACGCGCATTTGAGTCCGTACAGCACCCGGGTTAATGGCGTTTACCTGTACCGCATGTTCTTCTGTATCTAATTCATCGCCGAGTATTTTCATAAAGCTGGTGAGCGCATCTTTAGAAATGCCATAGGCACCCCAATAGGCATGTGACTTATCATCAGTGGTGAAAATAATTTTCGAGCCCTGGGTGTCACGAAGCAGGGGCAGGAGTGCCCGGGTCATTACAAAGGGGGCATTCAGGTTAACCTGCATTACCTGGTACCAGACTTCTATATCATGTTGCTGAATGGGTGTAGTAACACCGAGAATTGCTGCACTATGTAGTAATCCATGGAGGTTACCAAACTGCTCTTTCAGGGTGTCTGCCAGTTCTTCATAGTCCTTAGGTGTTGCGCCTTCCAGGTTCAGGGGATATATCGCAG
>Ga0316207_10004548_pt1 | contig 12004 bp, 6 predicted proteins | sample 6weekpyrite_MG_FD_204943 | JGI IMG/M metagenome (GOLD analysis project Ga0316207, IMG submission 204943) | Microbial mat bacterial communities from mineral coupon in-situ incubated in ocean water Damariscotta River, Maine, United States -... | ecosystem: Environmental > Aquatic > Marine >... | reverse complement strand
CGGCAACACAAGTGCAAGCATCTTGACAATGGCTATTTCAGTTGTAGAGGGTGCTCTGGATGATGGTATGAGCCGTGGTGCAGTCGCGAATGCAGTAGTTGACTATATATTGAAGACTGCTGGCACAGCTGATGCTGACTTTGGTGCCGCTGCACAGGCATTGGAAAATAAGGTGGAAGTTGCTACATACTTTGCGACTACACAGTTAGACGCATCTTCTGATTTTGCTTCACTGCAGGCGATCGTCGCTAATGTTGATTCCACCTCAGAGTCTGTGACGAATATGAAAGTCCTGATCGATGCTGATATTGACTCGCTAAGTCAAAACCTGACGGTTGGTCAAGATAATCTGATGGGTTCTGCAGGTAACGATGGTTTCACAGCCTGGATCTTCGATAACCAGAATACTGCACAGTCTGGTGACATGATTGATGGTGGAGCGGGTACTGATACGCTGTTGGCGGAAATCGGTGATTCAGCCAATTTCGCTATCTCACTGAAAACCGAATCTGTGGAAGTTGCGCAGTTCCGTGTTCAATCAGATAATAATGATACCAATGACAATGACATCAGCAGCAAGGTTCATATCGATGCTCAAGACATGAACGGCACTACAGAGTTCTGGGGTGTTGACCAGCGTGCTGATCTGGTTATCGAAGACGTACAGGCTGGTAGTAACGACGTTACAATCGGTTGGAGAGACGCCGATGCAGGTGACGTTGATCTTGAAGTGTACTTCGACAACATCACTGCACCTGGTGCGACAACTGCGGGTTCACAGCTTTTCCTTGAGCTGTTAGATCTGGATGCAATGGCTGCTACTGGTGATCCGTTGACTAACAACCCATACGTAGGTGTGTCATTCACGATGGGCGATGAAACGATAAACATTCCGGAAGACACAACAGGAAGCAGTGCTGTTACAACAACCTATGCAGACCTTGTTGCCGGAATTAATGCGTTGTTGGAGTTTCAAGGTTTGACAACTGTAACTGCAAGCCTGGGCAGCACGTTTAGCGCAATCAACTCAGATAATGGTAACTCATATGAAGGTACCACCATCGTGTTGACTAATACTGGTCCTGAAGAGCTAGGAAAAGATGGCTGGATTTTGGCTGGTGGTGCACCAGCAGACTCTAATCTGCATGCTTCACAAAGCACTGTTCCTCCAGAAACTTCTTCTGAGTTGACACAAACTAATATCATCTTCGATGAAGTGGGTAGCGGTTCTAAAGCGGGTGATTTCATCGCTGGTGAAATTTCACAAGGTAGCTATTCTGGTTCTTCAGGTATTCAACAGTTTAACATCAAGGTTCAAGGTGATAGCTGGGCAGATAGCATTGCATCGACCAATGACACACTGGAAGTTGTTAATGTAGAAAATGATTCTGGTTTTACTGGTGATCTGCGGATTGATCTGTTAGATGACGCTCGTGTAGTTGATGCGTCTGGCATGGCCGGTGACGTTACTCTGACTGCTCAGTTGCAAGAAAATGTAATCAATAAGTATCTGGATCTGACAGATACTAATACTGACCCAGACAATGACGACGTTTCTTTCGCATACACCATGGGTGCTGGTGACGACACCCTGAGCTTGGATATCGACGAAGCTGCAGTCGGTCATGAAGACTTCGAGTTGGATGTGAGTGGTGGCTCAGGTGCCGATACAATTACCGTTCAGATTTCTGATGGTGGTGTAGGTACTTCAGCAGCAACTGCAGGTGAGTGGTACGCTAACCAAGCAGTTGGTCAAAATGTAAATGAACTAAGCGTCATGGGTGGTGCTGGTAACGATACTCTGACTGTTCAAGGTGGTGGCGATTACCTGATCGAAGGTGGTTCTGGCAATGATGATATCTTTGTAGATAACACAGGTGCTAAAGCAACTTGGGTATTAGGCGGTTTGGCTGGTGATGAGGCTACCTATACTGGTGCCGGTGCAGAAAGAGCTGTTGATATCGATTCAACACCAATTGTCTCTGGTGTCCTGTTCGAAACTCAGCTGACCATCGCTTTCAATGGCTTTGAAGCAACAGTTGATGTTGAAACTACCCAGGCTGATGGCTTCGTTGGTACTCAGCTGACGCTAAATAATGCAATTAAATCAGCAATTGATTCTGATGCCGTATTGTCTAAGTGGTTGTCATATGAAGATGGTCCAGGAAATGTGTTGCTGATTAACTCTCTGGTTGATGACGTTCTTGGTGAAACAGCAGCGCCTACTTTTACATTGGTAGGTACAGGTAGTGGCGCTGGTGGTGATTATAACGCTGCAGATGTTGCTGCGCTGACATCGGCTCAGAAAAATGCAATTATCGTAGCTGATGCATCTCTTGATTCAAGCGATGCCGATGGAGTAATTGCCACTGCAATGAATACTGCCATTGACCTTTTCGAAGGCGGTGCTGGTGATCACCTGACTGACGTAGATGCAACGACAGTGGTTGGTGTAGCGTCTACATTTGACAATGATTCAACTGTTCATGCGGATGCAGGTAGCAACACTATCGTATTGTCTTCAGATCTGACCAGTAACAACACGGTTGTGTTTGATACTACCTTCACCAAGACTAGTATCATCGGCTTCGAAGCTGATTATGCGGTAGCTGATGGCCATGAAGATATCTTGGATTTCACTGCTTACTTGACTAATATGACATCTACGTCAACGTCAACTGCAGGATTGTCTGATGCGCGTATTGCTACTAGCTTGAATGCTGATGCAACTGTTGAAGTGAACTCTGTCACTGTCTTTACTGGTGCTGCGTTCACTACCACTGACACCTTTGCTGCCTTGAGTGCTTCAAATCTGCTGGCTGCTGTCAATACCGGCGCTGGTGCTGACTTCGCTGGTATGACTGATGGTGACTTGATTGCTCAGACGAATGCGGGTGGTATTGTTGATTTTCGCTCTACTGCGGGTGAAGCGGTCGTTCTGATCCAGAACGATGGTAACACTGGTGAGTTCAAGGCGTTCCAGCTGACTTGGGATGACAACGCTACAACCAATACCAATGATATATTCAGTGCTGCAACATTGCTGGGTACAATTGACTTTGGTTCTGAAGACATCACTGCAGCTGGTAACTTTACAGTTGCAGGTCTGGCGTAAGCCAAGTCTAAAGACTAGATAACGAGATATTTGTCTAACAGGTAGATCGTTGACCCCACCAACCTAGGTTGGTGGGGTATAAAAAACCCCAACTCCTCGGAGCTGGGGTTTTTTTATTGTTTAAATGATTGGCTCAAGGAAACAAAAAAAACATCGGCACTGTTACGGTATAAAAAAATAGGAAAGATCTGGAGGCAATATGGCTACACTAACCATAGATGACAAGCGTTACGATATTGAAAAATTAAGCTCGGAAGCAAAGGCTAAGCTGGATTCGGCGCGTTTTTGTGAAAGCAAGCTTGAACAGCTGGAAGCTGAATTGGCGGTTGTGCGCACCGCCAGGGCGGCGTATTTACAGGCCCTGCCGGCGTTGTTGAGTGACGAGGCCCTGGTGACAGGCAAAGTTGCTACTGATGCTGAAAGCAAGACTGCGAATTCCGCCTCGCTTAATTCTGCTGCAACAACAAAACACTGATTTGTAAATTAATCGCTCATTTTTAGCTTTAGAATTGTCGGAATGCTAAGCCATTTGGCTTAGTCTCCCTATTCTATTTGTCTGATGTCGCAGCAGCTACCATCTGACGAAGCTCATGTTACAATGCGGGGCTTGTTTTTTGCTGTCCCGGAGAGAAGTTAATGGCCGATTATGTTGCCATACAGAGGAGTGTGCACCTGAACGCAGGTTATACCCCTACAACTGATTTGAGCTTCACGGCCAGAATGGCTACTGTGCCGTTGCTAAAAGAAGAATTGCCCTACATTATTCAACATATGGCTGTGGGGTTTGTTAAAAGGGCCGGTAGTACCAATGACAGTTTTGAGCTGGTCGGGCTTCAGTCACTGGCGCCAAATAAAAACTATTTTGTACTGCCGGATGGTCGCTGGTTATGCAGTTACTCACCTGCATTTTATCGCGCTCATCCCTTTGCCTTGCGATCATATGAACAAGACAATCAGTTGCAATTATCGATTAAAAGCGACTGTATTATTGAAAACCCCTCAGAAACCGATATACGTTTTTTTGAAGAAGATAAAACATTAACACCTCGTATGCAGGAGATTCTCACGTTTCTGACTGAATCCCTACGCAGTCGAGAGGCAACGCTGAAACTATGTAAAGCCCTGCAAAATGCAAACCTGATTGTGCCGTGGTCAATCAGCTATACCGAAGCAGATGAAAATAACAATCCTCAGGCAAGAACCCTGCAAGGGCTCTATCATATTGATTCTAATGTGCTCGGCAAACTAGCCGCGGAAAAATTAGCGGCATTAAATGCATGTGGTGCCTTAAGTGTCGCCTACGGTCAGTTCTTCTCAGAACCAAGATTAAAGGATCTGACAACATTACAAGATGGCTACCGAGATTGGCAGGATCAGCAATCAAAACAGAATGCATCGGAACCTGATCTGGATGATATTTTTGGAAACAAAGACGACCTATTCTCTTTTTAAAAAAAGCACCGATTATTAGTTGAATATTCAATTATCTTTACGTCTCTTGTTTTAAGCAAAAATATCCCCATAACATGTTGATTAAGTAAATTAAAGTTGATCAACCAGGATCCCCTCGGTAGTTGTTGATGCCATTTGGCAATGAATAGAAAGTCACCTGAATGAGCCAAAGATAGATCTGGCTTACAGACTTAAATTAAATGAGATAATCATGAGTAAGACCACCATATCTGAAGACATTAAAGGGGCACTCAAAGCCAGTAAGAAAGGGATTTATGCGGCAGGATTTTTTAGCTTATTCATAAACCTGCTGATGCTGACTGCGCCGCTGTATATGTTGCAGGTGTATGACCGGGTCGTTGCTTCACGTAGTCTTGAAACGCTTCTGTTCCTTACGATTATCATGCTTTTTATGTTCGCAGTGATGGGGGTACTTGAATGGGTGCGATCACGAATTTTGGTGCGCATTAGCAATCAATTAGACCAGTATCTGAGCCAGCGGGTCTATTCGGCAATGTTTGAATTGGGAATTCAGTCGCCCAACCACAGAACGTCTCAGTCCTTGAATGATCTTACCAGTTTGCGCCAGTTTTTGACTGGTAATGGCTTGATTGCCTTTTTTGATGTGCCATGGATGCCTATCTATATAGGCGTATTATTTCTGTTTCATCCTGCATTTGGCTGGTTTGCCATCGCTGCAGCGATAATTTTGCTGTGTATCGCTGTGCTCAACGAACGCACTACCAAAAAATTACTGACAGAAGCTAATGGTGAGAACGTCAAGGCACAAAATCTCGCCACAAGTAATTTACGTAATGCGGAAGTTTTGCATGCTATGGGAATGCTACCCAATATTATGGGGCGCTGGCACCAGCAACACCAAGCCTTTCTGGAAAAACAAACTGAAGCCAGTGACAAGGCCGGGATATATACCAACTTGAGTAAAGTGTTACGCATGATATTTCAGTCCTCAATTCTGGGCTTGGGTGCCTACTATGTTGTTCTGAACGAAATGTCGGCGGGCATGATGATTGCTGGCTCCATACTGTTAGGGCGCGCTTTAGCACCACTTGACTTGATGATTAACAGCTGGTCAGGGTTTAACAATGCCCGTGCAGCTCATGGCCGCCTTGGTGAATTGCTGACCGCTATTCCTGCTGATCAGCGTAATATGCAGCTGCCATCCCCCCAGGGGCGTGTGACCATCGAAAATTTGTTGGTCGTTCCACCTGCCGCGAAAACTCCGGCATTGAGTGGTGTGAATATTGACGTGCTTTCAGGTGAGCAGATAGGTATTGTTGGCCCAAGTGCCGCAGGTAAATCAACACTCGCTCGGGCGATGTTGGGGATCTGGCCACCCAGAAGTGGGGCTGTCCGAATTGATGGTGCGGAAATACAGCACTATAACTCTGACGAACTCGGCCCCCATATCGGCTATTTGCCACAGGATATCGAGCTGTTTAACGGTAGCGTCAGCGAGAATATTGCCCGCTTTAATGATGTGGATGCTGATAGAGTCGTTGCAGCAGCGAAAAAGGCAGGTGTTCACGAATTGATTTTGCGCCTACCAGAAGCCTATGACACGATAATTGGCGCTGATTCCGGTGCGCTCTCGGGGGGGCAACGCCAACGTATTGGTTTGGCCAGGGCTCTTTATAATTCGCCAAAAGTCATTGTTCTGGATGAACCCAATTCGAATCTTGATGAGGAAGGTGAAGTTGCACTTGCGAATACGATGCGGATCTTAAAACAAGAAGGGGCAACCGTATTTGTCATCAGTCACAGAAGCTCGATTTTGCGTAATATTGATAAGCTTTTGGTTATGCGCGATGGAAAAGTACAGTTCTTTGGTCCTCGCGATGAAGTCATGAAAAAACTGGCTGCGCAAAAGGCTGAACAATCACCACAAATCACTCAAGCGACGGCGTAGGTAAACAGCCTTTTTTGTGTATAAACAGATTATGCCTTGTGTTTATAGAGATCTTCACAACACTGGTCTATTGCCCGGATTATAAGGGAAGTTGAGAGAATAATGAGCAGAAATACAGACGACAACAGCGCTCGTGACAAAAACCCGCAGCATGATATTGATTTGCCTGAAAACAAAAAAAGCGAGTCAAATGGCTCTGACCAGCAGATATCAAATGATGAAATTAAAGAAAATGCGATAGAAGCTGGTGATGATGAAAAAAGTACAGTAATTGCCAGCCCCATCGCTGCTTATGAAGGTACAGACGTCCCCGCGCCTGACAAACCAGCCGTGCCAACCGACGATTGGCGTTATATAAAATTTGGCCTGCTGTTTTTGCTTGTTACCTTAGGTGGCTTTTCAGTATGGGCAGGCTTCGCGCCCCTGGGCAGCGCCTTGATTTCGTCAGGTGAAGTAGTGGTTGATAGCTACCGTAAATCTATTCAGCATTATGAAGGTGGCACGGTCGAAAATATTTTTGTCAGAAACGGCGATAAGGTGGCTGCCGGTGACCCGCTTATTCAGTTAGATGCTATTCAGTCCGAAGCACAACAAGTTAGCAACCATAAACGCCTTTTAACCACGCAGGCTGAATTAGAACGCCTGGTTGCCGAGCAGAATTTTGAAACCTCACTTGTCTTTAGTGATGTTTTGCTTGTGCAGGCCAGGCAAGATGGCGATATACAGAGTGCGCTGGCACAGCAACAACAGCTTCACAGTGCCCGTATCAAGGCATTTACACAAGAGCAGGATGCACTAAGGACGCGTATTGAACAAACCCGTCAGCAGATCACAGGCTTAAGCCAGCAAAGTGAAATTTTTAATGAACAGATTGATTCGCTGCAAAAAGAACAACAAGCATTCTTGACCCTGTTTGAGGAAGGACTGGGAGATGGGCAACGAGCGCGAGAACTGGATCGCTCTATTTTATCAACTCAAAATGAGATGGCACGGATTGACTCAGAAATTTCGAGACTAAAAATTCAAATTACCGAAACTGAATTACAAATTGCGACGCGTAAACAAGACTATTTAAAAGATGTGGGTGAGCGCATCCGTCAGGCACAAAGTAACTATTACAACTTCCAGGAAAACCTGCAAATCGCGACTGACCGGGTTGATCGGTCTGTTATTCGATCTCCAGAAGCCGGTATTGTGGTTGATATGCAAGTGCATACCATTGGAAGTGTTGCCCCTCCAGGACAAACTCTGCTTGATCTTGTACCGGAGCATGACACTTATGTGGTTGAAGCCAAACTCATGACGCAAGACATTAACGAAATCTACGTGGGTCAAAAGGCAGATATTCGTTTTTCAGCCTTTAATGCCAACATGACAAAAGTGATTGAAGGGGTAGTGATTAATGTTTCGGCTGACCGGTTGCTCAATGAACGTGATAACTCACCGTATTATCTGGCGCGTATCCGTATTACGGATCAAGGCGTAAAAGACATGGCTGAAGATATGGAACTCAAGCCTGGTATGCCTGCGGAGGTCATGATCCTCCGAGGTGATAGAACCCTATTCAGCTATTTGATTAAACCGATTGCTGATAGCTTTGCCCGCAGTCTCAAGGAAAAATGATGACACTTGCTCCGCGTAAACTGATAAAGAGGTTACCGATACGTCTGACAGGGCTGATGTTATGTATATTGATGGTCCCGGTCCAAGCAAGCGATCCCGAGCTCGCCTCTAGTCAGACGAAAGAACAGGGTTTTGCAGAAACCTTTACTGCTGCCATCGCCTATGACCCGCAATTGAAAAGAGCTTATTGGACTTATCAGGCCGAACAGGAAGAAGCCGAATTGGGTTTTTCTGAGCTTCTTCCTGATATTCGGCTGAGTGCGGTATATCAGTATGAAGACTCAGATAATATCTACACTAATCAGGATGAAGCTTATTATGATCCTGATCAACCTCGCTCAGGCGGCGAACTTGAGGACAAATACTGGCGTGTCAATTTTCGGCAGCCCCTGTTTAACTATCCTGCTTACAAAAGCTATCAGAGCAGCAAAGCCGTTGCGAAGGCTTCGCAACATCGCTATATGCGTACAGAACAGGAGTTGATTTACAGGGTCGCTGAGCGCTATCTACAAGTATTATTATCTGCCCAACAAGTGTATTTGAATCAACAAAAACTTGATGCGCTTGAACTAAAATGGGAGCAAGCAGAGAGAGCCAAGCAGCTTGGCGTTGGTGATCAGTTACACGTCCTTCATGTTAAATCAAGTAGAGATCTCGCCCGTAGTGACTTGTTGCAAGCCCAAAGCCAATTAAGTGATGCACAAACCTTGCTGAGTAACCTGACAGGAACCGACGTTAATTTTCCAGAATCCTGGATTAAAAGTAGCGACACGATTAGTCCCAGCTTGCTCACCGGCACGGAAGAGGAGTGGCTAAAAAGTGTTAGTAATAATTTGAGGGTAAAAGAAGCGCAAGCCCGCATCAGCCAGGAAGAGCATAACCTGGCCTCCAGCAAGGGTGGGCATTATCCAACACTCAATTTAAACCTGAGCTATCTCGACCGGGATTCTGAAGATGATTTTCGTTCTCGCAAGGATGCTGTCGCTGCTATTGAACTGAATGTTCCGCTATACAGTGGAGGACAAACTCAAGCTAAGGTTCGTAAGGCACGCGCAAGATTGCTTGCTAGCAAGGCAGAGCTTGCTTACACCATTACTGAAAAAGAGCAGCAGATAAAACTATCATATAATCGCTTGCTTTCTTTTAAAGATCGTCTTACGGCTTTGGCCGAGTCAAGGCAATCGGGCAAGAGTTATCTGGAAGCCGCTGAGCGTGGCTTATCCCTAAATCTCGGTGATCAGGTCAATGTCTTGGATGCCAGGACACAATTGGTCGATACTCAACTACAGATTGCGCAAACTCTAAATGATTACTTGCTTTCGGATCTCATTCTTCGACTGGAAGCTGGGCGCTTGAGTCAAGGGCGTCTGCGTGATTACGACCAGCTTTTTAATTCTGCGAACGTTATAAAGTAGCCTTATTTGCATGGCCGATTAAGTAGGTTGCAATGACTTGCTTAGCGGAAAGAGTTTTTAGAGACAAAATAGGGGGGGCATTAGTTCTGCTTTGTCAGGCTGATTATTAGTCATGAATTAACACAGGTTAGTCATCGAAAAGCTGCTGTAAGTTGTTCTGACACATATTGGTTCCTCTAGTCTCTCAATTGAAATGAGTGCGGCGATGAGCTTGAGTGAGTTTGCCTATCGATGAAACTCCTCAAATAGTATGGCTCTTAAACTGTTACCAAATGGTTTGTTATGCTTGTCACGCATAAAGACCGCCGTAATAATTATCTTCTTATCAAATCGAAAACAGTTTTTTTTCTGGTTGGTCTACTGTTAACTATTAGTTCGTCCAGTTTAGCTGCACAATATTGTAGTGAGTGTATATCAATTAGCGCAGATAAACCTGTTTATAAACCCAGAGAACAGGTAGAAATTCTGATAAATCTACAGGCTGAACTTGTAAGTGGAGTAGTAGCTGATGCTTATGTTGTTATTGTTTTTCCAAATGGGTTAAAGGAATTTTCCTGGCAAAAAATGGATTGGCCGATTGCTGGCTTGAGTAATAAAAAAATTGTACTTGAACGACTAGACAATAAATTTCTTGGATCATACCAGTTGTATTTTGTGCTGGTTAGAACAGGAACGGATCTGATGGATTTCAATTGGTTGGCAGCCGCAAATACCTACATTTCTCAGTTTTCTGAGGAGTGGTCTTTTTCGGGTAATTCACATGATTTTTACAATGAGAGTGAGCTGCCACAGTTAATAAGTCACGGTGGTGGCGAAATAAGTAGTAGACAGAATTATTCAGGTTCTAATTTTTGTCATGCATATTATGGGGGTTCTGAATTAATCATTCCCGGTCTGTCTTATGGTAATCAGTATCGAGCTATTAGAGTGCAGGAAATACCGGGTCAGAATCAGCATTTCCAAATGGTTGAAAATTTCAGTACCACAAGAGTTTTGACATTCTCCTTCGTGCTTAGCAGCATGATGTCTTTCAAGACGTAGCGAGCCATTCAAATATTGCATCTGGCACGGGAAATGAGTAGCATATAATAGGGGTAAGGTGAGTCCTTAGCTATGGTTCCGGCAGAGTCTGATTTCGTATTGATTAAGACATTCACATTATACTCTTTATATACTTGCATACTCAGTTGTACTCAGCCTTATGTGAAAAGCTCGCCAAATACTGTCATCAACATAAACTTTCATGCCTTTATGTTCAAGACTGGTCGTTTATAATTGTATTCATGCCCTTGATAGGGGATTGGCCTTTCTGGACTGTTGTTTATATGCCCTATTCTTTATTCGCCGCCGGATTTAGCTGAACAAATTCAAAGTTAATTATTATTTAAACCTGTTAATTGTCAAATACACACTATTTTAACTTCGGGACTGAGCCTTGATTAGTGGGTTTAGCTATTTATAGTTTTTTATGTTAGCCATTGACAAATCATTTTTTTGTCTGGTTCATCAATGCTCGAAGGGGATTTTCTGATGCCTTGTGAACCGATTATTCATGTGCAGAATTTAAGCAAGTGCTACCAGCTGTATGAGCAACCTAGTGATCGTTTAAAACAGTTCTTATGGCGCGGTAAACGTAATTTCTTTCGTGAATTTTGGGCGTTACGGAATATTGATTTTACTGTTCAGCCTGGCGAAGTTGTAGGCATTGTTGGTCGAAATGGTGCTGGCAAATCAACCTTGCTGCAACTGATTTGTGGCACATTGACTGCGAGCAGTGGCGAGATCGCAGTACGTGGCAGGGTGGCGGCTCTACTTGAGTTGGGTGCGGGTTTTAACCCGGAATTTAGTGGCCGTGAAAATGTGTTTATGAGTGCTGCAATTATGGGCTTAAGTAATGCGGAAATATCCGACCGATTCGATGAGATTGTGGATTTTTCAGGAATTCACGATTTCATTGATCAACCGGTCAAAACCTATTCCAGTGGCATGTATGTGCGCTTGGCTTTTGCCGTTGCCATTCACGTTGATCCTGATATTTTAGTTATTGATGAGGCCTTGTCAGTCGGCGATGGGGCTTTTGCGAGACGGTCTTTTGATAAAATTATGGAGTTGAAAGACGCCGGGAAAACTATTTTATTCTGTTCCCATTCTATGTATCACATTGAGGCAATTTGCAATAAGGCTATTTGGCTAAATCAGGGGTTTATAGAAATGCTTGCTGATCCTGCGACAGTTGTAGCCTCTTACGATAATTTTCTAAGTGAACAATCGGCATCGGGCAAGGATTTTGTAAAAAAAGATGCTCCTGTCACATTCGCGCAGCCAAGCAGCCTGAATCGAATTACGAATGTAACGTTGAGCGTAGACAGTAAGCAAGGCGAGTCGTCATGCATCGAAACTCTGGTAAGTACAGTTACTATTAAGGTTTGTTTTAACAGTGATCTAAGTCTCCCCACTCCGTCCGTAGCC
>Ga0316207_10004547_pt1 | contig 12004 bp, 6 predicted proteins | sample 6weekpyrite_MG_FD_204943 | JGI IMG/M metagenome (GOLD analysis project Ga0316207, IMG submission 204943) | Microbial mat bacterial communities from mineral coupon in-situ incubated in ocean water Damariscotta River, Maine, United States -... | ecosystem: Environmental > Aquatic > Marine >... | reverse complement strand
CCCTGCTACTTAGCTCATCACTTGCTTTTGCAGAATCACCGTCAGGAATTATTGATATTTATCAAAAAGCCGTGGAAAAAGATGCAGCCATAGCCGCTGAACGAGCTGCAGCTATCGCAGGACAAGAGGCAGAATCTAAGGGTTTATCTCAATTGCTACCATCTGTAAACGCATCGGCCAATGCAAGTTACTCTTATAGCAAAACAACCTATGATGATGCACCTGGGCAAAACTCAAGTAAAAAATCCGATAGCAGCTCTATAAACTTGCAACTCACCCAGCCTTTATTTCGCTCAGCAAATTTTACGGCTTATTCACAAAGTAAAATTGCCGGAGATTTATCGGATGTACAATTAAGTATCGCCGAGCAAAATTTAATATTACGCGTTGCAACTGCTTATTTTGATATATTGTCCGCCAACGAAAGTTTTGCTGTTGCCAAATCACAAACCCGAGCTTTTAATGAAAACTTAGAGCGCGCCAAATTAACTTTTAAGGTTGGTACAGCAACTAAAACTGATAAACTTGAAGCTCAAGCACGTTATGATTTAGCTCGCGCATCTGAACTATCAGCCTTAAATCAGCTAGCCATTGCCAAACAAAGCTTAGCAAGCATTATAGGTGAAGAACCTAAAGCGTTGCGCTCACTTAATAAAAATGCTTTATTGCTAAAAGTGGATCCACAAGATATGCAACATTGGGTGGACTCCGCAATTAGTAATAATTTGACCCTAAAATCCAGTCAACTTGGTGTAAAAACAGCACAGCTGGAAATCAAAAGATTAAAGAATGATCGCCTTCCCGTTATCGATTTTGTAGCAAACGCAAACCTTAGCAGACAATATGCGACTTTTGTGAACTCTGATAGCACCAATAAAGGTGCAAGCGTTGGCCTTCAACTATCATTGCCACTTTACACTGGTGGATTAATGACTTCACGTATTCGTGAAGCAGAAGCATTACGCACACAACAAAAATTTAACCATACGGATATACAACGACAAATTATTCTACAAACTCAACAAGCCTATTTAACTGCATTAAACGGTTTTCAACAGGTGGAAGCCTTAAAACAAGCGTCTATTTCAAGTGACAGTGCTCTACAAGCTACGCGCAAGGGGATGGAAGTCGGAGTTCGGACGAATTTAGATTTACTTAACGCACAACAACAGTTCTTCGAAACCGAACGAGATTACACGGTAGCAAAATATAATTACCTGTTGACTGTTTTGAATTTAAAAGCTGCAGCCGGCAATCTGGCTAAAGCAGACCTAGAAAGTCTTAATATTCTTCTAAAAAAATAAATCTCATGATCAATTGGCCCTATTGGATAACAGCAAAACACTTTGTTGTTATCTTAGGGTTAATATTTTCAATCGCTAAAACAACGCCCAGTTATCCCTCTGAGATATACTATAGCTATCTAGGCGGAAATCTCTCTGAAACCGCATATGCTATTACTAGCGACAATCTGAATAATATCTATATCACCGGTAATACCAATTCTGACAGCTTTAACGGATTTAAAGCCCCCTCGAACAAAATTCATCAAAATCAAAATTGCTTTGTAAGCCGAATTAATCTTAATGATCCAAACGGGAATTATTATTTTGAATTTGCAGGCAGTGGTAGAGAAAGCTGTCGAGCAATATCTGTAGATTCTGCATTTAATGTCTACGTGACAGGTGAAACTCAATCATCAGATTTGCCAGTTACTACAGATCGGAAATATGGTGGTGATTGGGATGCTTTTGTCTTCAAACTAAACCCACTGGGTGCTCTTGTTTATGCCTCATATATCGGTGGATCACTCACTGATTATGGTCACGGATTAACGCTGCGCGGTATTAATGATGTCTTCATTACAGGTGAGACCTGGTCAAATGATTTTCCTACAACTTCCAACGCTTATACTGAAAGTTGTCTCTTAAACAATATTTGCGATGGTAATGAGGCAAATGCCTTTGTCACCCATATAGACACAAGCATCAATGATCAATATATCTCTGAATATTCAAGCTATTTAGGCGGTAGTAAACAGGATAAAGCACACAGTATTGCCATAGATCTAGAGGGAATTTTACATATCGCAGGAGAAACCAATTCAATTAATTTTCCGATTGTAAATCAAATTAGTGATCACCTAAAAGGCAACTTTGACGGATTTATCAGCCTTATAGATCCGAATTTAGACTCTGAATTATCACTCACCTTCTCTAGTTACTTGGGTGGTAATGGTGATGAGTTTATTACTGCAGTAACAACCGACACCGATGGAAACAGTTACCTTACTGGATCTAGCTCCTCCGATGACTTCCCGACCAGTCAAAATGCATTCAGCCAACGATGTGCTAACGGTAACGAAAATTGTTTGAATTCAATAATAAACAAACAACATTCTGATATTTTTCTTACACAAATAACAAATAATGAAATCGGCTATTCGACTTTATTCGGTGGTGAAAACAATGAAACAGGCCATGCCATAGATATTGATGAATTAGGCTCAATATATGTATCGGGTGAAACAAATTCTGAAAACTTTCCCATCACCAACAACGCAGTTGATGATGTATGTAATAAATCAAACTCCTGTAATGAGCAGAGTGATAGTTTTTTAATAAAAATCAACCCTTCTTTTGATGGCGAAAGTGGATTAGTTTTTTCATCTTACTTAGGTGGAGATAAAATAGATAATGCAATCGACCTTCATTTAAGCTCAAATAATCACATACTATTAACTGGCGAAACTTACTCACCAACACTCGCTAGTTCTCAAGCTTTGGACAAAACTCAGGAAAACAGTGAAGCTTATCTGCAAGAAATTGAAATAGTTGGGAATGGAAATTGGATTAACAAAATAACAAAACCAAAGTCGAACTCAGAAACTTCAGCATCTGCTATAAACTACTTCATTTTTGTGATATTAATTTTTTTAGGTGTGCTTTTAAGACGAATAAGATGAAATATAAAAATATTGTAATATAAGTGTTATTGGCTAGGTAACTACCGATATATCCGCCCAACGAATCACTCAAATAATAAACTAATATTCTATTTTATTATCAATTCATTCCATCTTTTGAATAATTTCATTAGTACTCACGTCATCATAATACCGATCATCTACTAAATTGGTGTGTAAAAAAACGTAACATTTATCGCTTCTACTGCCGCCTTGATCCCCTACACAAATTCAAGACATTCCGCTGAGGCATTGAATAAGCCAAAGGCTACTTTGTTGTTCGAAATAATTGAGTGACCCGACATCTATCAATGCGTCTTATATAGTATCTACTCATAATGAAATTATTAATCTTTAACCAAACAAATTTATAGCTAAAGCCCATACAATGAGGGCGGAGCGCTAATTCTACGGGCGCCAAGCCTTTAGGTTACCCGATAGCTTTAGGGCATAAATGTTTGAAAGCACATTCACAGCTTCCATACCTAACTATAGAAGCTTACTCCATCTTTAAATCTTAAAATAACAATAAGATCATCCCCTATTGATGGAGCAGCCCCAAGTAGTTGCATTCGCTATATCTATCCTTAATTAATTTCCAGAGCACCCATATCAGGCGTTATTGCATGCCTTAAAGTGTCCCTGTAGTCATACTCGAGCTTTTTTAATCTCAATGGTGTTGCTGTAGATTGAGGGTAGTCAATCAGCGAAAGCACTGTAGTTAACATCGGATCACCGGCATTCTCAGCATTGCTACCTGGTTTCGGCTCGAAATCAATAGCCGAAGGCATATTATTTCTTCCGAAATCTCGAAAATCACTCGAATTGAATAATGTTGGATCACCAGAAACATCCCCTGTACCCCGACAATCAGAGTCACTTGGCGTTGTATCCCAACTATTATGATGATAATTAAAATTTGCCGAGGTTGGAGAGCTGCAACCTGCAGCACCATTTTCTATATCCCAGAAAATATTATTTGCAATTTCAATATCAGGGTACTGATAAAGAGTTTTGTGCACACGTACTGCTTGAGCAGCTCCGACGCACGTGTTACCGATGAATTTGCCTGTTATTGTTCTGTTTAAATCGATTGCAATAGGAAACATATCAAGATAAAAACAGGTATTGACACCTGAAAAGAAATTATTACGTATTATAATATCATGGGCATCCCATTCTTTGGAATTGCGCTCTACACTAATTGATACCCCATCGGTCCAGTTTGGATTAGATGTCGGTATATTGCCGATTACCATGTTGCGCTCGATCACGGCACCGCTCGCTCCGTTTACAAACAATGTTGAGTATTTTGTATTCACCAGAACATTATCAGCAATAATTGTATTTAGCCCACCTTTATTCGTCGATATGGCCTCGCCATACAGGTCAACAAGTAAATTATTTTCAAACAGCATATAGTCAGATGCCTGCGCGCCCGCACACGGAGGATGGCTACCATACTCAACTGGTTTAATTCCATCATGATGAGACCAGACACATCGACTCATCGTATTATTTCGCACAATGCCATAATCACTGCCATTGCTAAATAATGTAAATCCGCCAGTAATGTGATCCATTTCGGTATTTTCTAATATACCGTGGGGGCTGCCTGAAAACGTCACTCCGTAACCAGATGAATCCTGTATCGACATATTTTGCACAGTGACATAATCACTATTCATCGCCGTAATTAATCCTCGATACGTATTATTTCTTGGTGAGTTGCCAATACTTGTATTGTCAACATAACCCCCTTTGATTTGAGGTTTTTCGGTGCCAACCGGTACTCCGACAGTTTCATCACCTCCACTCATATAATATGAACCTATTATAACTCTATCGCTAGCAGTGCCTCCCCAATCAACTAACAATTCTTGACCGGAAAATATATCGCCAGCTTTAAAGTAAACATCGTCTGAGGTTCCACTAACACAACGATTGACACTCCACGTTGTCTTCCAAGCAGTCGCGTCACTTGTGCCTCCCGAGCAATCATTGGGGTCAGTTGGGTCAGTTCCATCACTTTTTACATAATAGGTAACACTGTCAGATTCCGGTGGTGCTTGCAGTACTTCAATTGCAGATACAATTGGATTGGAAGCCGAACCATGCAAGAATTCGATATTCAATTGCCCATCGTTGACTGTGACGAGAGTTTCTTTAACTAAGGCAGTATTTCCAGAGCCAGCTTCAGTAAAGACATCCAAATCGGTCCACTTACGCGTTCCTTCCATACTGATATTAAAAACACGCCCACCGCTCACTTTAGCAGGGTCATATGTTTCCGCAAAATACAAACGAACTGTATAATTCCCATTCAATACCTCAAAACTGTATTCTAATTTTGGATCTGGATCCAGGTTATAACGATTATTATCAAACAAGGGTTGATCCAAAGTACCCGTAATTGTCTTAAAAGGTGCACCCATAGTACCAGTATTCCAACCTATATCCGCAAGCCAAACATTATTTTCCCCGTCAATATATTCATTACCACCAGCATTCACACGAATTTCGGTTTCGGCATTACCGGGCGTACCTTCATTTTCAGGTATAGTGGTTAATATTTCAATTGCGGATATAATTGGATTGGAAGCCGAGCCATGCAAGAACTCGATATTCAATTGCCCATCGTTAACTGTGACAAAGGTTTCTTTAACTAAGGCAGTATTTCCAGAACCAGCTTCAGTAAAGACATCCAAATCGGTCCACTTACGCGTTCCTTCCATGTCGACATTAAAAACACGCCCACCGCTCACTTTAACAGGGTCATATGTTTCCGCGAAGTGTAATCGAACCGTATAATTCCCATTCAATACCTCAAAACTGTATTCTAATTTTGGATCTGGATCCACGTTATAACGATTGTTGTCAAATAAAGGTTGATCCGAAGTACCCGATATTGTCTTAAAAGGTGCGCCCGCGGTACCAGTATTCCAACCCACATCCGTAAGCCAAACATTATTATCCCCGTCAATATATTCATCGCCGCCAGCATTCACACGAATTTCTAATTGGGTATCATTAGGCGCCTCGTTTGTTACATCAACGATACTTAGAGCATCATAATATGCTTGGCCATCCGCTTTATTGGCTTGCAAAAAAATCTTAGCATTTACTGCTTGTGCAGGTGCCACAATCTCCTGCACAAATTCTGTATATTCCGTTGAAGAACTGAGTGAGCCAAAGATCACTTTACTGTTGGCTATCATCGAACTGTCTGACGCATACCAACGGGCTTCAAGCACATATCTGCCTGTGGTGATATTATTGACTTTCAACCAACCGCGAAATTCATAGGTGTTGCCTGCAACGACAGAAATGCTCTGATGTAAGGAAGGCCAGCTGGTTACGATGCCAGGTAATTTAATAGCATAATTACCTGAACGCATATTGGTGTTCACCACTGATCCCATACCTGACCATGGCGCTTTTACCCCATCTTCAAATCCTGAATTAAGCAAGGAATTGTTCGTCACAGCGGCTATATTATTGGATAAAGCTGCTGTAAAAATTACTAGTATAAAGTTTAAGACGAATCTTTTATTATTCATTAGTTTTCTCCTATTTTTACCACCATCCTTAATTAAAGACTACTAAGCACGTTATTACTAATCGAGTGCTTATGCACCGAAGATCATAGTCATCATGCGTTTAAGTAACTCAATTTTGAAACATCACTTCATTTTTACTGATTAAAGTTCCTAGCCACAACACTTCTTTCGTCATCGAATGAGAAAAATATGCTTGATTAGATCTCTCCATACCTGAAGATTGTGGCTTCTAAATATAATGGAACATTGAGTTAAAAAATATGTTGGAGTCCATAATCTATAGTTAGAGCTTTCATCCGCTACTCCCACATATACAGTTTTATCAGATCCAGCGTTTGCAATCGGTGGTTTATTTTCTGTGTCTGCATCAGCAAGAGTGGCGACAGATAGTGATATGTTACCTTCCCCATTTAAAAGCCCATTGGCTGTTTCTCTATAAGTAATCACTAAAGGATCGTATGTTGATGTGCCTTGATATTCTATTTCAAACACGTAACCACCACCTGAATTGGAATGGTCTATTGTTTTAACAATATCAGGCGCGTTCCCATCTCTAAAAGAAACACGCAATTCCGCTTCCGCCATCCAAGCCCCAACATACAAACGCAATATTTTTGATTCAGGGCCACCTCTAGCCAGTATTTTATAACCATTATCTACACCCTCACTGTATGAGGTATCATTACTTGATCCCTCACTAAGTAGAGCACCACCCACCCAGTTAAATACCGTCGCGCTTGACGACCCATCATCCGGCGCATCCCATCACTGCCAGGTAAGGGTGATATCTCGATCAATTCACCAATATCAAATGCATATTTAGTTATATAATCGGATCCAGCCTCTAGGTTTATCCAAAACCTACTTCCTTCAGCAGAAATATCAACTGAAGGGGGTTGAGGTTGTTGATTAACAACAATACTACCTATCTCTGCTGAAACATTACTCGAAAACACCATATTACTAAGAAGCACATAGTGAATATCGATAAAAGTGATTTTTTCATTTTTTTATCTCCTGAATTCAAGTAATTATTTCTTAATAATACTTGAGTAAAAATTAGTTAAATAAGTGGTATTAATTATATTGAGTCCCAATGATTTCTATTGCCGATATCATGGGGTGGTCCGCCAGGCCATGACGAAATTCAATATTCAGTTCACCATCACCGACCAATACTTCCGTTGATTTCATCAACATTTTCTCTGCACCGCCAGCCTGCGCAAACACATCCAAATTTGACCAAACGATGTTGCCTTCTATTGCGACATCAAACACTCGTGAACCATTAGCGTATAACGGTGAATAAGTTTCTGCAAAATACAATTTCACCATGTAGTTACCATTAGGGACATTAAATTGATACATCAATTCGGGCATTGGATCGACATCATAACGATTTCGATGAAACAGCGCTTGATCATTGGTACCAGCAATGTATTTATACGGTGTACCGATGGCTCCGGTATTGAAACCAGTGTCAGCACTCCAGACATTTCCCGCACTATCAGTGTACTCCGCAACGCCACCGGCATTTATTCGATATGAAATGAGTGATCCAACCCATGTCGTGGCAACATCTGAATCAGATTCCAATGATTCATTCGATGACGCTGCATTATCAAAAGCGGATACGGTATAACTGTACAAAGTATTCTCACTTAAACCGGTATCCACGTAACTAGTTCCGGTCACAGTAGCGATTTCTGTGGCATTACCATCTCGATAAATCTTATAACCTGCAACAGTGCCTCCACCGCTATCAGTGGAAGGAATCCAATTCAATTCGATTTGGCCAGCGTTCGTTGCTGTAGCAGTTAACCCCGTAGGGACTGACGGTGGTTGAGTATCATTGCTATTTGCCATGATCTCAATTGCCGATATCATGGGGTGGTCCGCCAGGCCATGACGAAATTCAATATTCAGTTCACCATCACCGACCAATACTTCCGTTGATTTCATCAACATTTTCTCTGCACCGCCAGCCTGCGCAAACACATCCAAATTTGACCAAACGATGTTGCCTTCTATTGCGACATCAAACACTCGTGAACCATTAGCGTATAACGGTGAATAAGTTTCTGCAAAATACAATTTCACCATGTAGTTACCATTAGGGACATTAAATTGATACATCAATTCGGGCATTGGATCGACATCATAACGATTTCGATGAAACAGCGCTTGATCATTGGTACCAGCAATGTATTTATACGGTGTACCGATGGCTCCGGTATTGAAACCAGTGTCAGCACTCCAGACATTTCCCGCACTATCAGTGTACTCCGCAACGCCACCGGCATTTATTCGATATGAAATGAGTGATCCAACCCATGTCGTGGCAACATCTGAATCAGATTCCAATGATTCATTCGATGACGCTGCATTATCAAAAGCGGATACGGTATAACTGTACAAAGTATTCTCACTTAAACCGATATCCACGTAACTAGTTCCGGTCACAGTAGCGATTTCTGTCGCATTACCATCTCGATAAATCTTATAACCTGCAACAGTGCCTCCACCGCTATCAGTAGATGCATTCCAATTCAATTCGATTTGGCCAGCATTCGTTGCTGTAGCAGTTAACCCCGTAGGGACTGACGGTGGTTGAGTGTCAGAGGATGGCCCACCAATTTCAAGCGCACCAATTTCTGGATTAAATTCATTTCTAACATTATGTCTAAAGTCTTCAAATAGCGCGTTCGCATATAGTGGAAATGAAGATTGATCATGTTGCGGATAATTTTACAAGTCTAACGCATTAACATAATTAAAGTTTTCACCAGCATCCTCTACAATACTGCCGGACTGAGGTTGAAAAGCATTTCCCGCAGGTAAATTTAAAAAACTAAACAATTTGATTTCATCCAATAGAGCTTCAAAATTGAGAGGCCCAACAACATCACCTATACCATTACATTGAGTACTATTTGAAATACTAGGCCAATAATTATGGTGAAGATTTAAATCAGGATCACTTGGTATTTCACAACCATCAAGATCACTTGCTATCTCCCAAAAAATATTATTTGCTATTTCCCAATCCGAATATCTTGATTGAGATCCAAGAAAATTAATCCCGTATTGAGAAACAACACAAGTATTTCCAATGAACATACCACTACTCGTTTTTCCTGCAACAATCGCTGGTGATGGTATTTCAGCATAAAAACACTTATTGACCCCAACTATAATATTATTTCGAATTATATTATTAACTGAAGAATACATGGGAGGACGGTCTTCAATACTTACCGAAATCCCAGCACCTGCTCCAAAACTATTGTCAACACCTTTACCTAGAATGATATTATTTTCGATAATATTATTAGCCGCATTATCAATATATATATGAGGATTTTTTGCATGAGCAACAAGGTTACCTCTTACTATATTAAAATTAGCATCATCAAATAAATCAATTCCCTCACCATGTAAATCATACAACGAATTATCTTCAATGAGGCCATAATCTGATCCTCTCAGCCCTAAGCATGCAGGGTGGTTTCCATAGACTGAAAAACCATCCACATCACTCCAACTGCATCTTGATATTATATTATTCCTTACGGTCGCATAATCTGAACCATCGAAAACAAACAGAGATGCGCCAACTGTATGATCTATTTCAGTGTTTTCAACAATGTTGTATGTATTACTACCACCCGATATTTGAACACCGTGACCACTTGAATCCTTAACTTTAAGGTTTTGAATTGTTATGTATTTTCCGTCAATCACTATCAGCCCATTATGAATAGACGTAGGAATATTTCCTAAATTTGTTGAACTTCTATAGCCCCCTCTAAATATCGCTTTGTTAGTGCAAGTAGATGAACTACATAGCTTAGGCGTGGCACCTTCCAAATAATAACTGCCAACAATTACTCGATTATCACTTGTCCCAGACCAACCAATATATAATTCTGCGTTTTCAAATGTATTACCAGCCTTAAAATAAATATCATCGCCCGGAGAAAATACTCTACAATCACTGACTTCTTCAATTGTTTGCCAAGCAGTTGTATCAGTTAAACCATCTGCGCTGTCATCACCATCTTGTTTTATATAGTAAGTTACTGGGCCTGTATCTTCCAAAATTTCAATTGCTGAAACCATTGGATGACCTTCTTGACCATGTAAGAACTCGATATTAATTTGTCCATCGGTGACCGTTACATCACTCTCTTTAATCAATATTCTCTCAGCACCAACCTCGGCAAACACATCTAGATTAGTCCAAACGAGTTGACCTTCAATGTCGACATCAAAAACACGTTTACCTACACCGTAGGGGGCATCATAAGTTTCAACAAAATATAATCGAACTTTGTAGTCACCGTTCGGTAAATCAAAGCTATACATCAATTCTGGCGCATTTTGAACATTAAAACGATTTCGATTAAACAGGCTTTGATTTAGCACAAAATGACCGCGGGCATCCTGAACATTCTGATTGGGATAACCTACTCCTCCGGTATTAAATCCATAATCTGCGTTCCAGGTATTGCCAGCGCAATCCATAAACTCGCCATCGCCGGCATTTATTCGTATAGGCGCATTTGCACTCGAATTTAAAGGCACAAAAACTATTAAGAATGAAACTATCAACAGCAAAAAATTGCGGCCTTGTTTTATTATCTTCATGACTTATCCTTTTATTGATTTTTCGCTTATTTTATTTCTTAACTTACTTAAACCTGAAGAAAATTCATGTGCTGGATTCATTTATAGTTATAAAAGTTAGCTTGACGTCCCTTGTCATAGATTAACAATCTCTTTTTCGATAGACACCAACAAAAAAAGCGATGCAAATACTAACCTTTACAGCATAATTTGGGTATATCACATATTTTCAAAACTCTCACAAATTAATGAGATTTTATAATGACAATATAATTTCGCTCTGAACCAACAGCACCAGCAGCCATATTACCGCCAAGTTGAATACTGCCATCCTGTGGTAAATCAACGCCGAAATTGAATGACTTGTGATAGATTTTCAAACTTGGCGAAGTTGGATCTGTTACCGCTAACGCTTGTTCAGTGTCAGTAAAGTTCAACAGCCAGTCTGGTAATGCAGTCGCGCTTGGGTCGTAAGCAATATAAACGTCCACATCACGGTCAACGGTAAAAGAAATATAATCTTCACGCGCACTCGTTTTGTCTACATTCGCAGTACTTAACCATAAACCACCTTGTAATTCAGCAGGAATATCAGTTAACGAAAAAGGTTCGTCAATGTAATAAGGTATGCCATCTGCTTCTAACAGATTTTGATTATATAAAAGCGGAGCTTCACATGCAGCAGACGTAAGCCTAATACACAAATCTTCCATAACGAGTGGCAACTCATTCCTCGTTGGTAAACCTGTGTTCCCATTTAAGTGATAACTCCATATATGAGCAAGCATGACATGCCCCATTGCATTTGGATGAACTTTATCATTAAACAGACTGCCCCTTTCCTCATCTT
>Ga0316207_10004546_pt1 | contig 12005 bp, 13 predicted proteins | sample 6weekpyrite_MG_FD_204943 | JGI IMG/M metagenome (GOLD analysis project Ga0316207, IMG submission 204943) | Microbial mat bacterial communities from mineral coupon in-situ incubated in ocean water Damariscotta River, Maine, United States -... | ecosystem: Environmental > Aquatic > Marine >... | reverse complement strand
AAATCTATACGCGGCGGTATCCCCATTTGTTGGCCGTGGTTTGGTGCGGCAGATGAGAAACGTGAATCAAATATAGTATTGCCAGCACATGGTTTTGCCAGGACAGTCTTTTGGCAGGTGATTGATTCAGCAGCACTTGAAAGTGGTGAAATACAAATTACTTTTAAACTGGATACCACTACTTTATCGATTAACACAGAAGAATTATGGCCTACACCAACCACCGTCATATACCGAGTTATAGTTGGTAAGACTTTATCTCTTGAGTTGACAACAACAAACAATAGCCATAAAACATTTTCCTTGGGGCAAGCATTGCATACCTATTTTAGTGTGGGCGATATCAGAGAAACCTCGGTGCATGGTTTAGATGGTAAGACTTATTTAGATAAACCTGATGGATTCAAACGTAAACAACAAATAGGCAATATCACTTTTACTGATGAAGTTGATCGTGTTTATATAGGCACATCTGATGATATTATTATTGATGATAAAAAACGAAAGTTAGTCATTAAAAAGAGTGGTAGTGAATCAACAGTTGTTTGGAATCCCTGGAAAGGGGTTGCAGATAAGATGGGTGACTTAGGTAAAGAGGGGTATTTAAAAATGCTCTGTGTAGAATCTGCAAACGCAGCAGATGACACAGTGACTCTTGCCGCAGGTGACAGCCATACTTTACAAGTGAGTTATGAAATAGGAGAATAATATGGCAATAATCGATCAAAACAAACTGGATAAAGCGGTCGCTGATGCGCGCAAAGCAATGGATGAACGTGCGAATAGTTATCGCGGCCGAGCATTAGAAATGTATCCTCATATTTGTGGTCGTTGTAGCCGTGAATTTAACCATAAAAACCTGCAAGAACTCACTGTACATCACCGTGACCATAATCATGATAATAATCCTTCCGATGGCAGTAACTGGGAGTTACTGTGTTTATATTGTCACGACAATGAACATCAGCGTCAGTTAGAAGCCCATATGGGGAGTTCAACTGCAGAAGGAAAAGTAAGTGGGGCAACACAAAATCCATTTGCGGATCTAAAATCGATGATGTCAGACAAAGAATAACGGCCTGGTTTAGAAAAAGTCTTTAATGGATATTCTGACTCAGGGTTTATTAGGCGGTGTCTTAGCTCAGACCGTCGCTACGAAAACAGACAAGAAGCTTGCCACCTTTATCGGTGTTTTTACCGGTTTGTTGGCCGATGCAGACATTTTTATTTATTCATCAAGTGATCCGCTACTTAATATAGAATTTCATCGTCACTTTACTCACTCGATATTTTTTATTCCTTTAGGTGCAGCCATAGCATTGTCGCTTTTATGGCCGTTTTTGCGCCAACATATTAGCGGAAAAAAACTTTATATATATTGTCTGGCTGGTTACAGCATGAGTGGTCTGCTAGATGCTTTTACCAGTTATGGCACACATCTTTTTTGGCCTTTGTCGAATGAACGTATAGCCTGGAGTTTTATTTCAATTGTAGATCCCATTTTTACAATCACTCTTTTAGTTACTTTAATTGTTGGGCTACGGAAAACAGATAAAAAAATTGCCATTTGGGGGCTGATGTTATGTAGTACTTATCTTTCATTAGGGTTTATTCAATTACAACGTGCACATACAGTTGCGAGTGAACTCGCATTAAGTAGAGGACACTCAATAAATAAACATCTTGTTAAACCAACATTGGCAAATCAGGTCTTGTGGCGCTCGGTATATGAATACAATAATCGATTCTATGTGGATGCTATACGAGTGGGCTATTTTTCGGATAATAAAGTCTACGAGGGTAACTCCGTCGATAAATTTATTATTGAGGATGAGTTCCCCGATTTGAATAAGGATTCATTTTTATATTCTGATATTAAGCGTTTTAGTAAATTTTCTGATGATTTTATTGCTTATGATGTATCACAGCCTAATATTTTAGGTGATATTAGATACAGCATGTTACCCATTAGTATTAAACCCTTATGGGGAATCGTGATTGATATTAACAAACCACAACTTCATGCGGAGTATCAGTTTTTTAGAGAAAATGCTCAGGCTGTACGAAATACTTTTTATGATATGGTCATTGGTGAATATAAAAAATAAAAAAGCTAAACAACATATTACCGACCAGCGTAATCGTATTATTTTAAAAGAGGTGAGAGGTAATGTTGATCTATATTTTAAACACTAACTGAAGTTGAGTTGAGATTTTTTAAAATAAAGCAAATCTTAATTCGTTTTGGTAAATATTATGCATCTGTTGCTAATATTTCATTCTTACAGGCAAGCGTTTTGAACCCCAGTGACCGGGCTTTTCTTCAAATACTCCCGCAACTTTAGTTCCACAGAATTTACAACAAGCTTCAGGGGTAATATTCCATTTACCCAGTTCATACCAGTCACGCTCTATAAGTAATTTACCGCATTGATGACACCATGTGCTATCTGCATCTTTGTTATGTACATTTCCAACATAGGCATAACGAACCCCTGCTTTCATTGCGATGTCTCTTGCCTTGGTTAAGGTTGAAGGAGCTGTTGAAGGGTAATCCATCATTTTAAAATCGGGGTGAAAGGCGCTAAAGTGCATGGGCATATCAGGTCCCAGGTTTTCTACGACCCACTCACACATTTCAGTAAGTTCTTTTTCTGAGTCATTTTCACCCGGAATAATCAGGGTAGTCGTCTCTAGCCAACAATCTGTTTCATGTTTAATGTATTTTAAGGTATCCAAAACGGGCTCAAGATGAGCACCGGTAATTTTATGGTAAAAGCGTTCTGTAAAAGCTTTTAAATCTACGTTAGCCGCATCCATCCATTGAAAAAATTCTACACGAGGTTCCGGACTAATATAACCTGCAGTTACGGCAACCGTTTTAATGTCTTTTTCACGGCACGCCTTAGCAACATCAATGGCATATTCATGGAAAATAACGGGATCATTATAAGTAAAGGCGACACTTTTACAGTCATGCTCTGCTGCAACCTTTGCAATCATTTCCGGGCTGGCTGCATCAGCTAAGGTATCCATTTCACGAGATTTACTGATGTCCCAATTCTGACAAAATTTACAGGCTAAGTTACAACCGGCTGTTCCAAAAGAGAAAACAGGCGTGCCGGGCAAAAAATGATTTAAGGGTTTTTTTTCAATGGGATCGATACAAAATCCACTTGAACGCCCATAGGTTGTTAATACAAGCTCATTATTCTGATTAGCGCGAACAAAACACAGACCTTGCTGTCCCTCGTGTAATTTACATTCGCGTGGGCACAGATCACACTGTACACGGCCATCATCAAGTGTATGCCAGTATTTTGTTTTAACAACAGATGTATCAATTTCAGATGAAGCAGTCATTTTAATCCCATTTAGTTTCACTCATATAATCTATATATTGTCATTATATTGCTATTGCAAGTATACAAATCGCCCTTATTATAATAATAGTTAAGTAATGATTATTATCAACAATGGCAGGAGATTGTTGTTATGAATAAAATTCGACAACCCGCGGTAGCTGGAATGTTTTATCCAGCAGATAAACAGGTACTCAAAGATGAGGTATTAACTTATCTGGCACAGGCAAGTGATAAGCCTGCTCAACAACCTAAAGCGCTTGTTGTTCCGCATGCGGGTTATATTTATTCAGGGCCGATTGCGGCCACAGCCTATAATCAACTCATTCCTTTTAAAGATAAAATAAACCGTATTGTATTACTGGGACCATCACATCGGGTTGCTTTTTCTGGTTTAGCGGTACCCGAAGCAGATTATTTCGATACGCCTTTAGGGACAATTCCTATCGATCAAGCTGGCATCCAGCAACTCTCTCATCTCTCCCAGGTTATTCATTCAGATCGTGCACATAGTGAAGAACACAGTCTCGAAGTTCAGTTGCCTTTTTTGCAAGAAATTCTTGGGCAGTTTTCATTAATACCCATCGTGGTTGGCAATGCTGAACGTCATGAAGTGGCTGAAGTGATTAATCAGTTGTGGTGTGGTGAAGATGGAAGTTGTGATGAGCATACTTTGATTGTTATTAGTTCTGATTTGAGTCATTACCACGAATACAATGAGGCTAGGCAACTTGATCGCGCTACAAGTGATGCCATTGAAAACTTAAAACCTGATTTAATTAGTTACGATGATGCCTGTGGTCGTAACGGATTAAAAGGAATGATAACGGTTGCACAAGAAAAAGGGCTCACGGCTAAATTACTTGACTTAAGAAATTCGGGTGACACTGCAGGTGATAAAAATCGAGTGGTAGGTTATGGCGCTTATGTCTTCCATTAATTTAAGTCATGATGACCAGCAAGTTTGTCTGCACGTTGCACGTCAATCTATTCAATATGGATTAGAAGAGGGCAGAGCGCTGAAAATTATTACTTCTGATTATTCTGAAGATTTACAGCAATATGCAGCCAGTTTTGTAACTTTGCATAAACAGGGACAGCTACGAGGATGCATTGGTGTACTTGAGGCCTATCAACCACTAATTAATGATATATCTGAACATGCATTTTCCGCAGCATTTCAGGATCCTCGTTTTCCTATGCTGGAAAAAAATGAATATGATGAACTTGAGATTGATATTTCTGTTTTAGGAAAACCTGAACCAATGAGTTTTGAAAGTGAAGAAGATTTATTACAGCAAATTCGCCCAAATATTGATGGTTTGATACTTGAGTCTGGATATAACCGAGGCACCTTTTTGCCGACTGTCTGGGAACAGTTACCGGATAAAAAAGAATTTTTAAATCACTTAAAAGTGAAGGCCGGATTACCTCAAAACTGGTGGGATAATACTGTTAAAATAAGCCGTTATGAAACATTCTCATTTGAGTAATTAGTTCTCTAACCATTGAAACCATTCATTAAAAAGTTTTTCATCAATTGCTGCGACCACAGAGCGTTTTTCTAAGATTTGTTTAAATACTTTCTCACCTTGTAAGGTTGAAGAATATCCTCCTGCTGCACGAAAGATGAGTTCGCCTGCAGCATAGTCCCAAATATTTTGATTACCGTGTAAGTAGATATGACATCTATTCACTGCAAGCCAGCACCAGTCTAATGCTGAAGCACCAAAGTTTCGTTGTGATGCATAAGGTGGTTCACTGGCAACACTGGCTGCCATATCTTTTGTTAAACGTTTTAAATCAATTATAGCCATCGCGCTTTTAAGAGTACGAGCACTCGCTTGAACCTTTAATGGTTGATCATTTAATGTAACGCTTAAGTCATTATTTAAATCTTGCGCTTGAAAGTATTCATCCCTAATCGGATCGTAAACAATACCTAAAATTGCTTTATCATTACAAAGCAAAGCAAGTGATATTGCAAAGTAAGGAATACCAGTAGCAAAGTTACTGGTACCATCAAGAGGATCAAGGCACCATACGGCTTCATCTGTACTAAGTTGGTGCTCTTGTTCCGCCGGACTCATTTCTTCGCCGAGCAAAGGTATGTCAGGCCAGTTTTCTTTTAAATGATGAGTAATATTTTCCTGGGCAGCAATGTCAGCTGCAGTCACTATGCTGTTATCTGTTTTACTTGTATGTGCAATATTTGCAAAATACGGTAGCAACTCAGATTTCGCAGCTTGAACTATAATTGTTTTTAGTTTGTCTGTATTTATATGAGGAATTGTCATGGTCGTTTCTAACTGTTAGCACCAGCTGGCTTCAATATGAGGTTTGTTCAATATTTCCTGAATATTTGCTTCAATGATGCGGTAGCCAACGTTGCCATAGAGCTTTTGACGACCGTCATTCAGGATATAAGTTGGGCTTCCCTCGATGTGAAATTCATCTTTGATCTCTATATCACGCGAGTAAGCGGCTAAGGCGCTACCATTATTTAAAACGGTTTGTATTTTATCCGTGGGTAAGTTTAATGATGATGCAATCTCCATTAATACATCCATGTCACTAACATCTTTTAAATCTCTAAAAAACGCCACTCGAATTTTCCAAATGAGTTCTTCAACGAGAGAAGGCTGTTGAAACTGTTTTTGAATTTCATTACTAATGTCATTTGAGTCAACTAACGTTTGTACTGCCTTAATAAATAAATGGCTAGTACTGGAAGTTTTTGGTGTATTAACTTTCCAAATATCTTTGTGCAGTTCAATATGAGGGTAATCTATACAGACTTCATGTATATGTTCAGAAAAGCCAGTGAAGCCACCTTTGTCTTTCCAACCATTACCAATACGATGTTCAGTATGACCAAAGATGGGCATAAAATTATAGACAATTTCTATGTCATCGTTGTGATTCTTGATTACTTCATCAAGCCTGATCTGTGCCAGATAAGCCCAAACACATAGGATATCAGTAAAATAATGAATACTTATTTTATCGGTATTTTTCATATACTTTTCCTGTTTTCTATGGAGTTACTTTTGTTTTAAATATAGCTGCTCGACTTTTTTTCGCGCCCACTCTGTTTTACGTAAAAATTTTAAACTTGAATTAATACTTGGGTCATTAGTAAAACATTTTATATTGATTTTTTGACTAAGTGATTCCCAGCCAAATTTCTCATGAAGCTCAGTTACGATGGCTTTTAATGTGATGCCATGCAAAGGGTCTTGCTTGCGTACTTTTTCAGACATTAATTTGTTTCAGCTTTTTTAACGCGTAGTTTGCTGCCCGCAATTTCTTTACCGTTGATACTTTTCATTGCGGCTTTAGCGTCGCCTTGCTTAGGCATTTCTACAAAGCCAAAACCTTTTGATTCGCCTGTATTTTTGTCCATGACCAAGTCACAAGATTGTACTGAGCCAAAGGGTTCAAACAAATGAAGTAGTTCCTCTTCAGTTGTCGTGCGGGCAAGATTACGTATGAGTAATTTCATTATTTATGCTCCATCTGCAGCCTGGTCACGTAAGTATTCTTCATATGTGCCACTATAATTGTTTATGCCGGTAGGAGACAGCTCAATAATACGTGTTGCGAGTGAAGATACAAATTCTCTATCGTGACTTACGAAAATAAGCGTGCCTTCATAATTTTCTAAGGCAAGGTTAAGCGCTTCAATTGATTCCATATCCAGGTGATTGGTAGGTTCATCAAGCACTAAAATATTTGGATGTTGCATCATAAGCTTGCCGAATATCATACGACCTTGTTCACCACCTGATATCTTGTTTACAGGTTTATCAATATCAGTTTGTGAAAAGAGCATACGACCTAATATTCCACGAACAGTTTGTTCGTCATCACCGGGTTGTTTGAAACGGCTCATCCAGTCGAATAGGGACATACTCGTTTCGAAATCACCTGAATGATCCTGAGCATAGTAACCAATATTAGAATTTTCTGACCACTTAATAGTGCCGCTATCCGGTGCCATGTCATGCACCAGTGTACGCAATAAAGTGGTTTTACCAATACCGTTAGGACCAATGACGGCGATACGTTCCCCGACTTCTGCTAACAAGTTTAAGTCACTAAAGAGAGGAGTGTCATCAAAGCCTTTACTGACTTCCTCTAACTCTAATGCTATTCGGTATAATTTTTTATCTTGATCAAAACGGATAAAAGGACTTTTACGACTTGAAGCTTTAACTTCAGCAAGTTCTATCTTTTCTAATTTTTTTGCGCGAGAGGTTGCTTGTTTTGCTTTAGAAGCATTAGCAGAAAAACGACTAACAAAGGCTTGTAGCTCAGCCATTTGTGTTTTTTTCTTATCATTTTCAGCATGGAGTTGTTCACGAGCCATTGTAGATGCGGTCATATAGTCATCGTAGTTACCCGGGTAGAGACGTAACTCACCATAATCTAAATCGGCCATGTGGGTACAAACACTGTTTAAAAAGTGACGATCATGCGAGATGATAATCATGGTACTTTTACGTTCATTCAGAATATTTTCCAACCAGCGAATGGTGTTGATATCCAGGTTATTGGTGGGTTCGTCCAATAACATAAAATCAGGATCAGCAAACAAAGCCTGAGCCAATAACACACGTAATTTCCAACCGGGAGCGACGGCGCTCATTAAACCAAAATGTTGTTCTTCAGGAATTTCTAAACCAAGTAATAATTCACCGGCACGAGATTCAGCAGTGTAACCATCAAGCTCAGCAAATTCAGTTTCAAGCTCTGCGACCTTCATGCCTTCTTCTTCACTCATTTCGGGTAAAGAATAAATACGATCACGTTCTTGTTTGATTTCCCAAAGTTTTGTGTCACCCATGATGACAGTATCAATGACTGAGTGCTCTTCGAAAGCAAATTGGTCCTGACCAAGTTTACCGAGTGTTTCATTAACGTCGATTGAAAAGTTACCCGAAGAGGCTTCAAGATCACCACCAAGAATTTTCATAAAGGTGGATTTACCACAACCGTTAGCACCAATTAGGCCGTAACGATTGCCGTTACCAAATTTAGCGGAAATGTTCTCAAATAAAGGCTTAGCGCCAAATTGCATTGTAATATTTGCTGTAGTGATCAATGGAATAGTCCAGTATTTAAAGTTTAAATTAAAGTAATAAATCTTTTGTAATTGGGTGGTACACACTCGCTGCATTAATCAGCGAGTTCGCGGTAAGTTCAGGTACGCCATACACTTCGGCCTTCACCGCATAGTCTGTTCGAATCTTTTTCAATAACAAATCAAAGTCGCCATCACCTGAAAGTAAAATAACCGTATCAACATCAGGTGCGGTTTGCATAACATCAATTGTAATGCCGACGTCCCAGTCACCTTTTGCCGAGCCATCTTTGCGCTGGATATAGGGTTTAAGTTTTACTTCAAAACCAATATGTTTTAGCGCATCTTGAAACTTGATTTGTGAGTCATCGTTGCGTGCAATAGCGTAGGCATTTGCAACAACAATTTCACCTTCCTGACTCAAGGTTTGCCAGAGTTTTCGATAATTAAACTGGCGACCATAGCTATCTCTGGTGGTGTAATAAATATTTTGTACATCAACAAAAATAGCGATTTTTTTCATATTAAATCTTAGCGATTGCCTGATTCAGTTCTATTTTGATTGCCGTTTCTTGAGCGTGAACGGTTTTCATTTGCTTTAGCCCAAGGTGAGTCAGACTTGTTTTCAGAAGAGCGTTTGACTGAATTTTTGTGACCTTTAGGGTTACGGCGAGGTTTTTTACTGCCGTTATTAGCAGAAGCATTTTTGCCACCACCACTATTGCCTGAACGACTTCTTGGTTGTTGTTTACCACCACGACCATTTTGAATCGGTTCAGCTTTAATTGAAGGATCAACCTCGTAACCTTCAATTGCAATTTTCGGAATTTCGTTCTTGGTTAAGCGTTCAATATCTTTTAATAATTTAAGCTCATCAACACAAACCAACGACATTGCTTCACCTTCGTTACCAGCACGCCCAGTACGACCAATTCGATGAACATAATCTTCAGCTACATTTGGTAATTCAAAGTTCACTACGTGAGGTAGTTGGTCAATATCAATACCACGTGCTGCGATATCAGTCGCAACTAAAACGCGTACTTTGCCTGATTTAAAATCAGCAAGCGCACGAGTTCTAGCACCTTGGCTTTTATTACCGTGAATTGCAGCAGAAGGTATGCCGTCTTTGCCCAATTGTTCTGCCAAACGGTTTGCACCATGTTTAGTTCGGGTAAAAACAAGAACTTGTTGCCAGTTGTTTGAACCAATTAAGAACGACAGTAATTCACGTTTACGGCCTTTATCAACATGATGAACAACCTGCTTAATGCGTTCAGCGGTTGTATTAATTTGAGCAACTTCAATGAGCGCAGGATCATGTAATAAGTTATTAGCTAATTTCTTAATGTCATTTGAGAAAGTGGCTGAGAATAAAAGTGTTTGTTTTTCTTTTGGTAGCAGCTTCAGAACCTTTTTAATGTCGTGAATAAAGCCCATATCAAGCATACGATCAGCTTCATCTAAAACAAGAATATCAATATTGGATAGGTCAGCAGAGCGCTGGCTAACGTGATCGAGTAAACGTCCCGGTGTAGCAACGAGAATATCCAAACCTTTAATCAGTTTCATTTTTTGTGGGTTGATACTAACGCCACCAAAAACAACTGCTGACTTCAATGGAAGATGACGACCATAATCACGTACACTTTCGTGTACTTGGGCAGCGAGTTCACGTGTTGGCGTAAGCACTAAAGCGCGAAGAGGGCGACGACCTTGATACGGTTTTTCGGTATCGAGCAAACGTTGTAATAAAGGCAAGGTGAAACCGGCTGTTTTGCCTGTTCCAGTTTGCGCGCCACCCATTAAATCACGGCCTTCTAAAACGAGAGGAATAGCCTGTTGTTGAATTGGGGTTGGGGTGGTGTAGCCTTTTTCAGATACAGCACGAAGTATTTCGGCAGATAAGCCGAGCGAGTCAAATGACATGCGAAGATGTACTCCAAATAATGAGAATCGGCCTACCCTAATCATTTCGATTGGGACGGTCTTAGGCGAAAACTTGCGTATAGCGTGTTTTATGGTGATTCCAGTTAGGTGACTGGATGACCAATAATAGGTGCAGACCGATGCGCACCCGAATGTGAGCGCGCATTATATAGAAGTTTCAGATAAAAGGTTAGCAAATTCTAATATATTCAAAATAATTAGGTGTTTATGGCTCTTTTGTAATAAAAAATTAATATGAAATTCCTTAAGAAATACTGTGAATATGGTGTTTTTTTTAAAAAAAGGGGGTACAATTCTCTTCGCTACAATTTACTGGTTCTTGTCAGACGTTTTATCCTGTTAATTTCCTTGTAAGATTTGTAACACTTTTTTTTAAAAATTATATGAGGTAATTTCAATATGGCAACTGGTAACGTTAAATGGTTTAACGAATCTAAAGGCTTTGGTTTCATCACTCCAGACGACGGCAGCAAAGATGTATTCGTACATTTCTCTGCAATCGCTAGCGATGGCTTCCGTACTCTTGCTGAAGGTCAACAAGTGACATTCGACGTAGAAGACGGTCCTAAAGGCCCACAAGCTTCAAACGTAACTGTATAATTACAATTACATTTGTGGTTTGAAAGAAACCTCGTGTTTATCACGGGGTTTTTTTTTGCCTCATTTTTGTTAAATTACGACCATGAATAAAAATAACAGTAACACTGTTCCATCCACTGAGCAGGATAGTTTATTGGCAGAGGCGTATTCAAAATTAGATCCGATTCTTGGGTTTTTCAGTGACTATCCCTTCGCTATATTTATTGCTGTAGTGTTTCTTTCGTTAATACTGGCTAAAGTCATCTCTAGGGTTTTGAATACGATCATTGCTCAACTTACGATTCGAACAAAAACAAACTGGGATGATCAAATTAATGGTTTATTACCCCAACCCATATTTTGGACGCTCTTTTTACTTGGTCTGTTAGTTTCCATTATCCCTCTTAAACTATCAGTGGCTTCATATAGCATTGCACAATCAATCGTCACCACCATTTTAATTATTTTATGGAGTTCTTTTTGTTTAAGGGTGATAGCTGTTGTTTTAAAAGCATTGAGTGAAAATGCAAAACAACAATCGCTTATTCGTCCACAAACTCGACCGTTATTTCAAAACCTTGTTTATATCTTTATTTTTATTATTGCCGTTTATTTAATCTTTAGTTCATGGCACATCGATATGACGGCATGGTTAGCATCTGCAGGTATCGTAGGTATTGCAATTGGTTTTGCAGCTAAAGATACATTAGCGAATCTTTTTTCTGGGGTTTTTATTTTAGCAGATTCACCTTATAAGATTGGTGACTATGTTGTGTTAGACAGTGGTGAGCGCGGTATGGTGACACATATCGGTATTCGTAGCACACGACTTCTCACCCGTGGCGATGTTGAAATTACCATTCCAAATGCAGTCATGGGCAACACGCGCATTAGCAATGAGTCGGGTGGACCGCATGAAAAATACCGTTTAAATGTCAGCGTCGGTGTTGCTTATGGTTCAGATATTGATCACGTCAGAGACGTTTTAATGGACATTGCTGAAAATGAAAAAGAGGTTTGTGATGATC
>Ga0316207_10004545_pt1 | contig 12007 bp, 9 predicted proteins | sample 6weekpyrite_MG_FD_204943 | JGI IMG/M metagenome (GOLD analysis project Ga0316207, IMG submission 204943) | Microbial mat bacterial communities from mineral coupon in-situ incubated in ocean water Damariscotta River, Maine, United States -... | ecosystem: Environmental > Aquatic > Marine >... | reverse complement strand
ATTTCAATGTGGTCAGTAAGAAATGAAGATGCAGTTCGCTCATCTGATTATCGTTCTATTAGTGAAGCCGGTGAGGAAATGGCTGGGCGTTGGAAATAAATGCAATGGCATGAACTCCTGTTATTAATAGCGGCTACTTTTCCGCTATTAATACTCATAGATTATAGGTCAAAGCGTGAGACTGATAAGAATCCAGATATTGAATTTGATTTAAATTCAAGGATGACTATTTCTGGTTTAACCTTTATTCCATTCTCCCTGTTGTTTTATACAGAAAATTTCTGGATGAATTTTCTGTATTTTCTTCCCTTATATACCTACTTTTATGTATGGATGATGGTCGCCAATAAAAAAGCCTGGTGTCCTTATTCTTTTTCAGACCTTAAAGTGTTTGGCGTTAGTGGTTTTATCGGAACGGTTATCGCCTATTACCTTTTCTTTCATGAAGGCGTGCTTGACAGTTCGGCACCTGTAGAAAGTGCAAATGAATTAGGAGTCAATGAACAAAGCGCAAACGATCCGGCAATCAGGGAAAGAGACTATGCAGAATGGCCATACTATACAGCCCTGGCTCTGGTTGTTATGACACTACTTATCGTTGGCCTGGAAAGAGCTTTTAGAAAAGAGCCAAATGTCTCATCATTGATGTTGCTTGTACTCGCTGTAGCCTTACCTGTTTTACCCCTATTTATCGAACACTACTGGTGGGGGCTACTCGTGGCTGTAATATTGACTGGCGTGTGTGTTCCACTGGTGTTGAAAGTTTTAGATGATACCGAACAGGGTGCAATAATGTTTGTGGTCGGCTATTTTTTTATGATGGCCTGTTTTGCCAGTATTCTTCTATATGCTTTTCTTTTTTAATCCTGTATCAAACTCATAAAGTTGCAGCAGTAAATACCATTAACAGAAAAATAAATGCTATAGCATTATGTGTGATGCTGAGAAAAAACTTTAGAGGCTGCTCAGGGAGCTGTATAAATTATAGAAAAAGTGTGTGTGAGTAAGGCGTGTTACAGTGTGCACTGGAGTGAGCGTTAGCTGTTGATTCAGATGCGTCAGATAAGCCAGGTTTGAGGCTTGCACAGATTAATAAAAAGGCCAGCAATAATTTAAAGAAATCTGCATTAATATGTTTTTTCATTTTATAAGCCCTCTAAAACGACTTAAGTCCAGGTCAGGACAATAATATCAAAATCATTCCCGGTCTTAATCACATGTTTGGGTTAGAAGCCTCAGGGTTTGTCTGAAGGTGTTTTTGGGTGATTGTTTTTTTATGTTATAAAACGGGACTTTAGAGTAATGTGTTTATGCTTTAGGTGAGAAAAATTTATTGAAAACTTTTTTGCCACAGGTGTTTTTGTAGTTATCAATGTGGCAGTGAAGGGCAGGGAACCACTAAAATAACTGTGTACTCCCTGCCACTTGTTCAGGTGTTACCCTGGCTGGATATTAGATTGTTGCTGAGTTTTGTATCAATACTTCTATGCGACGGTTTCTAGAACGACCATCTTTGGTGCTATTGCTTGCTACCGGTTTCTCAGCACCGAATCCCCTGACACTGATTTTTGAGGCTTTAATGCCTTTTGTGTCCTGTAGGAACTTGGCAACATTAGCTGCACGTTTTTCAGATAGCAGTTTGTTTTTTCTGGCGTTTCCAGTTGCATCGGTGTGACCTGATATGATCAGTGATGATTTGGGGAATTTTTTATAAGCCTGGTCAATCTTATTCAGTAATGCAAAATTAACCGCTTTGATCTCACTTTTTCCCGGCTCGAAATAAAAACCATGAGCTAATACCAGTACGTTTTGACGTTTACGATATACATCGGCTTCAGCTTCTGTGAAAAGTGATTGAACATACTCAAAGCGCTGGCGTGTATCTCGTTCGCGTTTTTCAAGAGCTTCTCGTTGTCTGCTTTGTTGGGAAATTTCTCTCTCGTATTTCTTCTTAAGTTTTCCAAGCTCAGACCTGTTTGCAGAGAGCAGTTTTTCAACCCTGTTCTCAGTTGATTTCAGATTGTTCCGCAAGTCTGTTTCGGATTGCTTAAGCGCAGAAATATCATTACGAATAGAATGAACAGTTGAGCGGTTGTCCTGGTCGAATACTAGCCTGTTATTGAGCGGCTCATTTATCGTGCTAAGCTGCTTTTGATACCATAAAACCTTATCCTCTTCGGAATAATCCCTGCGATCGAAATCTTTAACCATTTCGGTGATCTGGATACTCTGGTTTGCAAGCTCTATGGCGCGGGATGTGTGAGTACCAGCTTTGTCGGACTGGCTACGATTTGCTTCAAGAATTGAAAGTGCAAGAGTCAGCTCTTCTTCTGCTAACTTAAGGGTTTTAGGTGCATAGTCATCAGCGTCTTTTTCTTTTGCGCTCGCAATGGCCGCTTTAGCTGCCTGGGCTGCGTCCTTCTTAACGCTCTTTAATTCGAGTCGGCCATAGGCGGTTATTAATACTGGGCGTAGTTTTTTGGCGGCTTCAAGCTTGTTATTTTCAACCAGGTTAGTCGCTTTATGGAAGTCGCTTTCAAGTTTACCAAACTCACCAGGAAACAGAGTTTCGGCTCCAGCCTTAATTGCGCGTTCACGATTAGCCAGTAGTTCAACAAATATTCTGCGACTTGAAGCGGTGTTTTTGTCAACAGATTTAAGTTCGCGCAAGCCCTGCTTACTGTACTTGTTGACACTGCTGGCGTCACCATCCTGGGCAGATGAGATGGCCTGTTGAAGTGTTTCCTGTGCGTCCTGGTACCCTTCAGGTGCTAAATAGGCCGCGCCCATTTTTCTGGAATTTGTTAAGTTGGCATCCAGTTGTGCGATAGAGTCATATTGCTTAAGCACATCCTGGCGTGAGAGTTGTGGGGTTGAGGCGCACGCTGAAAGTAGTAATGCGGCTGCAACGGCCATTGATGAGGTAACGCTGAGCTGTTTCACTGTGTATCTCCTGAAAAGCAGTTTGTAAAATTGTTAACTATTATTGCTGTAGTAATAAGTAAACAATGTGATCTATTGCTAATTAATGAGAATTTGAACTTGCTTATGTTTTTATGTGTCAATGTCACAAATACCGCAATCAGCTGTGTGATGTTAGTTTGTATTTAAGCAAATATGAATAAATATCCACATTGATAATTCTCAATGTGGGCTTACTCATGAGAAGGTAAGCTAGAATCATTAACTGGAAACATTAACTTATTGTATTCTTTGATGATTGTTGCCGGAAGGTTGTAAAAATGATTAATAAGTTGTTCCCCTTCCTTAACTGGATAAATGAATTAAAAGACCCGCTAGTACTACGTGCAGATATTATCGCAGGCCTCACTGTTGCATTAGTGTTGATTCCTCAATCAATGGCATATGCAACCCTGGCTGGCTTGCCAGAAGTATATGGACTTTATATTTCATTTGTTCCCGTGTTTATTGCCGCCCTGTGGGGGTCATCGCGACAGCTAGGTACCGGGCCAGTGGCGGTGGTCTCTACAATGACCGCTACAATCCTGACCCCGGTGGTCCTGAGTATGCTTGAGCCTGGATACACCCAGCAGGAGTATCTTGCCCTGTTTATTCCAACCGCGATGTTTTTGAGTTTGCTGGTGGGGATGTTTCAGTTTGTACTGGGGCTGTTCAGGTTGGGAGCGATTGTTAACTTTCTATCTCACCCGGTTATTGTCGGCTTTACGAATGCAGCGGCATTATTTATAGGCCTGACCCAGATTTCAAAAATATTCGGCGTTGAATTACCCGGAGAGGCCAATGATCACTTTATGACGGTGCGCATCTGGGGGCTCATACAAAACCTGCATGAAACTCATGCTGTAACTCTGCTTATGGGGATCGGTGCATTTTCATTATTGTTGGGTGTCAATCGATTTTTTCCAAAATATCCCAGTGTCTTATTGGCCGTTGTTATCACAATATTGATAAGTTACCTTATTGATTATGAGGCCATGGGTGGAAAAATCGTGGGTAACATACCCGAAGGTTTGCCCGGCTTTGTTATGCCAGCATTTAGTGCTGAGGCGCTGTCAGAGATGTTTATCGGTGCGGTCATTATATCAATGGTTGGCTTTATGGAAGCGATATCAATTGCCAAGGCCATGGCGGCGAAAACCAAAGACCGCGTTGACCCGAACCAGGAGTTAATTGGTCAGGGGCTGGCTAATATCTGTGGGAGCTTTTTTCAGGCATACCCTGCATCAGGCTCATTTTCCCGTTCAGCTGTTAACCTGAATGCAGGCGCCAAAACAGGTTTTTCTTCAGTGGTGACCGCCATAATTGTCGTTATTACTTTATTGTTCCTGACACCGCTTTTATATCATCTTCCAAAAGCGACATTGGCGGCAGTTGTAATAATGGCCGTGTTTAGCCTGATTAATGTAAAAATTATCAGGCATATCTGGCGAACTAATAAGCATGATGGCATTGCCGCAGTAATCACTTTTATTGCAACCATAGGTTCCGCTCCCAAACTCGATCACGGTATCATGATTGGAGCGGTACTGGCAATTGTGCTGTATCTATATAGAACAATGCGCCCGCGAGTTGCCTTGCTGGGTCGCTACAAAGATGGAACACTACGTGATCTGGAGGTGCATAAAGATTTGCCTATTGATGAAAACATAATAGCGGTGCGTTTTGATGGTTCATTGTATTTCGCAAATGTTTCATTTTTTGAAGATGCCATGCTCAAAGCGGTTGCTGAACATCCAAAGGCAAAATATTTACTGGTGGTTGGGGATGCAATTAATCAACTGGACGCCTCCGGCGAAGAGGTGCTCAGACATCTGGTAGAGCGATTAAGTGAAAACCAGGTAACGGTGGTTTTTAGTGGTCTTAAACGGCAAATTCTTAAAGTGATGCGCACAACAGGGTTAAACAATGTCATTGGTGAACAGCATATTTTTGCAAATGAAGATATGGCTTTTGATGCGATATATGAATGGTTGGGAATGGGGGCAGCAGGAAAGTACTGTCCATTAAAAAAGCAGCCAGCTACAATCTGAATGTGTAAATGGTCTGTGCCCGTCACGTAAATATTTTATGAAAAGGAGCTAAGATGTATCATTGCAGGCATGAGTTAAAAGTTTGCCAAACAGTCTTAAATAAACCTTAGGGTATGTCTTTAATATTTTTTAATCTGGCTTTTTAGTGGTTTGGGTTTGTGCAGTTATTTAAGAAGAAACCACAAATAAATGTACTGGTATAGATGAACAGTACGCCGCAGACGTACAGTAATAAATATTTTCATATGTTTTTGATGTCTTTTTGTCTTTAAAAAATACAAATTGTCCGTTATTTTAATTAAATTTAAATAAACCAATACTAATAAATTTATAGAGAATATAAATTTTGATAGCGATTAAAAGCACAAATATCTAGGTTTGTTCTGATAGCGCTATTTCAGGTACTGTGTTTGTGATAGTCAGGTTTTCTGGGATGCAATCCCGGCAGTTACTGTTATTTATAATATCGAGGTTTTTATTATTTTTTATCTGCTCAATCATAAAATCGATAAATAACCGAACCTTTGGTGAAGGGTAATGGCGACTTTGATAAACCGCATGTACGGAGACGCTTTCAACTTCCTGGTCCGTTAATAATGGTATGAGCTTTCCTGATTTTATTTCTTCAGAAACTAAAAAATAAGAAATAGGGGCAATACCGACGCCTTCCATGAGTAGGGAATATACGGCACTTGAACTATTGGTTTTAATTGAACCATTCACATGAATGGTTTTCTCATTTTGGCCTTTATGGAAAGTCCATCGATAAGGAGTTGGTAGCAGTGTAAATATAATCGCATTATGATTGCTAAGTTCCTCTGGCGTCTGGGGCATGCCAAATCGTTCAATGTAACCCGGAGAGGCGCAGAGTACACGAGGGCTATTAAAAAGTTTTCTGGCGACAAGGCTTGAATCACCTGGCCAGCCAACACGAATAGAAATGTCAATTCTTTCGTCTATCATATTCACAATTTTATCGTCGAGCTGTAAATCAACTTTCAGTGACGGGCAGACATTCATAAATTCTGAGAGAAGAGGAATAATGTGGCTTTGACCCAGACCAATAGGGCAGGTGATTTTTAATGTGCCTAAGGGTTCTTTCTGTAACTGGGTTACTCTACGTGTTGCTTCTTCAACTCTTGATACAATGTCCGCGCAACTTTCATAATATAACATCCCCTCTTCCGTCAAACTTAGTTGACGTGTGCTACGATTAATGAGTCGAACACCAATACATTTTTCTAATTGTGAGATATGATTACTAACAGCTGATTTAGCTATTCCAAGACGTTTTGCCGCTTCAGAGAAACTTAAAGCTTCTACTACATGCGTAAAGATGATCATCCGCTTCAAATCTTTCATCGCAAATACCCTTTAAATATTGTCATTTTATAATATTGTGATTTCTTTTGTTCTCATAATGAGAACAGTGAAATACTAATATTGAGTATTGTACATGAAATATTTGTTTGTAGAATCGTTAACTGAAATTAAAGAGAGTGTTTAAGAGGCTAAATATGTTTAAAGCAAGTAAAGCAATGCGTTTTTTCTTTTTTAATACCAGCATGGTGTGTTTTTTATCAATTTGGTTGACCGGATTTACCACCGCTCACTGGACAGCTTATATCGTGCCCGTATTTACATTATTTGCTGCAATAACAGCACTTTGCCCAGGATTAATAATGGCAAGAAAGATATTTGGCGAAGATTAATGCTGCGTTAATAAAATAATCTTATGGGAATTTTTCCCGAAAGGTAAGGTGTGCTCATGGCTTTTGATAATTTATTTACATCCTATCCAATGTCAAGGGATCTGGTGCTTAAAAATAGAATCGTCATGGCACCTATGACCCGTTGTTTTGCTGATGGTGAGCTGGTTCCAACTGAAGATATGGCGAACTATTATGCGAAGCGAGCTGGGGCTGGCCTTATCATTACCGAAGCCACATTAATTTCACCTGATGGGCAGGGTTACCCAAATACGCCGGGTATCTATAACCAGAAGCAGGTAGAAGGCTGGAAAAAAGTCGTCGATACAGTACACCAGAGTGGCGGAAAAATTTTTTCCCAGCTCTGGCATACCGGGCGTTTATCGCACAGTTACTACACATCCAGGCAACCCACCGCACCTAGTGCTATTTCTTTTACGGGGCCGGTACCCCGCTCACAGGGTTTAGTGTATGAAATGCCCCGTCCGCTAGAAAAAAATGAAATTAAAGACCTGGTTAAGATGTATGCATTAGCTGCGGAAAACGCAATGCGGGCAGGCTTTGATGGCGTAGAAATACATGGTGCAAACGGTTATTTAATCGATCAGTTTTTGCGTCAGGGTACTAACCAGAGACAGGATGAGTATGGCGGTTCGGTTGAAAATCGCGTGCGTTTCCCGTTAGAAGTTGTCGATGCGGTTATTAATGAAGTCGGTGCTAATAAAACGGCTATTCGTTTATCGCCGCAGGCATATATCAATCTTGAATATACTGAAGGTGATGAGCAGGCACATGAGCTTATGCTTAAAGAGCTCGATAAGCGAAATATTCTGTATGTGCATCTTGGTGCTTTTGATTCAAATATTGAATACGAGTATTTGCAGGGAAAACCCGCAGAGTATATAAGCCGACACTTTAGTGGAACGATTATCAATTGTGGCAGTTTCAATTTAGAAAAAGCGCAAAAACTTGCTGAAGTTAAAGACAGAAACCTGATTGCAATTGGCAGACCTTTTATAGCAAACCCAGATTTAATAGAACGTGCGCAAACAGGCAAGGCTTTAAATGATTTCGAAGACAGTATGATGGTATCACTATCATAAAAATGACAATAATTTCCTGGAGATGTGGGGTTTGGGAAAATGGAAAAGGAAGAAGTTTCAGATTTACGATCGGCTTTAAGGTTGCTTGAAGCGAATGAAGGTCAGCTGCTAACGACTCAAGAGCCGGTAGACGCTGATGCAGAATTGGCGGCGGTCTATAAGGTTATTGGTGCGGGAACACCTGTTGCTCCGCCAACGCGTATCGGCCCGGCAATGATGTTTGAAAACATCAAGGGCTATGAAGATGTTCGTGTCGTTACGGGGGTTATGGCGAGCCGCCAGCGTACGGCTATGTTACTAAATAGTACGATTGAAAAACTTCCCTTTGACCTGTTGGCTGCACTAGAAAATATTGTTTCACCGATCACAATCCCCCAGGATCAGGCCCCCTGCCAGGAGGTCGTTCATACAGCGCCTCTCGATATTCGAAAAATATTACCTGCACCGACTAATACACTTCAGGATGCTGGACCCTATTTTAATATGGGCTTATTGCGCGCACAGGACCCTGAGACTGGTGAAGCCGATGTGACTATTCACCGGCTGTGTGTTCAGGGGCCTGATCTGCTCAGTGTGTTTTTTGTTCCAGGACGTCATATTGATCAATTCAGGATAAAAGCAGAAAACGCAGGTAAGCCATTACCTGTCTCTATAAATATGGGGCTTGACCCAGCAATTTATGTCGGTGCCTGTTTTGAACCACCAACAACGCCACTTGGTTTTGATGAGTTAACTATCGCTGGTGGTTTGCGTAAGCGGGCCATTGAATTAGTTGACTGTGTTTCGGTGAAAGCAAAAGCAATAGCGAATGCTGAAATCGTAATAGAAGGTGAAATACTTCCCCATGAGCGTATTCGCGAAGATATAAATACAAATACAGGTTATGCAATGCCTGAGTTTCCTGGTTATCTGGGTAATGCGCTGGCTGAGTTACCTGTTATAAAAGTAAAAGCGGTCACCTACAGAAAAAAACCAATACTGCAAACCATTATTGGCCCTGGGGAAGAGCACGTTAACCTGGTCGGTATACCCACTGAGGCGAGTATTATTCGCCTGGTTGAAAACAGTATGCCTGGGCGATTAAGGAATGTTTATGCCCATTCCTCGGGTGGAGGTAAATACCTTGCCATTATGCAGTTCCGTAAATTATCCATTCAGGACGAAGGAAGACAACGTCAGGCTGCACTGACCGCCTTCGCTGCATTTTCAGAACTGAAACACGTCATCATCGTTGATGAGGACGTAAACATTTATGACAGTAACGATGTTCTCTGGGCCATGACAACGAGATACCAGGGTGATGTGAGTACTGTCTTTATACCCGGTGTAAGGTGTCACCCCTTAGACCCATCCCAGTCACCCGAGTTTAGTCACAGTATTAAAGCTGATGGTAACTCATGCAAGACCATTTATGACTGCACAGTCCCTTACGGTATGCGCAAGAAATTCGAAAGGGCCAAATTTGAGGAGGTGGACATTCGCAAGTTTGTTCCACCAGGATATGTTTTTTAACAGGTAATACTTTAGCCGGAAAGTCTTATAGACAAACGGGAGGTTATATGAACTTATGTACATCAACACTTTTTGGGTATGATTTTGATAGTGTTCTAGAAATTGCTTCTGAGTCTGGTTGTAAAGGCATAGAACTAAGAGTCGCAGATAATTGCCACAAAAGCCTGGAAGAGCTGACCCTTGCAGGATCCTATATTAAAAATACCATTCTAAAATCCGGCCTGAACCCCGCAGTACTAAATTCTTATATTTCCATCGAAGACGAATATTCAGTATCAAAGCTGCTTCATGCTGCAGTGACTATGGAAGTTCCCCAGGTGCGAGTTGTTTTACCACTGGCTGCTAATGCCGCTGTGAGGATGCAGGCTCGAATTAAAGAAGGCATTCCTTCCTATGAAAGTAAATTAAAGCCAAGAGAACTTATTAATCAACTCAAATTGACTATTGGGCACCTTGAAGGCAGGGCGCGCAGCGCTGGGGTGAAAGTTTTACTTGAACTTCACTGGGGTACGGTTATGAGCAGCTTCACCAGTGCCTATTTATTGTTAAAAGAATTCGACAGTGACTATATCGGTATCACATTTGATCCGGCGAATATGGAAGTAGAAGGCAAAGAAGACTGGGAGTATGGGCTTAGCTTAATCAGTGATTATGTTTCAAATGTACACGTAAAAAATGTTTCGTGGAAAAAAACAGAAGAAGGCTGGATATGGGAATGGTCAGGTTTAAAAGAAGGCATGCTTGACTGGTCAAATCTGGTGCTATTACTGAATAAAGTGGGTTACAAAGGGGATTACGCTATAGAAGACTTTTGTATGCCTGGAAATAATAAGCCGGAAGCAAAAAAATATATTAGCCAGTTTCAAAAAGACTTTGAAGAAATTAACCGGGGAATAAGCGAGTTATCAATGTTTAATGGAAATAAATACTCTGAACTCATTAGCTGTGTATGAACTAAGCTGGATTTCGCTTTGTATGATTGCACTTTCAATTATCATGCAAAGCAGAAAAAGGAATATATGCAGATAAGGATATGTTTTTTGCATATGAATAAAAATTAAAATGAAAACATTAATTGGGGAAGAAAATGAAAAAGTCAGGTAATGATACTTTTTTAGTAAATATGCTGGGGGTATCTATTGCATCACTCCTGTTGTCAGCAAATTTCAATATTGCTAATGCTGATGATGATGGTGTGATGTTTATGGATATCGTTTCCAAAGAAGACTCTGGACTGGTATACCGAAGAACAGAGTCACCTCGCGACGCGATTTTTGATGTATTGAAGTCTCAGGATGTTCTGTTGTTTCAGGAAGCACCATTAATACCCATGAAAACTCATGGCTCGCCAGGTGTTGCAATTCTTGATTATGATAAAGACGGTGATATGGATGTATATGTTACCAATGGGCCGGGCAGCGCAAACTCATTATTTGAGAACCAGCTTGTAGAAGAAGGTGAAATGGAATTTGTTGATGTGGCCAGTAATGCCGGTGTCAGTGCTACTGATATGGATAGTGCGGGTGTCTGCTATGGCGATATCGATAACGATGGAGACCACGATCTTTATGTGTTAGGGACAGGTGAGCCAAACCGCTTATATGAAAATACCGGCGACGGAAAGTTTTATGAAATCACAGAAACAAGTGGTGTAGGCGCTGGTAATAGTAACCCTTCAGGTTGTTCAATGGGGGATATTAATGGCGATGGCTTACTCGATATCGTAGTGGCAAACACCTGGAGTGACTGGGATAACCGTATAGCAATTTTTGAAGCCTTTGCAGACATCGAGCATAACCAGCTTTTTGTTAACAAGGGTGATAATAGTTTTGAAGATGTTAGTGCTGAGTCAGGAATTCAGGAACTGTCAGGCTTTGCTGGAGACCTTCAGGGTTCACCAGGCATTACCTGGGCGATTGCAATGGTTGATTATGATCAGGATGGTGATATTGATATTTTAATGGTTGATGATCAGGGTGAGGTGCTTGATCCTGCCAACGGTGGTTTTGATCGTGGATTAATTCACCTGATGAACAACGATGGAAGCGGTAAATTTACAGATGTTAATGTCGAAACAGGATTAAACCGTGTCGGTGCCTGGATGAGTCTTTCATTTGGCGATTTAAATTCCGATGGCATTATGGATATGTTTGTTTCTAATCTCGGTGACTTTATGTTCACAGTGATTCCCCGTCCAGCACCCTATCAAGTCGGTGAGTTTGCATCACGCTGGTTCCTGGGTCAGGAAGATGGCAGTTTTTCAGATCAGGGCGTTGGCGATTTAATTGCGACGCCATTTGGCTGGGGAAGTGTTATGGCTGATTACGATAATGATGGCGACACAGATATACTTTACCAGGGCGGACTGGATGTTGGCCCGCTAGTTGAGCTGTCAAACCCAGGTGTGGTTTTACAAAATGATGGTAATGCCAATTTCACCTATGACCTTAATGCGCTAAAAAACTCAACCAATCACACGCTTAGAAATGTCCAGGGCTATGCCGCAGGTGATCTGAATAATGATGGTTTCGTTGATCTGGTGTCTGTATCAAGCTTCGATATCCCAGAAAGCTTCCCCCTTGTTCCATTTAATGCGGGTTGGGGTAGTGGAGTGGATGATGTTGCTGCATTCTTTCCTTCGTTTACACCGATTGCACCTGGCGAGTTTGTT
>Ga0316207_10004544_pt1 | contig 12007 bp, 8 predicted proteins | sample 6weekpyrite_MG_FD_204943 | JGI IMG/M metagenome (GOLD analysis project Ga0316207, IMG submission 204943) | Microbial mat bacterial communities from mineral coupon in-situ incubated in ocean water Damariscotta River, Maine, United States -... | ecosystem: Environmental > Aquatic > Marine >... | reverse complement strand
TTGTTCGTCAAAGTTTGCATCATAACGGTCAACTTTTTTACCACCATATCCACGAATCTTGGATGAATCGATTTTAGTGTGGATACTGTTGAAAGCATTACGTAATTGTGACTTTAACGTGCTTGGCAAACCTTTATTCATTGCTAATGGAGGATTTGGGATTGGTTGGGATTTAGCTAACGGCAAAAAATTAGCCGGATCAATTGCACCTTTTTTGACAGCTTTTCCAAACGAATTGTAAGAAGCTGCTGCAGCATCTACTTTACCTTCCGCAAGTGCAGCCAATGAAGCAGAATGTGAACCCGCAATAATCACTCTATTAAGGTCTTTCACAGGATCAACACCATCAGCAATTAACATTGCAACGGGAAAATTAAATGATGAAGTAGAGCTGGTGCTACCAAACGCCATACTCTTGCCTTTTAGGTCTTTAATTTTTGTTATGCCATTACCTTTGCGTGTAAAAATACCAGAAAAGTAAGATGAATCACCTTTTTTGACATCTACTGCTAACAAGTCTACACCGCATTTTTCATTTGCTTCACCATAAGTGGAAGCACCAAACCATGCGATATCTGCCTGGTTATTACACATACCCTCAACAACAGCGGCGTAACTATTGCCCGCTTTAATATCGAAATGTATGCCATAGTTTTTAGTGATTCCATCAAAAACCGGCTCGTAATCTTTTGTAATATCGTTAGTACCCGTATCCGCTGGAACCATTAATACACGAAGCGGATTTTCTTTGCTGCCGTCAGGTAAACTGGCGGCATTTATTGAGGGTATTGATAACGATAATGCGGCAATACCAGTAAAAATAACTTTTTTAAAATTCATAGCTTTTTCCTTTGGTTTACTAAGGTTGGTTTAAAATAATTTATGGTTCAATTTTTAATTCAGTTCGGTCAGCGCGAAACCGCGTTAACGCATATTCCACAGGTTGATTAGTCTTCGAATTCATATTGACACTTTTGGTTCGCAATACAGGTTGATGAGCAGGCATTTTCAAATAACTCGCATCTTCCCCCTGGGGTAAAACTGATGTTATCAAGCTTTCTGTTCGACATAGTTTTATGCCAAGACGTGAGCCCAGAAATTGGTGTAGTGAGCCTCCATCATAAGCTTGTAATATTTTTTCATAGCCTTCTTTGGGTAGAAAATGCGAAATAATACAAAAGGGTTGATCGTCTACAGTTCTTAAGGTTTCTATCCAAATGACAGGGCTACCTGCTGTGATTTTTAGTCGCTTTGCAACACCTGATACAGCCGGAATTACCAATTTACGTAATACACAACTACAGCTGTTTCTACCCAATGAATTCAAATTTTCTGTAAAGCGAGTCCCAGAACCTATGCAGTAATTAATCTGTGCAAGAACAAAAGTTCCTTTGCCATGTTTTCGCTCAAGTATGCCCTGAGAGACCAATTCGTCGATTGCTCGACGTACCGTATGACGATTTACTGAGAAACGATTGGCTAAGTCGTTTTCTGCAGGTAACGCATCGCCTGGATTAAAAAGGCTTCGGATTTCCTCTTCCAGTATTTCGCTGATTTGCACATAAACTGCGCGATCACCAATACGGTTAATTAGGTTTCCACTCATCTAGACATCTCTATCTCAAATAAAGAAAATATTAATCTGATAATGTGACGAATTTATTACGGAAATATGAAGATTAAAATGAAGCGTCAAATTGGATGAAAAATGTAGATGATAGAAGTTATTGAAATTCCTGGTAAGTGTTTTCAATAACAAAATATGAAAAATAAACACCTAATTTGTAATTTTTATCATATAGAAAAAACCGGCCATCCACTGGCCGGCTTATAAGGGGAGAGAGGAAAGTTATAAAAACAGCCTTAGTGAATCAATTTTCACTTGCAAACTGTTAATTATTATTATGCAAAACTAGGTGTAGCGTTTTGCCTTTCTAACATCCCTGTTAGAACTTGTGTATCAAGCCGAAGGAAGCTGCGCTTGGGTCTTCGCCAGCAACGCCAGAAAAGTAATCAGCCCCATGACCGCCATCAGCAACAACAAAACTAGCATTATCGTCATTATTTACCATTGCATAAGCCAGGTAAGCTTGTGTTTTCTTACCAAGTTTATATGATGCGCCTAATGCTAATAAAGAAGCGCCAGTATCATCTGCATCTTTATAAGCATCAACCATATAATATTGCGCCATTACTTTGATTTTATTTATCTTATGGGCAACACTAAAACCGAAGGCAGGACGATCATATTTTGCAGTGTCATCGGAAGATATGATTTCATATATACCATTAACTGATGTACCGCCGAAAGTGTAACCTGCCGCTGCACGTATACCGCTTGAATCCAATTTTTTGTTGTCTTCATAAGCAGCCGCTACTTTTAAACCCGCTATTGCATACTGTGCGCTAACACTGGTGATGCGATTAGCATCAGAATTATCAGGATTGGAATCTTCACCCAAAGATTGAAGTGCTTTTAACTGGAATCCACTGATTTTTGGGGATGTGTACATAATAGTATTTTTAGCGCGTGTATTAAATTTATTACTGCCATTACCATTACCCAAAATCGCGCGGCGATCACCAATCGTATCGCTCATCACTTCAACCATACCCCCAACCAATTTAAACGGTGTATCGTGATAACCAAAAATTATGTGGCCCATTGAATTGCTAAGACCAACGTAACGATTTCTTGCACCTAAAGTATTACCTTTGTCCGAAATATCAACTGAACTCTCGAATTTCCAAATGGCTTTTAAGCCATGATCAAGCTTTTCAGAACCTTTAAAGCCTAAACGACTGGAATTACTGTGCATAGATGTATGGCTGTCATCACCAGCATTAACATAATCTGTTGACACATGGAGTTTGCCATAAATTTTAACATCAGCAGCTATCGCACTAGTGCTTAAAGCAACGGCAGCAGCCATTGTTGATGCTAACAATGGAACACTTTTCATTTAAACTTCTCCTTATGAAGCAATTAAATAGTCTAGTTGTCTAGACGTCTGTAGACTGTAAAGTTCATAAGGTTAAATTAGATTTGTTACACAAATGTGACTGTTAAGTTAAATAATTATTTAGTAAAAAAATAATGCGAGGGAAATTTATTTATTATTCTCTCTATTAATATTTAATGGATTAAAGCATTTACCTACTGATAGCAGTCGAAGTATATTAGTTGAAACTCATTCCAATTAACATGATGTTTACACCTTGGTTGCTATGTTACCCATTCATTTCCGCTTTGTTGAAAAAATAGAATTAGCACAACATTATATTACCCGAGAACCGCTAGAAGAAATCCAGACAGAATTTGTTAAATGATATGATAATGGTAAAAGTGTCGAATAAATTAAACCTCTCGCTAAACTTTTAGCGGCAGGAAAATCGATGATGTTTTTTGCAGAAGGTACATTTTTACCAATACTCGTTGGTAATCGTCATTCTTGCACTAAACGAAAGTTAGGCACTGGTATGAGCCGAACAATACGATTCTAAGTCCTCCAAGGCTTCGCAGTATAAGCAGACCCAACTGTAAAAAGTAATTATCTTACCGGTTGGACTAAAAAACAGAGATAGTCTTACTGAACGCTGTGTTAGCCATAGTATTATTAAATTACTCGGTGGTTATTATATGTGGTGGAATTTTGTTCTTTGTTTACAAGCTCCTGCTTCACTTATGCCTTGTTGAGTTGTAATGATCCTTTTAGTTATTGATTCGTAAAGGAAACTCATTTACTGCTTAAGCAATTCTATCTTCAAAATTCGATGTGAATCAGATTGGTAAAGTTTATAAAGTCGTCAGATAGTTTCCCATTATTTAATAAAAGGTTCAGGTTTTTTTCTATAAGACGATAACCAACTTGCTTAATCAACAAATATCAAATGAACTAAGTCATATGGAACTGATAAAGCCACTACTGCTATTTTATGCACTTACGATTATTATCAACTTCGTGTTGATGTTGGCATTATGGAAGTTTTTTAAAAAAGAACTTTACCTTTATGGAATGGGATTGTGGGCGGGCAATTTTGCCAATTTTGCCTTACAGGGTATATTTGATCAAAATACCGTTCTTATGATTCTATCGTTTGCTACTTATTACATTTGTTCAGTAATACTGGCAAAGGTTGTACAGTTAACGACAGACCTTAAAATTCCATTTCACTTTTATCATTCATTAATGGCGCTCTCATTGGCATTGATGTTCGCAGGGGATTTTGCAGGTTTGAATTTTACGCTAGTCAGTCTACCTGTAGCTATTTCTGTTGCTGTTCCCATGTTACATTCAGCTTTTCTTTGCTTGTTTAAGGTGAAGGAAGAATACATGGCTAAGGTATATGCAGTTCTGCTTATATTAAATGGTTTGCATTTTCTTGATTACCCATTTCTGCGTCCCAACCCTGATATGGCACTGTTTGGCTTTCAACTGGCATTTATGTTCACCATTTTACTTTCGATTTATTTACCCATTTTTACTAGCAAAAATATTTCAGATCGATATGCCAGACTGTTAAAAGATGAAATTGAAGAGCATTTCAAATCCGAAGAGCGCTTGCGGATTGCTAAGGAACAGGCTGAAGCAGCAACTAAAGCAAAAAGTGAATTTTTGGCGAATATGAGCCATGAAATACGTACACCGATGAATGGCATTTTAGGAATGACACAATTATTGATGAGTGGAGGCCTGGATGAAGAGAATGAAGGTCTGGCTAAAGTAGCCAATGAGTCCTCGCTTCGCCTATTAAGTGTATTAAATGATATTCTGGACTTTTCGAAAATTGAAATGGGAAAATTGAAATTAGATGAAGATGAATTCTTACTACGGGAATGTATAGACTCAACTCTTTTTATTTTTGATGCGCAGGTTTCACAAAAAGGATTGTCAGTAGAATACGATATTGAAGAAAATGTTCCGGAAAGAATTATTGCTGACTTTACGCGTTTAAGACAGGTGATGATGAATTTATTGAGTAATGCGATTAAATTTACCCGTGAAGGCAGGGTATCAATTCGAGTGAGCAATGAACCTGAAGATGAAGAGAATTCCAGATTAATATTTGAGTTTACAGACACGGGTATAGGCATTAGTGAGGAAAAAATAAATCATATTTTTGACGCATTTACTCAGGTTGATGCTTCTACTACACGGGAATTTGGCGGTACCGGACTTGGTTTATCCATTAGCCGAGAGCTTGTGATTATGATGGGTGGTGAAATCAGCTGTGAAAGTGAACCGAATAAGGGATCAGTTTTCCGTTTCTTTATCCGTGTGCCAAACGCCAATAAACAAATGAGTAGAGAGGCGGATGACGACTCTCCACAGATGAACGTAGCATGAAAAAGCGGTAAAACGTTAGAATTGATTTTACATTGACTCGTTAATTTTTTCTTCTTCGTTAGTGCTAACTTGTTTCGCTTCTGTAGGAGCGAATCGAACAAAATCTTTGCGAGCGGAAAACCAATGATTGAAAACATTCTGCATTTGTACTGAGATTTCATCAATAACAATTATCGCCTGCTGCAAGGTAGCGTCATCAATAATATGTTTCTTAAAACCGGATGCTGGCTCAGAACGTTGACCTTCAACCCAGGAACCCCGGGAATGCGCCATCTCTTTTTCCACATGAATTTTTCCGAAGTATTCTAGTTGCTCATAGTATCCCAGCTTATTAATGGGAACCAGCATGTGCTGGATAAATACAGCGAAAGCCGCTTCAAGATATTCAATTATGATCAGTGACATTAACGGATTATTGTGTTTTTTAACTTGGTGAATTACTGTGTATACCAGTTGCCTCACTTCAAAACTTTCATCACCCCAAATTTGCTGGAACATATCACTCATACGTGTACCCCAGGATTGAGGAATAAAACCGAGTGATTCCAGATCACGTAGGTACCATTTCCAGTGGTTCAGATCTTCTTGGCAATGTTTGTTGATTTCTATGTCAGTTTCAGTCTGAGGATTGCTGACATGCATGGCACTCAATATATCTTTAAACCCCAGCACAAAAAATAACATGGAAGGTGTAAATGATAGATGATCTTCATCATTGATTTTATCATTTAGTAACCAATGACACAGTGGTGAGTTGTTTAGTTTTTGTGATTCCGTTTCAATTTTAACCAAGATTCGTTCCATACTGACTCTATTCCTTATATTATGAAGAGTAGTAGGTGTTATGCAAATTCAATTCCAAAATAAGATAAATGGGATAGAGTATGAATATGGCTAATGCCGTTTTAAAATATTCAATTATGATCAAGGACGTCAATAGATTATTATGTTTATTGGCTCAGTGAATAACTGTGTATCCTAGATGGTTTACTTTAAAGCTTTCATTAGCCTTAATCGTTAAAAATTCATTTTAGAATTATAGTTTGAATTGAAATCAGAGCGGTTGGAAATAATTGATTCCGATATCAAAGACTATAATAATAAAACATAGAGAATAACTAACGAAAAATACAAGCCACGCTGTTTCATTTATTGAAAAATAAGCAAAATAAGTCAATGGTATGGCTTTGCTTATTTTTCTATATAATGCTTATACAGAAAAATTTATTACTGATATTTCAGATGGTATATGGGAAAAATGATTAATATTTATGCTGGCGATGAATTAGCAAAATATGGTTTTCCTGATGGTCATCCATTTAGCACGCATAGATTTGAAGCTTTTTGGAACGAGTTCATATCTCGGCAACTCAATAAAGACCCGCGAATACAGCTACGCCCACCCAAATTAACCGATAGTAAAAGCATCGAGTATTTCCATACACAAAGCTATATCGAAAAAGTAAAACATCAGTCAGAAACTGGAACTGGTTATCTCGATAATGGTGATACTCCAGCATTTCCTGGTGTTTATGAGGCAGCAGGATATGTGGTGGGAACAGTACTAGAAGCCGTAAAAGACATTATGTTAGCGCAATGTCAACAGGCTTTTGTTCCCATTGCAGGATTACATCATGCACACCGTGATCAAGCGTCAGGTTTTTGTGTGTTTAATGATTGCGGTGTGGCAATAGAATTTTTAATTCGAGAATATAAACTATCTAGAATTGCTTATGTCGATATCGATGCTCATCATGGAGATGGCGTCTATTATGCTTTTGAATCTAACCCGAACCTGATTTTTGCAGACTTACATGAAGACGGTCGCTATTTATTTCCTGGTACTGGAGCAGAAAACGAATGTGGAGCGAAGGAGGGTAGAGGATTAAAACTTAACATCCCAATGCCGATGTTTGCCGATGATGTATTATTCATTGAGAAATTTGATCTGGCTTTGGAATTTATAACTAAGAAAAAGCCACAATTTATTATTTTACAATGTGGTGTTGATAGTCTTGCTGGTGATCCATTGGCTCAATTGCAATATTCCCCAGATGCTCATTATTACGCGGCTACTAAACTTGGTAAGCTTGTCAAACAACTCGGCCATAATCGAATGCTTTGCTTGGGTGGAGGCGGTTATAATTTAAAAAATATAGCGAATGGTTGGTGCGCGGTATTGGAAGGACTGCTAAATGATTAAGTCAATATTATTCGGTTACTGTCTGTGATAGTGGTAAAGGCCTTTGCAATTTTTTTAATTGCGTATGTCTTTCTTTGTTTGTATTTGTATATTTTTCAAGAAAAACAAATATTCTTTCCCCCAGCAAAAAGTGATGCATTTGAACAAATTCCTCTGCAAAATAGAATAACGTTACAAATTAATGATTTAGATCTTACGGGCATATATTCCGGGGAATTAGATGATACAAAACCGCTGATAGTTTATTTTGGTGGTAATGCAGAAGATGTTTATTATAATTATTTGGACTTTAAAAATGAATTGAACGCACAATTTGTCGCATTTAACTATCGTGGTTTTGCTGGCAACGAAGGTGAGCCAACGATAGCTGCGATACTACTGGATACGAACGCTCTTTTAACGAAACTTATCAATGATTATTCCCTAGACCCATCAAATATTTTCTTAATGGGCAGAAGTTTAGGTGCAGGTATTGCTGTTCAGCTTTCTAAAGAGAAAGAATATGCAGGTGTTGTCTTAATATCGCCCTTTGATAGTCTAGTTAATATTGCTAAACGCTATTTTAAATGGTTTCCTGTATCTATACTGCTCAAACATCCCATGGATTCGCTTGAAATTGCAAAGCAGAGTTCCAAACCTGTGCTCATATTAGCTGCAGAAAACGATCAAATTATTCCAGTATCCCATTCTCAAGCTTTATTTGATGTCTGGTCAAGTGAAAACAAGAAAATAAATATTGTCAATAATACCAATCATAACAATATTCATATTGGTAAAAATTATTTTATTTTAGTTAATGATTTTATAAATAATATCAAAAGAATAAATTGAGCTTACATAACATAGTAAAGGAATTGTCTTCTATTACCAAATAGTAAAAAAGAGCAGCTTATGAAAGAACGACTCAATGTGTTAATCCTTGGTTATGGAGAAATGGGCCATGCCATGGAGTATTTACTGAAGGATCAGCAGTTATTAATCTGGGAGAAATATCCAAAAAATAATTTTCAATCTGTAGTACTTGAAGATGCTGTACCCAAAGCAGATATTGTGTTGTTTTGTCTACCTGTGAACCCACATAAAGAGGTCGCTTTAAAAATTGCTCCATTATTAAAAAAGGACGCGCTCTGTGTGAGTATTGCTAAAGGTTTAGATGAAGAAGGTCAAACCGCTGCACAAATATTTTCAGAGATTTTTTCATCAGATCAAGACTATGTATTATTGTATGGACCAATGATCTCTGAAGAAATTCGTGCAGGTCGGTACGCATTTGCACAATTAGGCTGCTTGGACAAAACATTATGCAAAAAAATACGTAATTTATATGATGGTACACATCTGTATATTGAGCATAGCTTGGACATCACAGGTATTAGTTGGTCTGTCATCTTAAAAAATGTCTACGCCATGGTGTTTGGAATGGCAGATGAATTAAAACTGGGCGATAACATGCGTGGCTTTCTTTTGGTAGCAGCTATTCGGGAATTGGATCAGATAGTCTGTGAAATGGGTGGTCAGGCGGCTAGTCCTTACCATCTGGCGGGTTTAGGTGATTTAGTCTCTACGGCGACTAGTGAAGATTCTCATCATCATGCTTTAGGCTGTATGCTGGCAAGAGAAGAAGCTGAGGGAATAGAAGGAGAGGGTGTCCACACGCTTAAAATGGTAAGCAAGTACAATTTGTTTAATACAGAAAATTATCCATTATTTCGATTGATTCAAGATATCGTTAACAATCCACAAGATGTTAGTTTTAAAATTGATAGCTATCTAAAACATTATTTTTTACCTACTTAACTGTAAACGTCGACCCTGATTCTAATTCCACTAGTCCTCATAAAGAGGGTAACCCCTTTTATGTTTCTATCCACCTAGCTTTTTTTTCAAAATCGATTGAGTTTTGCGGACTCCAACTATCAATGCAAATACACACAAAATAAAAAATAATCTTTTCACTTCAGTTATTTACATTTAGGACGAAAAGTTGCTGGTGATATTGATTTCATCGGTTTTTTATTTTCCAACCCTTTAGAATTTAGTCGGTTTAGGAGCGTTAGGTAAGTGATGTTAAGAATGTTTGGTAATTTGTCGGTTAAGGCAAAGTTGATGAGCAATTCAGCTTTGTTAATTTTGTTGCTTTTGTTAAGTTCAGGATATGCGGTGTATACAATGGGGAAAATTGGAAAAGAGTTAATATCTATTTCAGAACGAGATATACCTCTTACTGGAATACTGACTGAAATAACGATACATCAATTAGAGCAAGCCATTCAGTTCGAACGGGCCAGATACTATGCTGTAATCAATAAAGATGAGCTTACTGAGGATGCACATTATCAAGAGACTGTAAAGTTGTTTGATCAGTATTCGAATCGAATTGAAAAAGAACTGCAGCAAGCAGTGGCGTTAGCAGAAAAGGCTTCGCACGACGCCTCTCATGCTATTGCCAAAGAATTTGATAAGGTGCATAAATCGTTAAAACATATCGAAGACAATCATAAGACCTATGAAATCCAAGCGCATCGTGTATTTTCCAGTTTTTCAAGCGGGGAGTTACGTGTTGCTGAACAACTCTCAGAAAAAGTAGAGAAAATGGAGGATTCTTTAGACCATGAATTAGAGTCATTACTTATGGAGGTCGAAGAATTTACCAGGGCCAGCATGATCAGTGCGAAAGATCATGAGATGTCTGCTGTCTATAAATTATCCATTATTTCTTTGTTGGGTGTTCTTGTTGGGATCATTGTGAGTGTGATTTCAAGTAACTTCATTGTTAAAGCCATTCGAAATGCTATTGTTACTGCATCAGGTGATCTCACCCAGTCGATAAAAGTGAATAGTACTGATGAAATAGGCCAATTACTCACAGCGATGAATGGGATGCGTACAAAATTGCTGAATATGATTTCTCAAATATCGGACTCTACGACACAGCTTTCTAGTGCTTCTGAAGAAATGACCGTCATAACTCATCAAACTCAGAATATTATTGAATTGCAGAGATCTGAGACAGAACAGGTCGCCACAGCAGTGAATGAAATGTCGAGTACGGCGCTAGAAGTTGCAAACAATATTGCTGACACATCCAGCGCTGCAGCCGAAGCGAATGAGCATACGGTAAACGGTCGCCGCGTAGTCGAGCAATCTGTCGAAAAAATTAATTCACTGGCAAAACAGATAGAACTTACGCTGATTAAAATTCATGAGCTTGAACAATTTAGTGAAGACATTAATTCGGTAATGGATGTGATCAAGGGTATTGCAGAACAAACTAATCTACTTGCTTTAAATGCCGCCATTGAAGCCGCTAGGGCTGGGGAACAAGGTCGTGGGTTTGCCGTTGTTGCAGATGAAGTAAGAACGCTGGCCGGACGCACCCAGGAATCAACTGAGGAAATCAATCAAATGATAGAAAAGCTTCAGAATGGCTCTCGTGAAGCGGTAAAAGCCATGGAAGAAAGCCAAAAACAGGCGAGTATCGCTGTTGAACAGACCTCTGAGTCTGATATGGCCTTAACGGTCATAGCTGAAGCTGTCACACGTATTGATCAGATGAGTGTTCAGATTGCTTCTGCATCTGAAGAACAGGGTTCGGTATCTGAGGAGATCAGCAGAAATATTGTCGAAATAAATGAAATGGCTAGTCAAACGGCCAATGGTGCAGAAGAAACGTCTAGAGCAAGCACAGATTTAGCTCGAATATCATCTGAACTTCAATCGCTCGTTAATAAATTTGTTGCTTAAATTATATTTTAAAACATAAAGAGTTTTTACTAGTCGTTTCGTACTTGAGTTACTGTGGTATGTACGGCAGTAACTTGAATACCTATTCCTGATTATGATGACTTTAATCCCTAAAAATGGAATGTTCATTTCTTATTTCGCACTTAGGCACGATGCAAGACCTACCATTTATGTTATTAAACGAAGTATTGAACGTTAATAAGAGGTAGATTCAAACAGGGAAAGGCGAAAGTGATGCTCATTAACAGCATTCAATACGGTATAACAGCGCATAGTGATTTCTTTGGTGCTTCTGAAGGCACCAGTCGAGCAACAGGTTGAAAGTAAATTTTCGGTATCCCTGGAGATCGTCAAAGCCTTGCACAGTTCGCGAAGTTTTTGGCAACGATTAGTGCTCTAATTATCATCCCTTGGAAGGTGTTCTTGGCATGCAGCTGATTGGTCGCTCACATTGTTGACTACGAGGCTGTAGCTGAAGGCGTCATGGTCTTCTTTGACCGGCGTCAAGGTTTTCAGTGTCTGGGCGTAACCTTTGGTACGATCGAAACTTATGGTGTACAGAAAAATTGGGGTCCGTTCTGAGCAAATATATGTAGACAATGGAGTGAAATTAAGTCAAATTATAATCAATAAATTGATAGCGGCATGCAATAATGAAGCTCTTGATAAAAACTCGCGGAATTTGTCTGCGAATTCAAAGTTTGCACGATAA
>Ga0316207_10004543_pt1 | contig 12009 bp, 10 predicted proteins | sample 6weekpyrite_MG_FD_204943 | JGI IMG/M metagenome (GOLD analysis project Ga0316207, IMG submission 204943) | Microbial mat bacterial communities from mineral coupon in-situ incubated in ocean water Damariscotta River, Maine, United States -... | ecosystem: Environmental > Aquatic > Marine >... | reverse complement strand
TATGCAAGACAAGACACTCACGTTTCGTAAGTTCAAAGACGGCGATAACGAATGGGGTTCAATGACCGCTCAGATCTTTAGCGAGGACACTTCATACAAATGCCCAACTTACGTTAATCGTACTCCACCTTGCCAGGGCAGCTGCCCTTCAGGCGAAGATATTCGCGGCTGGTTGGATATTGTGCGTGGTATTGAAAAGCCAGCTGGCGACATGACGATGCAAGAGTATGCATTCCGTCGCTCAACTGATGCCAACCCATTCCCTTCCATTATGGGTCGTGTTTGCCCTGCTCCATGTGAAGATGGTTGTAACCGTAATCAAGTTGAAGACCACGTTGGTATCAACTCTGTCGAGCAATTTATTGGTGACTCTGCGTTAGACGCCGGCTATACATTTACGACTGCGGAGAAAGACACTGGTAAGAAGGTAGCTATCATCGGTGGTGGTCCAGCGGGTCTAGCTGCAGCTTACCAACTTCGTCGCGTTGGTCATGCTTGTACAATCTTTGATGACCACACAGAGCTGGGTGGCATGATGAAATATGGTATCCCAGGTTATCGTACGCCACGCGATGTACTGAACGGTGAAATCGACCGCATCATCAATATGGGTGTTGAAGTCAAACTAAATACTCGTATTGGTAAAGACATCAGCATGGAACAAATTGAAAAAGATTTCGATGCCGTTCTTTGGGCAATTGGTGCCAAGAAAGGTCGTCAACTTCCAATTCCAAATGCTGACGAAGCACAAAACTGCTTAACCGGTGTCGACTTCCTCGAAGCCTTTAATGATGGTCGCTTAAAGCTTGTTTCTGAGAAAGTTGTGGTAATCGGTGGTGGTGACACCTCTATCGACGTTGTATCTGTTGCTCGTCGTTTAGGTCACATTACGAACATCAATGAAAAAGATCGTCCTGAGAATGTTGTATTAGGACACACTGCACACGACGTTGCTTCTTCAGCGACAAAACTAGGTGCAGACGTAACACTTATCTCACGTTCAGCCATTGAAAAGATGAATGCTGCAGAACACGAAATTCGTGATGCATTACGTGAAGGTGTGAAGATTCGCGGTCAACTTACTCCTGTTGAAGTCGTACTCGATGGCGATGGTCGCGCAGTCGCACTTAAAGTGGCTGAGTTAGAAGAAGACGGCAAGACTGTTAAAGAAGGAAGCGAATTCGATATCGAAGCTGACTTGATCGTTTCGGCAATTGGACAAGGCGGTGACCTGGCTGGCATGGAAGACATGGGCAACGACCATGGCTTTATCGATGCTGATCAGCACTATCAGGTTCCTGGAAAACCTGGTCACTTCGTAGCTGGTGATATTGTTCGCCCTCACCTGCTAACGACAGCTATCGGTCAGGCATCTGTTGCCGTTGAAAGCATCGATCACTATTTCAAACATGAAGATCTGCGTAAGCGTCCTAAAGTTGATAAGCACACCTTTAATCTACTGGAGAAGCTGCGTGAAACAGGTCTTGAGCCAATTGAATTCACAAAAGAAGTTACAGATGACTACCGTGGTACTGGTAGCGGTAAATGGGCCGTTCATAACTATGAAGATCGCTCAGCGCATGAAATAATTTCATCTGACGAACTGTTCCTAGGTCACTTCGACTATACCGACCGCATCAAGCGCGAAGAAGAAGTGCCTGATTCGGAAGAAGTTCTGGGTCACTTCCAGGAGCGTATGAAAGGTCTTTCAGAAGAACAGGCGAAAGCAGAAGCAGATCGTTGTATGAGCTGTGGTATGTGTTTCGAGTGTGACAACTGTGTAATTTATTGTCCACAAGACGCTATCTTCCGAGTCAAGAAAGATGAAGCCACCATGGGCCGTTATGTAGATACTGACTATGCCAAGTGTGTTGGTTGTCATATCTGCGCGGATGTATGCCCGACTGGTTACATCGACATGGCCATGGGTGAGTAAACGAGGTAACTGACGTTGTCACTTAAAAATAAAATATTCGCTTTGATGGTAGCACTTGCTCTACCAACAGTGGTTCAGGCTGACTCTTTGGCACCTGAACCACCCAAAGCTAAGAAGAAATATAATGAAGAGACAATATGTGTTGAGCCGGTCGCAGAAATGCGAAAGGATCACATGTCTTATATCATGCATCAGCGCGATGATACACTCCGTAAAGGTATTCGTACCAAACAGCACAGCTTGAAAGAGTGTATCGATTGCCATAACGCACCTGCAGAAGACGGCAAAGTAGCAAGTGCTTCAGAGTCAGAACATTTCTGTAGTACTTGTCATACCTATGTGGCTGTACAGATCGATTGCTTCAGTTGCCACTCTGATAAACCTGAGAACACACAGTATCGTCACAAGATCTCAGCTAACGATAATTATCACATTAACGTTGCTACTCAGAGTCTATCGTCAGAAACGTTAGAAGTTCTATCGAACAACACAACGGAGGGTCAGCAATGAGTCAGAATAAAGTTGACCAATACCGCCGTCAGTTTCTTACACAGGCTACAGCTGTTGCTGGCATTAGCCTGGCTCCCGGCGTATTTTTAAACACAGTACACGCAAAACCTGCCGATCAAGCTGTCTCTGATAAAAACCGCTGGGGTATGCTAATTGATGCGAATAAATGTGCCTCTAACTGTGATAAGTGTGTCACAGCGTGCCATGTCGAAAATGGTGTTGTGCCAGCAGACAAAATTAAACATGAAACCGATGCAAAATGGATTCGCAAGGTTAAGTTAACTGACAAACAAACGGGTCATGTTCAGACTATTCCGATGATGTGTCAGCATTGCGAAAATCCACCTTGTGTAGATGTTTGCCCAACGAATGCTTCAATGAAGCGTGAAGATGGTGTTGTGCTGGTCGATAAACACGCCTGCATTGGTTGCCGTTATTGCATGATGGCCTGCCCTTACAATGCGCGTTCATTTATTCACGAGAAAACTACAGAACAGAAGTACCCTCGTGGTCAAGGTACTGTTGAGAGCTGCACCTTGTGCGCTCACCGTATCGACGATCCAAATGGTCCGAATAACCCCGCCTGTGTTGATGCATGTAACGCAGAAGGTCACAAAGCCATGTGGTTTGGCGATCTGAAAGATCCTCAAAGTGAGATTTCAAAACGTCTTAAACAATATGGTGGTGAGCAAATCCGTTCTGATCTGGGTTTGAACACTGGTGTTCGTTATCAAAACTTAACCTAAAAAATAAACTATGAAGACACCACGATATACTGAAATTGAAGGACGCAGTCCCCGCTTCTTTGCCTTAATGGCTGTTCTTATTGCCATCATTGGCGCAGGTGTTATATCTGCACTCATGATGCACGGTCAGGGACATATCATAACCGGTATGACAAATCGCATCGTCTGGGGTACTCCCCACGTCTTTGCCGTATTTCTTATCGTTGCAGCATCGGGCGCACTGAATATCGCGTCTATCGCCTCAGTATTCGGACGAACCATATATAAGCCTCTATCACCATTATCGATGGTTTTATCCATGACGATTCTGGCTGGTGGCCTCGCAGTTTTGATTCTTGATTTAGGCCGCCCTGAACACTTGCTCGATGTTCCTCTGACTCAATTTTTGTATAACAGCATGCCTTCGCGTTGGACAAAGTCTGTATTTGGCTGGAACTTCATTCTTTATACCGGCTTCATGTTCATCGTTGGTATTTATTTATGGTTCACTTTAGTCAAACGCCACAATAAATATGTGAAAACTGCAAGCATAGTTGCCTTCGTATGGCGTCTTGCACTGACAACAGGTACTGGTCTTATCTTTGGCTTCCTAGTTGCACGCGAAGCTTATGATGCTGCAATACTTGCCCCTATGTTTGTTGTCCTGTCTTTTGCATATGGCCTGGCCATATTCTGTCTTGTCCTTATCCCCGCCTACAGCTGGACAGGCCGCGAGCTAGGAGACGTTATCGTAAATCGTTTGCGCAAACTACTCGGCATTTTTGTCGCAGCGGCACTCTACTTTGTTATCGTGTTCAACTTGACTAACTTCTACTCTGCGGCGAAGGCTGACGGTATTCAGAGCTTCTTATTATTTGGTGGCAACAGTTACAGCCAGGCATTCTGGATTGGCCAAATCCTGTTAGGCACACTAGCCCCACTAGCATTAACATTACTGCCTGGATTCAAGTCACGTGGAGCACTCATTATTGCTTCTTTACTTGTTGTTATTGGTGGATTATCACAAATGTATGTCACCATTATTGGTGGACAGGCATATCCAATGGATATGTTCCCAGGCAAAATCGTTGAGAGTGTTATAGGCGATGGTGCGATAGCTGAATACACAGCAAGCTGGTATGAAATACTGCTCGGTCTTGGAGGCATTGCCATCACGCTATTCCTGGTTGTCTTTGCAATGAACGTATTGCGCATATTGCCAGAAAGTCTTGCAGACAAGGATATTGACCCGCACCACGCTGCTTAAATGTAGCGTGGTACGTGCCCACTTTAAACTGCCTATCTGATGTAGAGTCCTCAGAAGGCACCAATCAATTGGACGCGAATTCACATGTCGCGCATTTTCGTTTCAGCAGCCCATAAATCATCTGGTAAGACTACCGTGTCTATCGGCCTCTGTGCGGCACTTTCACAGTTAGGCAAACATGTACAACCTTTTAAGAAAGGCCCTGACTACATAGATCCTATGTGGCTTGGTGCTGCTGCAGAACATCCCTGCCACAACCTCGATTTTTACACCATGCAGCACAAAGAGATCATAGATACCTATCACCGTTCTCAAAAAGGTATCGATATAAACCTAATTGAAGGTAATAAGGGCTTGTATGATGGTCTGGATTTAGATGGCAGTAATTCTAATGCGGCACTCGCCAAACTCTTGCAGGCACCCGTTATATTAGTCATCGATGCGCGGGGTATGACTAGAGGGATCGCACCACTAATTCTGGGTTACCAGGCATTTGATAAAGAAATTAACATTGCAGGCGTCATTTTGAATCAGCTCGGTGGTTCACGCCACGAGTCAAAGTTGCGTCAAGTGGTAGAGCATTATACCGATGTGCCTGTCATTGGGGCAGTCCACCACCACAAAGACATGATCATTGATGAGCGTCACTTAGGCCTTATGCCTTCAAATGAGGCACAACAGGCCAAACAACAAATTGAGCTACTTGGAAAGCAAATCCATGACCAGGTTGATCTGGACGCTGTTCTTAGTACTGCTCAATCGGCTCCCCAATTAACAACATCGACATCGCCTCTACAACAACATCTAGCCGACACCACAGATGTAACCATCGGTATCGCACGCGATGCTGCCTTTGGATTTTATTATCCTGATGACATTGCAGCATTTAAAGACAATGGCGTAAAACTGGTTGATATCGATCTCGTCCATGATACAAGTTTACCTGCAATCGATGGCCTATTTATTGGTGGCGGTTTTCCAGAAACACAAATGGCCTTATTGGAAAAAAACTCACAGATGCGCACTGCTATAAAAAACGCTATCGATAATGGCTTACCCTGCTATGCAGAGTGTGGCGGTCTTATGTATCTTGCTCGATCAATTACCTGGGGCGATAAAACCAGTCAAATGGCAGGCGTAATTAATGGCGATATCATTCAACACGAAAAACCACAAGGTCGAGGTTACATCCGGATAAAGCCTACCGCTGACTGTTTATGGGAAACAAGTCCATCAAAGGATGCTGAGATCTGTGCACATGAATTTCACTACTCATCATTGAATAATCTACCTGATGACACTATCTATGCCTATGAAGTGCTACGGGGAGCAGGGATTAATGGCAAACATGATGGAATCGTCTATAAAAATTTGATGGCCTGCTACGCTCACTTACGAAATACCCTACAAAGCCCATGGGTCGAAGGCTTTGTGAAATTTGTTCAACAATGTAAACATACTTAAGAGAATATAAAAATGATTACAGTCACTAAAGAAGCTGCTGCACAAATCCAAACTTCTGCAAAACAAAGTCAAGCTGAAGGCATGCCCCTTAGAATTGCCTGTCAACGTAATGACAAAGGTGGGCTAAAATATGCGCTTGGCTTTGCTGATGTTGAACATGATGAGGACATGCATTTCAATTCAGAAGGCATTGATATTGTCGTCGCTCCCACTAGTTTTGATCTGGTAAATAGCATGGTTATCGACTATGTCGAGCTTGATTCGGGTGAAAAGGACTTTATATTTAAAAACCCAAATGACCCAAACTATGCGCCCCCAAAAGGATAGTCTTTAAATTCAAAGGGTTAAAGCCATTCAGAACCTTGAGTCTTGAAAACTGTTAAACTCGGGCTCAGAAACTCACAAATCACCCCCTAGTGCGTTATATGTCAGACATTAAGCCAAAAGACAATCGGTACATCCCTCGCCTTTGGCGTTGCCGAGCCTATGTTCCTTTTCTCATCCTTGCCGTCTCAGTCTTGCTATTAGCGAGTTTGAGCATCGGCTCAATATTAATTATTGGGACTGAGACTTCGTGGATCGCTTTTGTCCTGATTGTTCTGACTCTCATTACTATAAGCAGCCTGATCACATTCTATTTTATAGTCCAGAAAAACCTCATGTCACCCCTCAGTTCATTAAGTGACTGGGCTAACCGCCTACATGAGGGTGATTTATCAGCACGGATTCCCATCAATGGTACTCTTGAGTTTTCAACACTAGCGAAAAACATTAATCAACTTAGTGATAACCTACAATCACTCACTGACGATATGCAAAGCCAGGTTTCGCAACAAACTCAACATATTGCGCAAAAGACGCATTCACTAGAGATTATCTACGATGTAGCAGCCAGTATTAACGTCTCTCGTGATTTAAACGATCTTCTCACACGGTTTTTGCACACTCTAAAAGATGTCGTAAAAGCCCGCGCTGCCGTTGTGCGCCTCGTTGCCGAGGATAATCAAATGCGCCTCATTGCAAGCACTGGACTCGACGAAGAAGTCATTGCAAGAGAACAGTTAATTCCTGCGTCAACATGCCTGTGTGGAAGCGCCTTTGATAATGGCACCGTTCAGTATCAACATGATATTACCAAGTGCGACAAGATTATTGGTCATGCTTTCTTTAAGGATCAAGCAGTCAGTATGATCGCGGTTCCTTTGCAATACCGAGATCAAACTCTGGGTGTGTACAACCTGTTTGTTGATAAGGCCATGATGGCTGAGGTTGAAGATATGACCGAATTGCTGACAAGCATTGGTAGACACCTGGGTATGGCAATCGATAAAGCACGTCTCGACAACGAGACAAATCGACTCTCGATCATGGAAGAACGTACCCGCCTCGCCCACGAGCTGCACGATTCATTGGCACAAACAATGGCCAGCCTTCGTTTCCAAGTTCGTGTTCTCGATGAAAGCCTTCGAAAAGGTGAAGAGCCGGCGGTTTGGCATGAGTTAGAACAAATCGAAAACAACCTTGATGAAGCTTATGCTGAAGTTCGTGAACTTATTACGCACTTTAGAGCGCCTATTGATAAACGCGGACTTGTCCCTGCAGTAGAACATCTGGCTTCACGTTTCAGAAATCAAACTGGTATCCATGTCTTTTTGCAGCAGGAATGGAATATTGTTCAATTACCCGCCAACATTGAAGTCGAGGTCATGCGCATTATTCAGGAATCACTGAATAACATTAAAAAGCATAGTCAGGCTCATACTGTTCGCGTTATTCTACGAAGTGAAACACAGGGCAAATGCCATATATTAATAGAAGATGACGGTGTTGGTATCGACACTACACTCGGCAAGGATAGCGAAGAAGACCATTACGGTCTAAATATCATGTCCGAGCGGGCCAAAAGAATTAACGGCGATTTAAAAATAGAAAGTGAACCCGGTGAAGGTACACGTATCACTTTGACTTTTAATTACAATGCAAGCACAGCTGCTCCTGACGAATCTGATAGCGGTGTCATTGTTCAATTACCATCAAAACAAATAAAACTATGAGTTTAAGAATTGTTCTAATCGATGACCACACATTATTCCGTGTAGGCCTTGAAGGCTTGCTTGCAAGCCGTGGCATTGAAATTGCTGCCTCGGTTGATAATGGCGAAGACTGTGTGGCTCTTGTAAAAGACCGAAAGCCTGATGTCGTCTTATTAGATATGCGCATGCCCGATATAAATGGCATTGGCGTATTAAAAAAACTACGCGAAAACAAACTTGAAATGCCTATTGTGATGTTAACCACGAGTACCGATGAAACCGATCTCGTCGAATCACTGCGTGCAGGAGCCCAAGGATACTTGCTGAAAGATATGGAACCCGATGCGCTCGTGATCGCATTACGTGATATTGTTGCCGGTAAAACAGTGGTTGCACCTGATTTAGCACCTGTCCTAGCAAGAGCGGTACAAGGCAAGGATGGAGATGGACCTGTTATCTCTGGTCCATTCGATGAACTAACACCGCGTGAGACGGAGATTCTAGGTTTGTTAGCCGAAGGTCAAAGCAACAAAGCCATCGCACGCAACCTCGGTATTTCCGATGGCACCGTTAAACTTCATGTAAAAGCCATTTTACGCAAACTCAATGTACACTCACGCGTTGAGGCGGCCGTCATGGCCGTTGAGAAAGGATTGCAGAAGAAACACACATGAAGACATTCAAGCAACTAGTCGAAGAAGCAAGCAATAACGTTGATGAATTATTCCCATGGGACCTAGAAGAACGCCTTGAAAACGAACAACTTCTTATCATCGATGTAAGAGAGCCCTATGAATTTGATGAAATGCATATCGAGGGTTCACTCAATGTACCGAGAGGCATTCTGGAATCAGCTTGTGAATACGATTATGAAGAGACAGTGCCCGTTCTGGTCGAATCCCGCGAGAAAGATGTAATTGTTGTTTGTCGCTCAGGTTTCCGAAGTGTCTTTGCCGCCCTGATGATGAACCAAATGGGTTACCAAAAGGTTTGGTCTCTTAAAACTGGTCTACGTGGCTGGAATGATGCTGAATTACCACTCGTTGACAAAAACATGGAAGCTGTTGATGTAGACGATGCTGAAGAATATTTTATTCCAAATCTTAAACCAGATCAGCACGCACCAAAATAAAACCAACCGAACTGATTTAAATTCGCGTATATTTCTTCCGCTCAGATCGTTTTCCTTTCGTCCCTGACTGCGAGATGATTACACCTTTTATCGCGTCTACATCTATTCGACGCTTCTCATGCATATAATCCTCATGCAATGGCTGCAGATAATGTACATCATCCTCGATAACGAGTTGCCGGAAAATATAACCGTTTTCAACCTGAGCAAAAACATAAGCACCATGCTCGATAACACCACCTGGATCAATAATGATAATACAATCCTTCTTGAACTCTGGTTCCATACTGTTATCTGTCACTTGCAGTGCAAAGGGTTCGCTACTTGCGCATCCACCTAAATCCATCATATACCTCTAACTTTGTTTCTTAATAAATCTTATTTCTTGGAATGTTCACGTTCTTCCTGTTGTAAGGCCCACAGTTCAGCATACATTTTTCCGTTTGCCAATAATTCACTATGGGTACCCTGCTCCTCAATAACACCGTTCTCCATTACATATATTCGGTCAGCATCGACAATTGTTGAGAGTCGATGTGCTATCACTAACGCGGTATGGTCTTCGGCCACCTCTTTCAAGGCCTTGAGAATAGCCTGTTCAGACTGCGAGTCGAGGCTCGAAGTAGCTTCATCAAAGACGAGAATCTTGGGATTCTTGAGAATAACACGCGCAATCGCCACACGCTGTTTCTCGCCTCCAGAAAGTTTTAAACCGCGCTCACCTACCATCGTGTCATAACCTTGAGGTAGGCTTTCGATGAAATCATGTATATAGGCAAGCCGTGCAGCACGAATCACTTCTTCGCGGCTTGCATCATTTTTTGCGTACTGAATATTATAAAAAATACTGTCGTTAAACAGCACCGTATCTTGTGGCACGATACCGATAGCTTGTCTCAGGCTGTCCTGGGTAACCGTGCGAACATCCTGTCCATCTATATATATGTGCCCCTTTGTCACATCATAAAAACGAAACAACAACCGCGCTAAAGTCGACTTACCGGTACCCGAGGGCCCGACAACTGCGATTTTTTTGCCTGGCGGGATATCAAAACTAATATCTTTGAGTATCGGTCTGTCTTCATTATACGAAAAATCAACGTGCTCAAATTTTACCTCGCCCGCTTTAACGGTTAATGCCTTTGCATCGTTTTGATCTTGAACTTCGCCTTGTCGCTCCAGTAACTTGAACATGAGATCCATATCGGCAAGCGAATACTTTAACTGTCGATATACAATCCCAAGAAAACCCAGAGGAATAAATAATTGCAGCATGAGTGCATTGACCAGCACAAGATCACCAAGAGATAACGCACCATCTACGACACCTTGTCCCGCAAATATCATAATTATCGTCACACCGACTGCAATAATGCTGGCTTGTCCAAAGTTTAGCAGTGACATGGATGTCTGGCTCTTTACCGCCGCATCTTCCCACTGAGACATCGTCTCATCATAACGGGCGTGCTCTAAATTTTCGTTTGTAAAATACTTAACTGTTTCATAGTTCAGTAGACTGTCGATGGCTTGAGAGTTAGCCGTGGAATCCAGTCTATTCATTTCATGACGAAAGTGCATGCGCCACTCAGTCACCCAAAAGGTAAACACAATATAGATAGCAACCGTTGAAAAAATCGCAATCGCAAATCGTGTTTCATATTGCGTGAGCAATATCACAGCGACCAAGATAAACTCAGCAGCTGTTGGTAAAATATTGAAGACAAGGTAGTTCAGTATTGAGCTGAGACTACCTGCACCACGCTCTAAGTCACGAGAGATCCCTCCTGTTTTTCTTTCCAGGTGGAAGCGTAGTGAAAGCGAATGTAGGTGTTTGAGTACACGTTTCGAGACCGTACGCATGGCGTGGTAGCGGACGCGGGCAAAGACTGCGTCACGCAGTTCATTAAATAAACTGCTAACTAGCCGTAAGGCACCGTAACTGAGCAACAACAACAAGGGCAGAATCAGTAGCTCACCCTTTGGCAAATCCAGCGTATCAACAACCTCTTTCAGAACAAAAGGCACACCAACCATAGCCAACTTTGAGAGTACCAGACTAAATAACGCGAACAGAACCCGACCACGATAATCCCAGATAAAAGGGAACATCCGCGCTAGATTTTTAGCATCGCGGCGCTCTGAATGAGGTTCTTGCGTGTAACTAATATAATGCTGCATAGAAAGTATGATTGGCTAAAAAACGGCGTATTATGCCACGAGTGTGACCTAAGTAACGTTGCAGACTCCCAGGACAAGTAAAATAATTGAAATACTAATGAACTCAAGAGCTTAAATCATTGTCTTGAGGTAATATAGCCCTGTATAGTTATTGAATAGTGTACGAATTCTACTAAACCAACAGAGTCCTTAATTAACCTTATAATCTATGCGACAAATAGCCCCTCTCTTTATATTTATCTTTAGTGTCATTGCCTGTGATGCAGACAACCAACATGCGAAGAAAAAGGGGGGTAAGAAGCAACCCGTTGAGGTGGTCACTGTCGAGCGCACGCCGTTGACGACCACTCGAGCCGTTACCGGAACACTGGAAGCCACTCGCACGGTGCACATTTACAATGAGGAACAGGGTCGTATTAAACAGCTCCCTTTTTACCAGGGTGACCAAATCAAAACCGGTGACCTGCTGGTTGAACTGGATAATACATTAACCCGGGCCGAGCTTGATAAGGCCATCGCCGCCTACAAGCAAGCCGCCATTGATTACAAACGACTGAAAAAATTAAAACCTCGCAATTTAGCTTCTGAGGATGAGATTGCACGAGCTGAAACAGCGGTTGAACAGGCCAGAGCAGAACGTGTCCTGCAAGAGACACGACTCGCTCGTACACGCATTGAGGCACCTTTCAATGGATTAATCAGCGAACGTCTTAAAGAACCCGGTGATGTCGTCGCCCTACACGACCATATCCTAACCGTGTATG
>Ga0316207_10004542_pt1 | contig 12009 bp, 11 predicted proteins | sample 6weekpyrite_MG_FD_204943 | JGI IMG/M metagenome (GOLD analysis project Ga0316207, IMG submission 204943) | Microbial mat bacterial communities from mineral coupon in-situ incubated in ocean water Damariscotta River, Maine, United States -... | ecosystem: Environmental > Aquatic > Marine >... | reverse complement strand
GCGGCGTAGATCAGCCCGGCGGCGATGACGAAGGCCCCCAGTCCGATGACCAGCGCCTGCATCAGCATCGTACCATAGATCGCCCGGTCGCGCACGCCCAGCGCCTTCATCATCGCGATCTCGCGTTCGCGGTCGGTGATATGGGAATACACGACAAAGCTGGTCAGCAGGACCGCCAGGGCAGCGCCGATCAGGCTCATGATCCAGACGATTTCCAGCCCCATCTGCACGGCGATCGAAAAGTCGCGTGCGGAAAAGCTGGCGGTCGGCAGGGCGTTGATGTCGTCGACTTGCGTGCGGATGCGATCCGCCAGCGCCACCGGATCGGTGCCCGGCTCGGCATCGATCAGCATATAGCTGACCGCGCCGACGCTCGACATGATGTCGGCCAGATCGATCATGGTCACGAAGGTCACGGAATTGGCCATCGAGAAGGTGTCGCCCGAGAACCCGGCGACCGCGAAATCACGCCCCCCCACCTTGATTGTGTCGCCGATCACAAGCCCCGCGTCCGCCGCGAACACATCCGGCACGATCGCCTCGCCGGGGCCGGGCAACAAGGCCCCGCCCGCCGCAACCCACGGCCCGGCGCGCGGATCGCCCTGTTCGATGCCGACGACGAAGGACAGCCAGTTGCGCCCGCCCGCCTCGATCACCGAATTGAGGTACAGGATCGGCGTGACCTTTTGGACGCCCTCGACATCGGCCACCGCGTCGACCTTCCAGTCGGCGACGAAGGACATGGTCATGTGCATGTTGCCCACACCCTTTTGCATGACCCAGACATCGGCTTCGGTCCGGTCGATCAGCGCGACGATCTGTTTGGATTCCCCGGTAAAGACGGCCCCGAAAAACAGCACCAGCACGAAGGCGCTGGCAACGGCGGCGATCCCGGCTGCAAGCTGGTGCCAGGTCAGGATCATTTCGCGAAAAGCCCAGTGCAGCATGTCTACCCCCTGAACGCCGAGGCCGGGTCGAGCCGCATCAGGCTGCCCAGCGGACCAAGAGCGCCGGCCACGGCCAGCACCAGAACGACGGCTGTGGTTCGCAGCAGGGTCGACGGATCGTCGATCTGCACGACATAAACCGGCAGGTAGACATCGACCAGCGCCGCGAACCCCCGCGCCAGCGCCCAGCCCACCGGCAATGCAATTGCGGCCAGCACCACCGCCTCGGCGATCACGCCCATCACCAGGTGCCGGGTGGTGAACCCCAGGGCGCGCAAGACGCCCAGGCTCTTGCGGCGGCCGCGCACGCCCGCGAACATGAACAGTCCGATCGCAAGCGCGCCGGTGCCATAACTGAGCGCCAGCAGCAGATTCAGGACCGGCGCCAGCAATTCGCGCCCCAGGCTTTCGTCGTTCGCCGCCAGCGCGCGCGGCAGAATGCCCTGCGCGTCGGGTACCGCGGCGGATATCGACGCGGCCACCGCCGCGGGGTCGGCGCCGGGCGCAACCTCGATCAGCAGGAAACTCAGCAGCGGAAAGGCCGCGATATCCGCAGCGACGTCGGAGTCAAAGTAAAAGTCGATCAGCCCGTCGAAACTGAAAAACACAAAGGGCATGAACAGCGCGGCGGCACCCTCGGCGACGCCGACGATGGTGAAATCATACTCGGCAAGGGTCATGACGTCGCCCGGCGCCAGCCCGTAGCGCTGTGCCAGCGACCGGTCGATGGCGATTTCGCGCGATGCCTCGGGTGCGCGCCCCGAGAGCAGCCGCGCCGGCCCGCCGGGGCCATCGGACACCAGTACCATCAGAGGCGTCAAACGTGCATCCTGCTCGTAGATCAGCGACAGGGCCGCCAGCGGCTGGGCGTCGGCGACACCGGGCACCGCCTCGACCGCCGCGCGGGTCTGCTGCGGCAGGATCGAGCGGGCGGCCAGAAAATTGCTGACCCCGGATTGCGACACCACGACATCGCCGCCGCGATCCAGAACCGTGCGCCGCAACTGGGTGTAGGATCCGGCCAGGAAGCCTTCGAGGATCAGGATTTCGGCCACGATCGCAGCGATGGCCAGAAGCACCAGCACGGTGCGTCCGGGCCGATGAATCGCATTGCTGAAGTTAAGCCAAAGCATGTGCCGCCGCCTCGCGTTCCGCCGCAAAGAATGTCTGCGCCGGCCCCATCATTCAGCCCAGGCCCAGTCGGGCACGACGCCAAGCGTCACGTCCAGCGCGTCGAGTCCTTCCACGCTTTCGGCGGCGACCCGGGCCGCCTGAAGTTGAGTTTCGCTGGATACCAGGCCGCTGACAACAGCCTTTCGATCCAGCACCGTCACCTGAACATGAATCATGATGATGCCCGGAACCTTGCCGATCTCTTCCAGCAGCGCCGCGCGCAAGGCGTCATCGCCGGCGTCCGCCGCCACGACATGCAGCGGCGCGCCGGCCAGTGCGCGCAAAAGATTGGCGCGGCTGACCAGCCCGACCAGCCGCCCGCCCTTCACGACCGGCACCCGCTTGATGTGCTTGCGCTCCAGCAGTCTGGCGATTTCGCCGACCGGGGTGTCGGGCGCGACGGTGATTACCTTTGGGGTCATGATGTCGCGCGCATGGCGGCCCCGAAGCCTTATGAAATCGGCCGCCGACACCCCATCGCCCAGCAGCAGCCGGGCAAGCCTGCCGCGCGGGCGGCCCATGGCGCCTTCGACCCGGCGCATGAGGTCGCCCTCGCTGAGCAGTCCGGCGAGTGTGCCATCCTCGTTGACGATCGGCACGCCGCTGATGTTCGTCCTTAGCATCAGCCTGGCGATCTCGTCGATCTGGGTGTCCGGCGTTGCGGTCACAAGTGCTGTGGTCATGATGTCCTTGGCTTGCATGATCCTTCCTTTCCCCGGGTTTGCCGCTGTCATGCCACCTTGACGGGCAACGGACAGCACGCATCCTCGGTTTGCGGTGCCGGGCCGAACCGTCCCGCCGGCTTGGCTTCGTCCGGCGGGATGCTCTGCACCCTGCCCCTGTGCATCCGCGCGGCGACCGCGATTCCCGCGATCCGGGCCGCTTTCGGGTCGGCGCGCGACGACAGAATGACCGGGCAGGCAAGCCCGACCACAAGCCCGGCGGCCACGGCTCCGGCCAGATATTCCAGGCTCTTGGCCAGCATGTTACCGGACACCAGGTCGGGCACCAACAGGATATCGGCCTGCCCGGCCACATCCGAGACGATGCCCTTTTCATCCGCCGCATCCGCCGAGATCGCATTGTCGAACGCCAGCGGGCCGTCGACCACGGCCCCGGCGATCTGTCCGCGCCGCGCCATCAGGGTCAGGCAGGCGGCGTCCAGCGACGAGGCGATCGTGCCGGTGACGGTCTCGACCGCCGACACGACCGCCACCCGCGGTTCGGCAACGCCGATCAGGTGGAACAGTTCGACCGCATTGCGCAGGATATCGGCCTTGGCGTTCAGATCGGGCGCGATGTTGATCGCCGCATCGGTTATGCCCAGCAGTTTTGGATAGTGCTGAAGCTCGGTCACGAAAACATGGCTGACACGGCGATCCGGCAGGCGCAGGCCGGTGTCGCTGTTTAGCAGCGCGCGCATCAGCACATCGGTATGCACATTGCCCTTCTTGATCGCATCGGCGCGCCCGGCGCGCACCTCGGCGCAGGCCCTGGCCCCGGCTTCGGCGTCGCCGGAGGCGGAAATCATCGGCAGATCGGAAATGTCCCAGCCGATCGCCGCGGCCTCGGCGCGGATCCGGTCCGGCTGGCCGATCAGGATCGGCTCGGCCAGACCCATCCGCTGCGCCTCCTGCAAGGTTTCCAGAACCACCGGCTGGGCGGCATCCACGACCGCGATGCGCAGCGGTGCGGCGCCTTTGGCGGACTCGATCATTTCGCCCAGAGCGCTGGCGGTGTTGCGACCATCAAGCATGGCAGGTTCCCCTTTCCCGGGATTGCAATCGTACAAGCGCGCACAACGTGTGCCGCGCGATCATCAGTTCTTCGTCGGTGGCGATCGCCTCGACCACCACAGAGGCAGCATCCGGCGATATCCGGCTGTCGCCCCGGTCGTTGCGCGCCGGATCGATCCGGATGCCCAGATGCTCCAGCCCCTGCGCGATGCCGGCGCGTACCTCGGGTGCGTTGGCGCCGATGCCGCCGGTAAAGATCACCCGGTCCAGACCGCCGATCGCCGCGGTCAGCCCGGCCAGCCGCATCCCGGCCCGGTAACAAAACAGCTCGACCGCCTGCGCCGCGCGCGGATCGTCTGCCCGCGCCGCCAGCAGATCGCGCATGTTGCGGGTGCCGCCCGACACCCCGAAAAGCCCGGATTGCCGGTACAGCAGCCGTTCCAGTACGGCGGCGTTTAGCCCCTTCTGCGCCATCAGCCACAGCAGGATCCCGGGATCGAGGTCGCCGCTGCGGGTTCCCATCATCAGCCCGCCGAGGGCGCTGAACCCCATGGTCGTCTCGACGCTTTGCCCATCCCGCAGCGCCGCCATCGAGGCGCCGTTGCCCAGGTGCAGGATGACGATCCGGCCCTCCGCCGCCACGGGCTCTCGCTGCCGCAGATCCTGCAGGATGAATTCATAGGACAGACCGTGAAAGCCGTACCGGCGCAGCCCTTGCGCCCACAACTCGCGCGGCAGGGGCAGCATCTGCGCGATCTGCGGCAGGCTGTGATGAAACGCCGTGTCAAAGCAGGCCACCTGCGGCAGATCCGGCCGCCGTGCCCGCATCGCGCGGATGCCGGCAAGGTTATGCGGCTGGTGCAGCGGCGCCATCGGCACCAGCGCATCGAGCCGCGCCAGCAGCGCATCGTCGACCGTTTCGGGACAATCGCAATCCGCGCCGCCATGCACCACCCGGTGCCCGACCGCGGCCAGACCCCGCGCGCCGCTGGCCGGGCCGATCCTTTGCAGCACCAGATCCAGCGCGGCGGCGTGATCGGGGGCGGCGCAGTCGGCCTCGGCCATACCCGCGTCACCGCCGATGCGCAGTCGTGCCGGGGTCAGGCCGATCCGCTCGACCGCGCCCGACAGCACCCGGCCCGGCGTCGCCTGTGGCCCCGAGAAAAGCGCGAACTTCAGACTGGATGACCCCGCGTTCAGGGTCAGCACCAGCCCGCCGCCGGATGCCGCACCGGTGGCCGTCATTTTCGGGCCGGGCCGTGAGCGGGAGGGCGGGCGCCGACGATCAGCCGCTTGCGCGTTCTGACGTTCGCCGAGGTTATGACCCCGGCCAAGGCCGCAGCCGCATAGACGATCAGCCAAATTGCCGCGATCCAGGTCATTTCTTTGCTCCTTCCGTCGCCGTTTCATGGCGCCTGCCGCTGCTGTGCGCCGGGTTTCCGTCCGCTGGCGCAGCTGACGGGAAAGGCCAGGAATACAGCGCGTGGAACAGCTGTTCCGCAGCTTTGTCGCGGGCGCTGCGCCATTGCTCGATTGCGGTGCTTGCCGCCTTTATCGCCTGGGACTCGGCTTCGCGCGCCGGATGTTCGGCATCAAGAGGGCGCCGTTGCGCGCGCACCTCATCGGCCAGACCCGCCAGCCCCGCCATCGCCGGATTGAACCGGCCCGAGAACAGGTAACGGCTGGTGCGCATCGGATGCATCCATTTGGCCCATTGCGCGACCCAGGGATTGGACAGGGTTTTCACCCAGGGGCTGACATAGGTCGCATAGGCCGCTTCGTTCCACTCTGACACCTTGCGCGCCCGCTGAAATGCCGCGTCGTCCTGGCTGAAATCCAGATCCTCGACGCGCCGTTCCTCAAAGCTTACCCGGTAGTCCGGCTTGTGGCAGTCCGGATCGCCCGAGGGGTTGTCGATCACCATCTCGTAGAGCCCCGGCGCCAGGGTTTCGATCTCGTCAAGGCTTTCCAGGATCGCCCGGTGTTCCAGCCGGGCAACCGAGGCCGAAACGAAAATACCCAGATGCCCGACATGCGGGTTTGTCAGATAGACGATCCGCTGCCCCGCAGATTTCAGATCGTCGGTGTCGGCATAGACCGCCGGGATCCAGCCAAGCGCCTGATGCGGCGGCGTGATGTTGTCGCCCCACGAGGCGAACACCACGATCGGGTTGCGCATCCGCCGCAGATCCACCGTGCAGCCGTCGCAAATGCGCATCTGCCCCTGCTCCAGCTTGTTGCCGATGAACAGGTTCTCGGAGATCGCGACGATTTCCTCCTGGCTGAGAAAGTAGAACCCGTTCCACCAGCGCTCGAACTCCAGAAACCGCCCGGTCTCGGTGTCGGCATTGTGAAACAGGTTGGCGTATTTTTCCCAGATCGCCTTTTCCGGTTTCAGGTTTTCAAAGTTCTGCGCCAGCCAGGCACCATCGAAACGGCCATCCGCCAGGTCCGCCGTCAGGTGCGACAGCCACACGCCGCCCAGCAGTCCGCCCGACACCCGCATCGGGTTCACCCCGGCGGCGCCGGCCCAGTAGGACAGGGGCGAGCCGTTCAGCACCACCGGTCCGGCCAGCCCTTCGCAGTCGGCGGCCAGCAGCGTTGCCGCCCACCCGGCCTGGCAGTTGCCATAGAGAATCGGCGGTGTATTCGGGTGCAGCCGGGCAACTTCGGCGACGAACCGGCGCAAGGCGTGGTGGACATCGGCCAGGGTCTGGCCGGGCATGGGTTCGGGCTGAAAGATAACGAAATAGACCGGGTGGCCCTCGTGCAGCGCCATGCCGACCTCGGAGTCATGCTTGAAGCCGCCGATCCCGGGGCCGTGGCCGGCGCGCGGATCGATCACGATGACCGGCGCCTTCGCCGGGTCGACGCAATCTTCCCAGCAGTCCTCGCCAACCGCAACGATGCGCAGCAGTTCGTAATTCGCGGGCCGATCGAAGCTGCGGGCATCAAGCACCGTTTCGGACCGGAAATCGAGCAGCGGCGGCAGGCCGGCACGTTCGTGATCCAGCATATTGTCGGCGCGCTGGCGCAGCGCGTCCCAGAACAGGACCGAACGCTGCCAGGCATCGACGGCAACGGTCATGGGTTCCAGCGCCGCCGCGAAGGGCTCGCGCCGTTCGGGGGCGGCCGCGGTTGGTGGCAGTTCATCGCTGCCGGGTTTGCGATGCCGTTTGCCGCTGCCTTTCGCATCGGACCGCTGGCGCCTGGATTTTACTGACGGAATTTCGGGCTGGTTCATGTCTTACTGACCTTCACATCACAAGGGCGAATACGCTCTCAACACATAACTTAACCCTTCCAGCGACTGGAAGCTCAAGCCACTGCGACAAAATGCGCCGCTGGGTTTGCCGGGCCTATCCGATGCGCAACAAACTATCGCTGGCAAACGCATATGGCGGCAGGTCCAGGTTGCGCGGCGCGGGGCCGCGGCGGATCCGGCCCGCCGCGTCATAGACCGAACCGTGGCAGGTGCAGAACCAGCCGCCCCATTCGCCCCGCGGATCGGAGTCGGCCTGACCCAATGGAATGCAGCCAAGATGCGTACATATGCCGATCTGGATCAGCCATTCCGGCCGCTGCGCGCGTTCCGCATCCGTGGCCGGATCGATCAGGCCGGGATCGGCATCATCGGCACGCGCCGCCGCGATCCTGCTTTCGGTGCGGTGATCTATGAAAACCGGTTTTCCGGCCCATTTGACCGTGATCCTGACGCCCGGCGCCACATCGGCAAGATCAATCTCGACAGAAGACAGCGCCATGACGTCGGCACTGGGATTCAGGCTGTCGACAAGCGGCCAGACCGCGGCGCCGGTTGCGACCGCACCGGCAGCGGCGGTTGCATAGTAGAGAAAATCCCTCCGGCCGCCGCCCGCGCCCGCGCCCACGCCCACGCCCACGCCCTCGAATGTCGCGGACCGGACCTCTGAACCGGCAATATCGCGTCGCATGTCGCACCTCCTTTGTCGCAGGAATGGCGCGCCGTGCGCTTGGTGCCGCGCGCCCGAAAATTACCTCGAATCGTCCAGCGCAGTGATGCTTTTGCATACGGCTTCCAGCGGGGGAAAGGTCAAGCCGTAACCGGGTCTGGGGGCCAGGACACGGTGATCTGCCCCCATGCGCACCCAACGGTTCGCCGCCATTTTCAGAACCAAACCCGCCCGGCACCCGAATTTTCCCTTGATTGCCGCTTTCAGGCAGACGACAATCCCCCCATGCGCGGATTCTGGCCAGTTCGGATATTGATTTTGCTGCTTGCCCTCGGGCTTGCCGGCAATTCCTATGGCAATGGGATGCTGGCGGCGTCTTCATTGCCGGAGGTGTCGCAACCCGCCGTGGCGGCGGAGCAACAGCCTGCGGCGGATGTTGCCATGACCGCGAACTGCTGTGCCGAAAACCCGAAATGCGCGACCAATTTCATGGCGGTCAGTGCCTGCTGCACCGTCGGCGCGGCGCTGTCACCGGATACGGATCTGGCCGTCGGCGAGCCGCCGGCGGGGGATTGCAACACCCAGGGCATCGCACGCGTGGTCGCACCGCAAAAACCGGCGCCGCTGTTCCGACCGCCGCGCGCCTGACGCATGCGCGACGCCCGAATTCCATCCGGGCATCGGTACACCTGTCGCGCTGGCGTCGGCCAGCGCAAATACGTCCAAAACCAATCCTGCCAGTAAAATCCGGGGAAAGCCGGGATTGCACGGATTGAAAAACCGGGAGAACCAATATGGAATCCGCACTCGGCCTGAGTGGATATCAGGCAAACATGATGATTATCGTCTTCGTGGTGCTGGGCGCAGGCATCGCAGCACTGTTCGCGGCGCTGTTCCTGCCCCAACGCTGGAAGCTTAAATACCGGATGGAGTTCCTCTTCGTCGGGATTCTCTTGGTCATCGTCTGGTACGGTGACAAGAAAAGCGCCGAAGTCGTCGCCGCCTACCAAAGCGAAATCAACGAATCCGGCGTTCTGGAAACCGCCGCAGAGGAAAGCAACGGCACCTTCGATCGCGAGATCAAAGTGATTGCATTTCAGTGGGGCTTTGCGTTTCTCACCGAAGAGGACGAGATCAGCCGCAATGCGGCGGTCGTCAAGCCCGGCGAAAAGGTGCTGTTCCGCATCTTTTCGAATGATGTGATCCACGGCTTGAACATTCCCGCCGTCGGTATCACCGCCGAATTCGATCCCGGCAAGGAACGCGATATCTGGATCCGCGCGCCCGAGGAGCCGGGCAAATATCTGATCCAATGTCTGAACTACTGCGGCGTCGGACATGCCCAGATGAAAGCATGGCTGGTTGTAGAAGGGGCCGAAGCATGAGCTGCGTCAAAATGGAATCGAGGGGAGAATACTGATGGCACATGCACATGATGCCCAGAGAATGGGCGAGACGCCGCACTGGCAGCCCGAAGACGTTATCGGCAAGATGACGCTCGGCACGCTGCTGTTTTCGAACGACTACCGACATATCGCGATCAAGGGCATCCTGACCTCGGTGGCGATGCTGGGGCTGGGCGGCCTGATGGCGCTTTTGTTCCGCACCGAACTTGCGGTGCCGGATATCCAGCTTTTCGGCGCCCGGCCGTATATGCAGCTGATGACGCTGCACGGAATGCTGATGGTCTTCGGCTTCATCATCCCGTTCGTGATCGCGCTGAACTATTACATGATACCCAAGGTTCTGGGCACCGGAGAATTGCTGTGGGCGCGCGGCGCTCAGTGGAGCTACTGGACGCTGATCGTCGCGGCGGTGCTGCTGGTGATCTCGCGGCCCGACTTCACCTGGACCTTCTATCCGCCGATGTCGCTGCGGGTTGGCGGCGATCTGGTGTGGATGGGCTATCTGGCGGTTGTGCTGGTGGCGATCTCTGAATTCCTGGCGGGCGCGGTGCTGATGCGCAACGGCTGGGAGGCGGCACGCCGCCTGAGCTGGAGCAAACTGCCGCTGATGGGCTGGGGCGCCATTTCCGAAGGCATCCTGCTGATGGGATCGACCCCGATCCTGGGCCTGGTCGGCGTCTACATGCTGACCGACTGGCTGGAAATCACCGCGATGTTCGATCCCGCCCGTGGCGGTGACGTCATGACCTTCATGTTCCTGTTCTGGTTCTACGGCCACCCGGCGGTCTATCTGCCGCTGATGCCGGCGATCGCGGTGCTCTACACATTGCTGCCGCGGTTTCTGGGCCGCCCGATCTGGAGCTATTGGTCCGCGGTCGTCGCGTTCTCGATGCTGACGGTGCTTGGCTTTATCGTCTATCCGCACCATTTCCAGCCCGCCGAGAATGTCAGTGGCTGGTTGCAACGAGCGACACAGATCCTGACTCTGGCGATCTTCATCCCGTCGACGCTGCACGTCTTCAACTGGATCGCCTCGCTCTGGTATGACCGGATCCCGGATTCGGCGCGCCGGGCGGTGCCGTTCAAATTCATCATCGCCTCGATCTTCTTTCTGATGCTTGGCGGGGTAACGGCCTATGTGAACGCGCAGATCGCGACCGACAGCGATTTCGTGCACAACACCTACTTCGTTCCGGCGCATTTCCACGCGATGTTCGTCGGTTTCATGGCCAATATGGCGATGGCGGGGCTGTACTATCTGTACCCATACTTCACCGGGCGCATGTACAGCCAGGCGCTGGCCAATACCCACTTTTGGTTCTGGCAGATCGGCATCTTCACCAAGGTGACGATGATGTATTATCTGGGCTATGTGTATTTCCCGCGCTGGGTGGTGGACTATCTGCCCCTGCAGCAATGGGCGATGCCGCAGATGATGCTGACCGGGGCCGCCTATCTGATCGGCCTGGGCTTTATCGTCATGGTCATCAACATCATGTGGAGCGCAACCCGCGGCCGGCCTGCGGACGCGGACCCCTGGGCGCTTAGCGACGACGCGGTTACGTCGGGCAACGCCGCCCAGCCAGCGGAATGAAAGGATATCTGCAATGATACTGCGATTCTACCTGATCGCCGGACTGCTCCTGCTTGGGGGCACCGGATATTTCATCGTCGTCCAGCAGGAGCCTGATTTCCAGGCAGCGCCCATAACCTCTGAGGTCGTGCGCCTGCAACAGGAAGGCGTCCTGCCATCCGGCCCGTTCGAGGAGAACGAAGAGATCGAGCACGATGTGTTCGAGGTTCCCCCCGAGGATGAGGCCATGCTCGAGGCGGCCATCGAAAACATGGACATGGGCGGCATGGACATGAGCGGCGGCGAGTCCTCGGAAGGCACGATGACCATGCCCGACGGCAGCACCATGTCGGCGGCCGACATGGGCACGGCCACCGCCCCTGCGATGGACGACACCGAGATGGGCGACATGGCGCAAGCCGACGACGGCACGATGCCGGCGTCGGAGGGCGACACCATGCAGATGGCGGACACTGACACCGCCCCTGCCATGGGCGACATGGCGCAAACCGAGGACGGCACCGCGGCCATGTCCGATGACGGCACCATGCCGATGGCCGGCATGGCGATGGCGGACTGCACGGGCGAGGGTGGCCTCGGCTTTTGTCCGGACGACGCCGCGTTTGACCGCGAGATCGAGCTTTCGATGACGGAATGGTCGTTCTCGGATCTGGAGATCGAGGTCCAGCAGGGCGAGCGCATCCGCTTTACCGTGCGCAACGACGGTCTGGTTCTGCATGAGTTCATGTTCATGACCGCGCCGCTGATGCAGGCGGTGACATATCGTGCACGTCGGGCGGACTGGAACCTTCTGGAACACGAAGCGCTGTATGAAAAGTCGCTTCTGCTGCCCGGCGAAACCCTGACCTTCGTGGCCGAAGTGCAGAGCACCGGAAGCTGGATGTTCATGTGCATGCTGCCCTATCACATGCAGATGGGCATGATGGGCCAGATGGCGACGCCCGGCGCCGCGATGGACATGTAGGCCACCGCAAAAAACTGCCCCGGCCGGCTGAATGCCGGCCGGGGTCAACTGCGAAAGACCGGCTGCAAAAGACGCGGGATAATCCCGGCGAACCCAAGCGGCGCATCCGGGCGGCCACGCGCGCACGGTCGTCGCGGGAAAGCACGCCGATCAGCCGGCCGATATCGGCTTTGCCGCGTTCAACGCCCAACGTAATCGCTGTTCGGCATTTCCGAGATCCGCACCATATCCGCGCGCTGATCAAGGCTGGGGTCGGA
>Ga0316207_10004541_pt1 | contig 12011 bp, 13 predicted proteins | sample 6weekpyrite_MG_FD_204943 | JGI IMG/M metagenome (GOLD analysis project Ga0316207, IMG submission 204943) | Microbial mat bacterial communities from mineral coupon in-situ incubated in ocean water Damariscotta River, Maine, United States -... | ecosystem: Environmental > Aquatic > Marine >... | reverse complement strand
AAAGACGCCTTAGGCGTCTTTTTTCGTTCCTACCACTAATCGGGTAGAAATATGCTCCCTGGGAGCCTCTTGCAAAACTCTGAGTGGATAGACTGCAATTCCACATTGAGTTTTGCAAAAGGCTCCTGGTTTTACCCTTTTAAATTGGCGCCGATCCATAGTTCATACTTGGTTTTTTTGGCGGGTCAGATCTTACGTTATTTGCGATTTTTTGTACATTACCACCTCCATTCAGGAAGGACTCAACATCGCTGGTAAGTTGCTGGCGAACATTCTCTCGTACTAATTGCGGCGACTCGCTACTGCATTCTGCAAGCGCTGTGGCTTCTTGTGACATAATGATACCTATATAACTTTCTTTGGTTCTCGTACTTTAACTGCTGAGGATTCATCTTCGAGGACATGCCTCACCTACACCGGCAAGCACTAACAGCGGATCTCACCGGTGGCAATGCGCGTAACGTCTTAACAGCATAAATTATTATTTTTAGTTACGTAACAGAGCACTAACTACATAATATAATCCTTTTTATTAATTAATCAAGATAAATATCTGGTTTATATAGATATTTAAGAAAAGCATTATCGACAATTTGTTTTACTGACCTGACGGGCACACTAACGTGCGCTCAAACCACTGTAACTATCAGTAGCGAATCGTTATTATTTGGAATCGCAAGACGGCAATTTTCAGAAGCTTGTCTAGACTTAAAATTATCGGCGCAACGGAAAATAACGCTATTTGCGTCTGATTCTCTCCGAAAGTTATTTTCCACTCCCTAGTTGTTTTAAGGACTCTCGGGGAATCATTTTGATTCCCCTTTTTTTGCGCCCGCGTATAAACCTGGAAATACTTAAAAATCTCCCGATACATTCAGATCCAGGTCAGCGTATTGACTCTTTTTTATACATGCACAATAATGCACACATGAATCAAGCCAAAGCAGTGGAAAAAGCCTTAAGCTGTATCGACAGTGAATTTATTAAAGCGCTGGCGGAGCCTGTGCGGATTGAAATCTTGAAATGGCTCATTGTGAATGGGTCATCAGACGTCAAAACGCTTGCCGAGAAAATGCCGCAAGACCGTTCTGTTATCTCTCGTCATATGGCATTAATGGAAAAAGCCGGGCTGCTGACAGGGGAAAAACAAGGTCGCCACATGATTTATTCGGTTGATGGTAAGCGGTCTCTGGAGAAATCAGAGCAATTGCTGGACGCGATTCGGCAATGCCTGACATTTGACTGCTGCTAATTTTTATTCGCCCACAAAGATGCATAAATGTGCATGTTAGCTCATTAGACTCATCGAGATCCCGTCTAAAAAGCTGAACGGAGGAAAAATGAAGACATCTCACATTCGCTCAGTCGCTGGCGGCGGCTTACTTGATCGGCGCACTTTTTTGCTTAGCGGCCTGGCGCTCTCGACCTCTTGCTCCCTGAGTGCTTTTGCGAAGTCAGGGCCAACACCGAAAACCATCGGAACATCATTTCCAGGCTGGATGAAAACACCCGGAGATAGCGATACGCACTATGGCCAGCCTTCAGCGCATGAACACGCCATCCAGCGCCAACTGGCGAATGCTGCCCCGGAAGCTGCGTTATTTTCAGTGTGGCACACTCCGATCGAGAATCAACGCGGCATTATTACCCCAAGCGGGCTTCACTTTGGTGTGCATCACAATGGCCTGCCAGATATCGACCCTCAGAAACACCAGCTGATGATCCACGGACTGGTAGACAGGGCGCTTAAGTTTGATCTCGAAAATTTGATGCGATATCCCATGGTTTCAAATATCCACTTTCTGGAATGCGCTGGCAATACGGCTCCCAATGCGGTTTCACTGACACCGCTGAATCAATCCGCTCAGGAATTGAGCGGGCAGGTTTCGGGTTCTGAATGGTCTGGCATTCCTCTTAAGCATTTACTTCAAGAGGCTGGCCTTAAACCCAAGGCAAAATGGGCGATCGTTGAAGGCGCGGATGGCGGCTCACACGCTCGAAGCATTCCCGTCAGCAAACTACTGGACGATGCCATCATCGCTTTATATCAGAATGGTGAGCGCATACGTCCTTCGCAGGGATACCCTATGCGTTTATTTGTTCCAGGTTGGGAAGGCAATACGAATGTTAAGTGGCTACATCGAATTGAACTAAGTGACAAACCCGCCTACACCAAGGACGAATCGGGTTTGTATAGCGACATATTAGACGATGGCCGCATTCAGCGATTTTCATTTCATATGGAGGTGAAATCGCTGATCACTCATCCATCGGGCAGACAGGTTTTGCCAGAGAAAAAAGGCTACTACGAAATTTCTGGCCTGGCCTGGTCAGGCCGGGGGAAAATCAAACAGGTCGAGGTTTCGGCAGATGGCGGTAAATCCTGGGCGACCGCTCACCTCGATGGGCCCGTTCTTAGCAAGTCTCTCACGCGTTTCACTATCCCCTGGAAGTGGGATGGCCGCCAATCGACTTTGTTGAGCCGCGCCACAGACGAATTAGGTCATGCTCAACCGACCCGGGGGCAGTGGCGAGATCGCTATGCCAGCCACGCCTTCAATCACTATAATGCGATTCAGGCTTGGCGCATTTCACACGACGGCATGGTGGAAAATAGTTATGCTTAAACTGTTTTCGTCTCTGCTAACAAAAATTGTACCGGTGTTGCTGATCGTCGTCTCGATGCCAGCACTTACAGAGCAAGGCGCTCAGACATTGCCCGGAGCAAATCCCGCCATTAACTTGGGGGAGCCGATGAGCGAAGCCGAAATTGCCCCCTACGCCATCACCATTTTTCCCGATGGGCGCAACCTCCCCGCCGGACAAGGCAGCGTTGCGCAAGGCGCCGCTCTATATCACGCTCAATGCGAAGTATGTCACGGAGAATCCGGCATTGAGGGGCCTGCCGCACGTCTGGCTGGAAGCGATGGCTGGTTTAGCTTTTCAGACCCATTAAGAGCATTGAGAATCAAGAAGTATCCGATTCTGTTGATTTCAGTCGGTAGCCTCTGGCCACATGTGACCAGTATTTTTGATTATGTCAGACGGGCAATGCCGCATTATGCTCCAAAGAGCTTACACAATGATGAGGTATATGCCCTGACCGCGTACATTCTCCACTTGAACAATCTGCTCGATGCCCAGAGCAACCTGAATCAAGTCAACATTCTGCATGTTTCTATGCCGGGTAAAGAACGCAGTGTTTCTGCCTGGCAGGACAAATAGAACTTGCTCTCACTGCCAATTATTGGCGGTATGATTTCCCAGAACTTACTTAACCTGGTTGATACCGCCATGGTTGGACAACTGGGGGCGGTCATGGTTGGACAACTGGGGGCGGTTGCTCTGGCTACCGTGGGCATTCGCAGCTTTGCCATGTACATGTCGCAATCCATCTTGCTTGGTTTGTCGACAGGCGCACAAGCCATTGCAACTAACAGGGGCATTTATTTTTATTGATGTGATGAGTGTCATTATGAAGAATTCTCTGCTGGGAAGCGGCGATGTCAAGATCGTGCTTCAAACCAGTTTAATCTCTCAATGGCTGGTCTTCTTCCCTATCGCACTCATATCCGTATTGTTGTTCGAGCCCAGTTTTATTGTCATCTGGGTTATGTTTATTTTTTCGCGGCTGGGACAAGGTGGCGTTTACTTTTATCACTGGCATGATGATAAGTGGGGACAATCCAGGCTTTAACCTAGAAAGCGCGGTTGGCCACGAAAAAGATGTGTAAGCAATTGGTGCGCATACTTTCGTGATTCAACTGCGTTTTCTAGGTTTAACCTAAAAACCCAAAATTACCTTTCTTGCGGCTTTTCTGGAAATGCAGCCGACTTGTCAATGTCCGTGCTTTGGCGATCTAAAATACCAATGTCCAATATCGGAGAGGCGTCGATATGTTGAGCGTCCATCATTTGAGCAACGCGTTGCAGAGAGGATATGATCATCGTCTGTTCCCACTCTTGGAGGTCGTTAAATTGTCGTGCGAAATGTTCCTGAAGCGGAATCGGCGCTTCTTTTAGAGTGCTAGTCGCTTGCTCCGTGAGGTATGCATGCACTTTGCGCTTATCTTCTTTGGAGCGCTCCCGGTACACCAACTCTCGTTTTTCAAGTCGATCCAGAATACTGGTGACGGTTGCCTGACTTAGACTTATTTCATTGGCCAGCTCACCGATGGTGACCTCTCCTTTATTACGAATGGTTTGCAGTAGCAGAACTTGGGGGGCAGTCAGCCCAGTTGTCTTTGCCAGGTGTTTGGAGTGAAGATCCGTGGCTCTGATAACACGACGCAGTGCGACTAATACTTCTTCAATACGGTTCAAAAGCGCTTCTCTATCTTCTGTCTGTCAATTCAATAACTGCATCGTCTAGATTAAATCATTTTCAGGTCATTTGTCAGTGGGGTCAGCTGATTTCATTCACGACTTGATGCATTTAGCACAAACCTGCTGTACAATTTGTATACAGTCCAATTCTTAATAAGAAACAACTCTCTCATGCAATACTTAATGATTACAACAAAAACACTGGCATTGATTGTTACCTTTAGCATAATCAGTTTTTACGCCTACTCAGCCAGACCTTTATCAGAAAGTGATCTCGACAATGTTTCAGCCGTTACCGGAGACAATATCTTAAATTTATTCGGCGCCCCGGCTGCCGGACTCACCAGTGATGATAATGCTGAATTAACACTCCCCGGAAAAGATGATGACATCGAAGAAGCCAAAGCAAACGAAACTGCTGTCAATGAAGAGTTAAAGTCCTTAGATGAGAAAAATGATGATCCAAGCCTACTCCCTGACAGCGACAGCATCGATATTAGCGCTTATGAAGAGGCGATAAACGCCTCTAAAGAAACCGTTGGCACAGCCTCGACTTCGCATGCCAGCAGTAGCGAAATTAGATATTTGGACAAAAATGTGCACCATGAAATGACGCCGTTGAACACCAACAGCGTCAAAGTCGTTCGAGACATGTTTATTGACCGGCTGACCATTGATGACTTACGTACAAACAGAGAAGGCGACTCAGCGGGCAGTATTTATCTTTCCGACTGGCGCTCACAAGGTTCCGCCACACTGGTGACAGACGACTAGTCTGTCAGCCAGAGCATATATCAACTACCAATTAGCGACCTGCTGCCGCAACAGGTTCATCTGCGGTTGTTCCATTCCGGTATCGACCAGCGTTTTTCTTAGTATAATCAAACCCTGTATTTGGCAAAGAATATGGTCAGCCAATACTGCCGACGAGGCTTCAACAGAAATGTCACCGTCTTTTTTTGCCTCATCAATGGTTTTGATTAAGGCCTCTCTCAAATCACCCAACATTGCCTTTAATATTTGAATAACCTCTTTTTCGAGTGAGACATAACTCAAACCGGTATTTTGAACCATACACCCCAGTTTTCCGGCATTTGATTGCAGCTGCTTTGAAATCAGACTGAAGTAATCATCTAATCGTTTCTTGGCACGCTCTGAGCTGACCAAAGGCTGAATCAAAAAAGAAAACACCGTATTTCGATAGTGCACTAACGACTGAAGAAACAAGCTTTTTTTATCGCCAAAAGAGTTATAGATACTAAATCGATTGATGCCGAGTTCGTCCACCAGATCCTGCATTGAGGTGGCTTCATAACCTTTCTTCCAAAACAGTTTCATCGCTTTATGCAATGCAAGCTCAACATCAAATTCCAGTTTTCTTGCCATATTTCGTCCCCTTCAGATTTCATCTACGATTAAATTATAAACTTTCTTGACCAATCGTTCAGATAAATTTATATTTCTAACCGGTCATTCAGTTAAGCAAGGGTAAACGATGAAAATCTATGAGATGAAAATCGCGCCAAATCCTCGTCGCGTGCGAATTTTTTTGGCCGAGAAAGAAATAGATAACATTGAATTTGTCCAGATGGATTTGCAGAAAGGTGAAAATCTAAGCGAAGAATTCCGCAAAAAAAGCCCGCTTACCAAAGTCCCCGTCCTTGAGCTGGATGATGGTCAGTGCATCTGTGAAACCTTGGCTATCTGTCGTTATTTTGAAGAACGTTTTCCTGAGAAGAGCTTAATGGGCAAATCGCCGCTTGAAAAAGCAAACATTGAAATGTGGCAACGCTGGGTCGAGCTTTATTTCTTTCTGCCAACAGGCATGTGTTTTCAGCACACAAGCGGCTATTTTAAAGATCGAATGAACCCCATCAAGGCGTGGGGAGAGGAATGCCATTCACAAGTCACGAAATTTATGACCTTTATGAATCGTCATTTAGCAACACGTGATTACCTGGCAGGAGACGCCTTTAGCATTGCCGATATCACCGCGCTGTGCGCGATGGATTTTAATCGGGTCAACGACATCAGCATTAGTGATGATCAGCCACATCTGAAGCGCTGGTACCAACTTGTTTCATCTCGCCCCTCCGCCAAAGCTTAGGCGTCTGACCGAGAGTAGATATGATCGATTTTTACACCTCACCCACACCCAACGGCCATAAAATCAGCATCGCGCTTGAAGAAATGGGCTTGGATTACAAGGTCATTGGCATCGATCTGTCAAAAGGCGACCAAAAACAACCGGACTACCTGACACTAAACCCAAATGGCCGAATACCCACCATCATCGATAGAGATAACGACGATTTCACCGTATTTGAGTCAGGCGCCATTTTGATTTATCTCGGCGAAAAATCACACAAGTTCTACCCGGATGACCCACGCCAACGCTCTCAGGTCATTCAATGGTTAATGTTCCAGATGAGTGGAATCGGCCCAATGATGGGGCAAGCAAATGTATTTTTTCGCTACTTCCCGGAAAAAATACAGCCTGCAATAGACCGCTACCATCATGAAGTCAAACGACTTTTTACCATTCTGGACACACGACTAAAAGACCATGAATTTCTGGTAGACGACTACAGCATTGCTGATATGGCAAATTGGGCCTGGGTTCGAACCCATAACTGGTCGGGCGTCAGTATCGATGATCTACCCAACCTCAAACGCTGGGTCAACCAAATATATGCCCGCCCTAAGGCGAAAAAAGGAACGAAGATTCCGCAACGCCAAGATGCAGAAAAAATACTGGAAAGCGGTAAAAGTATCATCGTCAAATGAATGATGACAAAGGTTTAGCGTGTTCCATAAACCACCATGGTTTTGCCTTTAACCTGAACCAAACCCTGCTCTTCCAGCGTTTTTAATACACGCCCGACCATCTCTCTGGAACAGCCAACGATACGGCCAATTTCCTGCCGGGTAATTTTTATTTGCATACCATCAGGGTGCGTCATGGCATCCGGTTCTTTACTCAAATCAAGTAAGGTTCTTGCAACACGGCCGGTAACATCAAGAAAAGCAAGGTCTCCCACCTTGCGCGTTGTCTGGCGCAGACGGCTTGCCATTTGTTCACCAATAAAATACAGAATACGCGGGTCTTGCTGGGAAATTTCTCTAAACTTGGTATAGCTGATTTCGGCCACTTCGCATTCCGTTTTTGCCTTGACCCAGGCACTCCGTGAATCCATATTATCAAACAGACCCATCTCACCAAAAAAGTCACCGGTGTTTAAATAGGCCATTATCATTTCACGCCCATCATCATCCTCGATGATGACCGTTACCGAGCCTTTGATGATATAAAAAAGAGAATCGCTTTTATCACCGGCATAAATAATCGTACTTTTGCTTGGATATTTTCGTCGATGACACTGAGACAAAAAATAATCCAAATGTTTTGTTTTGCTTTCAACCGGTTTTAAGATCATGGACATTCTATATACCTTTTATTTGCTTACACGCCATCAAGCGCTTACTTCCTGTATGACATTCAACTCACAAAAAACGTTGCTTCCTGGCTTGTTATTTTGCCAATGAGCACAAGCAACTCATTGATCTATAAAAAGTATAGACTAAGAAATGAATTCCACCTTGATTAATGGACGGGTATTTATGTTAACCTTCGCGACTGTTTTGTAACAACACTCTATCACTAACACGCAAGGTTTAACGATGAAAGCAATCATTCGTTGGGATGGCGACGCCAAGTATATTGGCGAGTCAGGTTCAGGACACACGATTACGATGGATGGCCCACCGGATCACGGCGGCAAAAACCAAGGTCCTCGCCCGATGGAGATGCTATTGCTCGGACTTGGCGGCTGCACCGCCTTCGATGTGATGAGTATTCTTCAAAAGTCTCGGCAACAAGTCGTGGACTGCCATGCTGAAATTGAAGCAGAACGGGCCGATACCATTCCAAGCGTATTCACTCACATCCGAATTCACTTTATTGTTAGCGGCGAGAATCTAAAAGAAAGTCTGGTTAAGCGAGCCGTTTCTTTGTCCGCTGAAAAGTACTGCTCTGCCTCCATTATGCTGGAAAAAGGCGGCGTAAACATCTCCCACAGTTACGAGATTAAATCGCTTTAAGCTAAAAACCGATTTACGGCGTGCCAGCCTCCAAGCGCTCATAATCTGATATGGTTGACCCTTGCACATAATCAACGCCAAGCTGCTTCATTCGCTGCAAACAAATCGCGGAGTCAACCGAAGTTGCGAGCACTTCTTTACTCAGATAGTGCGCCAACTCGACAATGGAGCCAGCCGCAGTTCCATTCGACTCATCCTGATTCAAGGATTCCATAAAACTTTCGTCAATTTTAATCATGTCAACCGGCAACACCTTAAGCAAGGCGAAGGGGGAACGGCTGGAACCAAAATGATCCAGGCAAAACCGATACCCTTTTATCATCAAGTGCTTCATCATATCGGCGGCGGCATGAATATTCTCAATAACCGCACAGTCGTAAATATCAAACCAAATACGCCCCGCATCGACGGCACCCGACTCCGCCAGTAATAACAGATAGTCTTTGAAGGTATCATCCTGAAAGGCATAACCACTTAACTGTACTCGCATAAAATCGATACTGTCCCACACTGGGTTCTGATTTTTGTGATTAAGTAACAGCTGGTCAATCCACCATTGATCCAATGCCCTGGCCATTTTTTCACTGTCTGGTTCATAAGATATACCGCTCCCAGGTACCGAACAAAGCAACTCGTACTGCTCTTCATGTACAGAGTCGTCCGCTAGAGACATCGCTTTTTGACAGTATATTTCCAGCTTATGTTGCTCTAGCGCATCGGCTGCATTTTCCGGCGATTCCAGCACTTCAATTTGAACAGATTGGGAATCGCATACTTCGACAGCTGTGCTGTTTTCCGAAAGTTCGCCAGTCTCTGAATCGATAGCTGACTGACTGTTTCGGGCGGCCGTTTCCTGACCATCCGAGGTTGTAGCGTGCTGACCTTCAACAATCGGGCGCAAGGCATGATTGATCATGGACTCAGGATTATTAAACCCCAAATGCGCCCGACTTTCCCCCAGAACGACAATCAATCGCTTTTCGATATCATCCTGTCGCTGGCATAAAGACATGAGCAGCTCACCGCAACGTACATTCACCATATCCAGCCCATCATTCACGGAGAACATAACAAAGTCAGTCTCGCTGATACGCCCAATGAGCGACTGCTCCACACTGATGGAGCTTAAAGCAGCGGCCACTTCTCTTGCGAAATCAGCGGGTACTCGCGTTTCAATCTCACCTGTCATCGAATCAAAACGAATATAAAGCAAGCTGCAAGATGCCGTTTTGTTGCCCGATTTCATCAGTGCTCTTACCTGACGACAGAACTCTCCTTTTTTTGCCAGTCCTGTCGCTTTATCATGGGAGGATTCATACGCGAGCTTGTCATAAACATCCTTAACCATATCGTCCAGACTCTGATTAACGATTGGAATTTCGTAATTGGGGTCAGGGATGACGATCTGGTCTTTTAGATAGTTCGCAAATTTGAACAAACCCAGTTCAACGACTTTCATCCCCTGATGGTTCACAAATACAAATTTACTATAGCCTTTGGCAATCCATACCAGGCGCATATACTGCGTTTCCTCTCCGGTGCGATTGAACTGCACCCAGAAACCCACTTGCATTGATTTTGCGCGTATTATCCAATGTTTGAGCGCCTGAGATTTACGGGCATTCTTTCTGGCAATATCGTCTTCATTCTCAGGCACTTCTCGCAACACGGGCGCAACTAAACGCTGAGCACCATCAGGGCTGGACTTAATGAGATCTTTTAATTCATCACGTACTTCTGTAGACGGCTCGCCAGAGCCTGTCACTTGTTTCAATCCCGCCTGTATTTTTGGTAGCAGCTCCTGCATGTTTAAAGGATGACTGTCTGGATCATCACTGTAAGAAATCAAGTTATCGATCACCGCTAAATGGCTTCGCCATTCACCGCTATTTTCACCATATTTGATATGAATCCGATTCAGCAAGTCCTGCCAACCCTTGTCTATCAGTGTCAATACTGCTTTCGGTACGGAACGACTTCCCAGGCGTTTGTTCAGTGCCTGGGCCACCGCCAATTTCGCCTGCTCAACTTGATGCACGCCCTCCGCCGCCGCCGCTACTCGCTCAACATTCTTGACATACAGGGTATTCTGTCGATCAACCAGGTCATTCAATTCAGCTAAGGCATGATCAAAAATGACCGTGTCATTCTCAAACTCTTCAACAATTTTTCGAACCAGCGTTTCGACGCGCTTTTGTCCCGAGGGGCTAAGCCGAGTGCCTTTTGCCCCCAGCTGAGCGATGCGATTCATGACCGCCCGTACCGAGCTATTCCGGTCATCAAAGAAGCGGTCATCCTTTAGCAGTACTTTTAATACGGGAATTTCCAGGTTGAATAAATGCTGTTTGGTTTCATGCGTTAATCTCGGATTTTTACTCAAGCTCGCGAAAAACCGATCCACAACATCAATCGCAACTTGCTGATCTTCATGTATTTCCTTATCGCTCGCACCCTCTTGCCTTAGATCATCCTGCACCCGATCCAGCAGGCTGAGCCTGTCCTCGCGCTTTTCTGTGTCTGCGATTGAAGATAATTGCATCGCCGAAAGTCGTTCACCTAACTCGACAGCAGAGTAGTTTTCTCTAGTTGGAATATCACCCTCAGTTGTCTGAACGCCATTAGCATGAGCATTTTCATCCGTTCGAAGGGAGCGCACCAGCCCGACAACATCCTGATAGGCAGACTCAGCTGAACCCTGTGCTGGTGTATAACCCTCACGAACATCGCCAGCCACCGGCGCAGACGGAATTTGAGTCTCAGATAGTGAAAATGGCGGCGTCGAATTGGTCACACTGTGTTGTTGAGCGGAAGCTGGCGACTGAGAAAGATTTCCACCATAAGTAAACCGTGGCTGCGTTTCTGGTTCCGCGTGATCCGCTCGCGAACGGTCTTGTTCACTTTCAGGCGATTTGTCTTCTTCAGGCTTGCCAGTGGCGCGGTCGCGATCACCCATGCCGCTTAACGGTTCCGGGGTTTTTGCAATCATTTTACTCAAATCAAGATCCGGTAAAATATTGTTGCGAATCAATAGTTTATTTAAAGCCTCATACAAAGGTTCAAGCTGCGACACTACCTGGGTTTCAAATGTTCTAAAAATCAGTTTCTCAACCGTATTGTCGATGGTCATGCGACCAAGGGCAGATTGTAAAGCCGAAACGAGCAACGATGGCCCAAATGGACATTGGTGGTGTTTTTTGTCCGCCAAACCAATCGCATCCAAACGCATTTTCAGCGGCAATAGCAAAGCACGATACATTGTTTCGGCTTTGGTCACCAAAACACGGGTAATCAGCCAATCCTCAAACTCGCCCTTGTCTATCATCGCCAGCCTGCCGGTCACGTCAGGCCCCTCATTTGCTTCCTGATTTAACAAACCGATAGGGTCCTTGAGTGTTTTCTGGAAACGCCGCAGCTGTTGTTGCTGATCTCGTTCGATAGTATTCGCCACTTCCATCGTCGCGTTGGCTAATTGATCAGTGGAGGCCTTGACTGCAGACGCTTTTATTTCGGCGACCAATACCGGATAAAAATCGGTCAACAACGGCGCTGTAAATTGCTGAATACAATCAATTGATTCATGAACA
>Ga0316207_10004540_pt1 | contig 12013 bp, 13 predicted proteins | sample 6weekpyrite_MG_FD_204943 | JGI IMG/M metagenome (GOLD analysis project Ga0316207, IMG submission 204943) | Microbial mat bacterial communities from mineral coupon in-situ incubated in ocean water Damariscotta River, Maine, United States -... | ecosystem: Environmental > Aquatic > Marine >... | reverse complement strand
GCAGCAACACTATGAAAACTTTCCTGTTGCATCAATCTTGCTGCCTAAACATTTACGCAAACCAATTAGTGCCATTTATTCATTTGCTCGCACTGCTGATGATCTTGCCGATGAGGGTGAGCTTGATGCATCAGACAGACTCGAAGCACTTGAGAAATATGAAACACTATTCAATGATATGTTAGCTGGAAAATATCATGATGACCCGGTGTTTATCGCATTAGCTGATAGCATTTCAAATTTTGAATTAACACCAGAACTATTTACCGACTTGCTTAGCGCATTCAATCAGGACATCACAAAAACACGCTACCGTGATTTTGATGAGGTACTCGATTATTGCAGCCGCTCGGCAAACCCCGTCGGTAGGTTATTATTGCAGCTGGTAAAAAAAGACCAACCGCATGCCAGAAAGTTAAGTGATTCAGTCTGTACCGCCTTGCAACTAATCAACTTCTATCAGGATATCGGTCAGGATTTTGATGAAAATAATCGAATATACCTTGCCGAGGATGAGATGGCTGCATCCGGCATTAATGAAGATCATCTAGCTAAACGTATTAGTGATGTGAAATTTAAGGCTTTTATGAACCAACAGACAATTCGTGCGGCCAATATGTTGTCATCAGGTTATCCACTTTGCCGTCATATTGGTGGCAGGCTTGGTTTAGAACTTAAAATGACCATTCATGCTGCGCACACAGTTGCCACAAGGATGTTACGTGAGAAAGATTGCTTTAGACGCCCTCGCCTATCCAAAACAGATTGGCCAATGGTACTATTTAAAAGCTTGTTTGATATTAGCCCAACAACATTGAATGGTTTAACCTACACAATATGAATGCCGAAGAATACTGCCAGGAACAAGCCGCAACAAGTGGTTCAAGCTTCTATTACAGCTTCCTGTTCTTGCCCGCCAACCAACGCCAGGCAATCACCGCCGTGTATGCCTTTTGCCGTGAAGTTGATGATATAGTTGATGAATGCAGTGAAATAAACACAGCCATCACAAAACTTAACTGGTGGCGTGACGAAATTCAACGTGTCTTTCATGGTCAAGCTCAACACCCTGTTGGTATTGCACTGAGCCAATCTGTAAAAGAATTCAACCTCGATGAAAAGCATTTTCATAGCATTATCGATGGAATGCTAATGGATACTCAACAAGCTCGCTATCAATCTTTTGATGAATTAGCTATCTACTGTTATCGCGTTGCCGGTGTTGTTGGTTTATTAGCCATAGAAATTTTTGGTTACAACCAGCCTTCAACTCAACAGTACGCTGAAAATTTAGGGCTTGCTTTTCAACTGACCAATATACTTAGAGACGTAAAAGAAGACGCCAGTCGTGGACGTATTTATTTACCTCTAGATGAATTAAAAAAATTCAAGGTCTCAGAACAAGACATTATTAACGGCGAAATCAATGACAAGCTTCGAGAATTATTTAAGTTCCAGGCGCAACGTGCAGATCACTACTACCAACAAGCCTATCAACATCTTGCTAAACAAGATCGCTTCCAGCAACGCAGCGGTCTAATTATGGCGGCCATCTATCATTCACTACTTGAACGTATAGAAAAATGCCATTATGACGTTTTCAGCAAACCTATTCGTATTTCAGCTTTACGCAAGCTATGGATTGCCTGGCGCACTTACCGCAACGAACTTAAAGCGAATAAAACTTGAAAGATAACACGTCGCGTTCCGTTATTATCATCGGTGGAGGCTGGTCTGGCCTCTCTGCAGCTGTCGATTTAATAACAAAAGGTTATCAGGTAACACTGTTCGAATCAGCTAAACAACTTGGTGGCCGTGCTCGATGCGTTGCCTTTGGCAAACATCGTGTCGATAATGGACAGCACCTTTTAATTGGGGCTTATAAACAGACCCTGTCGGTTCTTAATACCTGTGGTGTTAAACTGGAGTCAGTGTTACTGCGCACTCAACTTCATCTATTGGTTATTGACAAAAACAAACAAACGCTTGAATTAGAACTCGGCCAGCTACCTATACCACTCAATATTTTGACCGCATTTTTAACATTGGAAAATATTTCTAAACGCGACCGCATTAAAACCTGCTGGTTCCTTATTAAGCTTCGGCTCAAAAACTTCAGACTTAAACATGATACCAGTGTTAAAGAACTATTAAGACATCAACCTGAAAAAATAATCCAACAATTTTGGGAGCCACTTTGTCTGGCTGCACTAAACACCTCTATCAGTGACTCCTCGGCGCAAGTTTTTCTGAATGTACTAAAAGACAGTTTTACAACCACCCCAGACGCTTCTGATTTACTTATACCTAAAGTTGATCTTGCCAATTTATTTGTTCATCCGGCAATGCAATATATAGACAGGAAAGGCGGCAACATTGTTTTAGGCAAGAAAATAAGTAAAGTTTTATCACACCAAGCATCACCATCAGTTATTGATGCAAATGGAAATATTTATTCAGCAGACCATGTCATACTTGCCAGCTCTCCGTCGGCTACACATTCGCTGCTAAAAAATTCTGAGTTACTTGAATCATCACAATATGCGTTGAATCATTTTGAATATGAACCAATCTGCACCATTTACCTTCAGTATCCAAAACATATCTCATTACCTCAACCTATGGTTGGTTTAAGTAACTGTACCGGGCAATGGATATTCGACCGAAGCTTCTGTAATCAAGCCGGTCTGATGGCAGTCGTTATCAGTGCATCCGGCGCGCACATGAAACTTGATAAAATGACCCTTTCTCAAATAGTCGCCGATGAGCTATCAGAACTTTTTGGTTGGCCCGATGCAGAACAGGCACTGGTTATTCGCGAAAAACGAGCCACCTTCAAATCCAGCGTTAATATCAATCAAGTCCGCCCTGATAACGCAACGTCGGATGCTAAAATATGGCTCTGTGGAGATTATACTGCCAGCCCCTACCCCGCTACACTCGAAGCTGCAGTGCAGAGTGGGTTACAATGTAGCCAACAGATCACTAACGCGCACTAAAACATCATAAAACATCAAAGGTCAGATTCATTATGTCGTCATCGATGCCTGCAAACTATCAACCCAATAAAGATCTTCTCAAGGATCGTGTCATCCTTGTGACGGGTGCAGGTGATGGCATCGGCAAAGCAGCCGCCAAAATCTACGCAGCTCACGGTGCCAATATTGTTTTAACCGGACGAACAAGTCATAAACTTGAAACGGTATATGATGAAATTGTAGCCGAGGGGCACTTTGAACCCGCTATTTTCCCACTCGATCTATCTACGGCTACACATGAAGACATACTTGGCCTCGCTGGTGGTATTGCTCAGGAATTCGGTCGTCTTGATGGCTTATTGAATAATGCAGCAGAATTAGGCTCCCTCACGCCAGTCGATCATTACCCCATCGATTTACTGCAGCGCGTATTAACGGTTAATTTACAGGCACCGTTTATGCTCACTCAAGCCTGCCTGCCTTTATTACGTCAATCTGACGACTCGGCCATTCTGTTTAGTTCAACAGATGATTACGAAAAATCAGGTGCATACTGGGGTGCCTACGGGATCTCGAAACAAGGTTTAGACGCTTTTATGCTGATTCTTGCCGATGAACTCGAGAATAATACCCCCATTCGGGTCAATTCTATTGATCCTGGTCCAATTCGTACCCGTTTACGCCAATTAGCTTATCCCGCTGAAGATATGAGCAAACTTAAACGCCCTGATGACGTGGCACTTAGCTACCTTTATATGATGGGTCCAGATAGTCAGAAACTCCGGGGGCAAATTTTCCAAGCCCAAACAACACAATAACTTGTAGTCTTTAAGGTTAATCGGCAAGAATTAACCGCTTTTGCCGCCTTAATCCGCCAAAAAATTGTCATATTTTTGACTTGCAAAAAGATAGTTATGTAACTATATGTTTTATATAGATTTGTATTGCAGTTAAATAATGGCACGATATTCGCATTAGGAATAACAGTACTAATGCGTTTTGAGGACAGGTTATGGCTCGACTACAACATACAGAAGCTAAAATACTCGACAGTCACTTTCTTGAGGGTCGTAACAGCGTGCTGGCGGCAACAACAGCCCAACCAGAAAGAAATACAGAAGCTTATAAAGCCGATTGGGAATTAAATCGCAAGCTTCAAACCAGCCTGTACGTTAACGATGTCAGTAATATCTTTTTTAATGGCATCCAGTCAGAATTTAATTTCGCTCAAATGACCTTTGATCATTTGGACAATGAAACCACCATCACCATCGGTGAAAAATCTGCACGTCATAGCTGTAACTACCAAATAGAAATTGCCGGCGAATCGCTGGGACGCCTAAGTTTCACCCGTAGTATTCGATTTGCCGAACACGAATTAAACCGCCTTGAAGAATTACTGTGCCTACTGGTGTACCCGCTTCGCAATGCGTTGCTGTATGAAAATGCGCTGAAAAAATCAATGCATGATCCTTTAACTGGCGCACTTAACCGCGCAGCGCTGGATACAATGCTAGATAAAGAAATTGATCTTGCTCACCGCCACGACAACCCACTCGCCGTATTAATGATCGATATCGATCATTTCAAGGCGATTAATGACAACTATGGCCATAGCATGGGTGATAAAGTGCTTCGCTCATTAGTCGAAGGATTGAATAACCATATTCGTAACTCAGATGTTTTGTTTCGCTACGGCGGTGAAGAATTCACGATTATGCTAAATAACACCAGCACTGAGGGTGCGCACCTACTCGCACAACGTATTCGACGCAACATTGAGGAAATGATCCATATTTACGATGACAACGTCATCCAGCTAACAATCAGCGTTGGTTTAGCAACACTTGAAGAACATGAGTCAGCAACCCAGTTTTTAGACCGTGCAGACAAAGCCCTTTATTCTGCTAAGAAATTTGGTCGTAACTGTGTCATAAAAGCCTAAAAAAAGTAAGGATATAAGCACTTTCTTCTTCAATTTGATAACTGCATCACGTTTTTGACAGCCGCCCTCAATTAACCTTAGTATCCGTCCTGTGTTTTGGAAAAACGTGCGAGTGGAACAATGATTGATCCGGCTTTAGAAAGAATTAATAAGCTTACTGAACAAAGCTACCCGATTGTATACTTTGAAACGCTTCGTAGTGTGCATATTGTTGAATTATTCAAAAATCTAGCACTTTCTAGCAGCAAGGCAATTTACCACTGGCAACCAGATACAGGCATGTATCGCATGGATGCCAACCACATAATGATCCCCCGTACGATTGACCCAGAAGATGTCCTGACCACGATTAACAGCATGGCGCATTTTGGCGTTTTTGTTTTAACCAGCTTTGATGAACATATTCAGGATAGAAAAATCGTCAATATTCTAAAGCAAGTGTCAAATACACATCGCGCTAACCCCAAGATGATCATCTTACTCGGTAGCAAGCTTGATATTCCTGGCGACCTTCGTCCAAGCGTTGCACATATTCGTCATACGATGCGCTCAAACACCACTGCTGATCAAAAGACAGGATAAACCCCTTTATTATTTTCGATTTGGACGACGGCGACGTTGTTTTGAATTCTTTGTACGGTTCGTACGCTTATTGTCAGGGTTCTGCGTTTTTTCACGTTTAGTAATTTTGTTTTTCATCCCCACCGAAGAATACAAAGCTGCTGCTTCAGCAACATCCAGATCACGGTAATTCCCCTTGCGCAGATTTCGAGTTAACACAATAGGACCAAAGCGAGTTCGCATTAAACGACTCACTTTCATCCCCTGTGACTCCCAAAGTCGACGAACTTCTCTCTTTCGACCTTCTTTTAAGACAACGCTATACCAATGATTGGCACCACTGCCACCTACATCGGTAATAGAATCAAACTTGGCCATTCCATCTTCAAGCTCAACACCCTTAGTCAGGTTTTGTAACACCACACCATCGACATCTCCAAGAATGCGCGCAGAATATTCACGTTCAATTTCAGAGGACGGATGCATTAAAGCATTAGCCAAATCACCATCTGTTGTGAAAAACAACAAGCCAGAAGTGTTTAAGTCGAGTCGACCAACAATGATCCAACGAGAACCCTGCAATTTCGGTAATTTTGCAAACACGTCAGGACGACCATCCGGATCATCTCGCGTACAAATAACACCTTCGGGTTTGTTATAGATTAAAATACGATGTTGCTGCTCGTCGAAATTAAGTTCAATTAATTTTCCATCAAGCGCAATTTTTTCTTTTTCAGAAACACGATCCGCTGTTTTTGCCAAACGACCATCAATTGTTAGCCGACCTGACTCAATCCATCTTTCCATTTCACGGCGAGAACCGTAACCGCTACGAGCAAGAATTTTATGTAATTTTTCGCTCATCAAAAAATCAATTAATTATTCTCGGCCGATTCATCCACTTCACTGTTCGAATCATCTTCCGACTCAGATGCATCATTTTTCACATCAGCTGCTTCATCAGCAGCTGAATTGGCCTCATCATTGGCAGCCGCATCTTGTTCCGGCATTTCCAAACCTGGTAGCTGCAAGTCAAGTTCAGCATTAATTGTTTCAAAGTCGCGCAATTCAGCCAATGATGGAAGTTCATCCAACGATTTAAGATTAAAGTAATCAAGAAATTGTTTAGTCGTACCATACATGGACGGCTTACCTGGCACATCACGATGCCCAACTACTTTAATCCATTCACGTTCAGTTAGGGTTTTAATAATATTGCTACTCACTGCAACACCACGTACATTTTCAATTTCACCACGTGTAGCAGGTTGCCGATATGCAATTAATGCCAGCGTTTCAAGTAACGCACGTGTATAACGTTGTGGCTTTTCTTCCCATAAACGAGACACCCAGGGCGCCATGTCTTCACGCACTTGCAATCTAAAACCACTTGCGATTTCTTTAAGCTCAATACCACGATTAGAACAGTCGTCACTAATTTCACTTAAGGCTTTACGGATATCGTTCTTTTCAGGTTGAAAATCACCTTCGGCAAATAAGTGCATTAAACGATCAATGTTAAGGGGTTTTCCTGAAGCCAACAGTGCAGCCTCGACCACTTTTCTTATAATGTCAGGATTCATCTTTATCAGCGTCCGGAGTAGTATTTGGAGATTCAGCATTGTCTTTATCTTTAGACGATGCCGCTGCTTTTACATAAATAGGTCCAAAGGGTTCGTTTTGCACCATTTCAATCAATGTTTCTTTAAGTAATTCTAAAATAGCCAACAAGGTTACAACAACACCTGAACGACCTTCTTCTGGTGTAAACAACGCAGAAAAATCAGTGAACGCATCTGCTTTAATATGCGTCAAAACTATCGACATGCGCTCACGTACCGACAATGGTTCCATAGCAATATGATGATGCTGAAAATTTTCAGCACGTTTCAACACTTGCTGAAAGGCTGTCAGCATATCTTGTAAGCTGACATCTGGTGCTTTTCTAACGATTGCAACATCTGGCGTATCAATTTCGACTTCATAAATGTCACGATTTAGACGTGACATGTTGTCAATGTTTTCTGCTGCCTGTTTGTAACGTTCGTATTCCTGCAAGCGTCTAACTAATTCTGCGCGCGGATCCTCGCCATCTTCACCCTCTTCTTCACGGCGCGGTAACAACATGCGTGATTTAATTTCTGCCAACATCGCCGCCATGACAAGATATTCTGCGGCTAATTCAAGCTGCAGATCTTTCATAACATCAACATACTCCATGTACTGAGCGGTAATCTCGGCAATTGGAATATCCAACACGTCAAGGTTTTGTCGACGAATCAGGTAGAGCAATAAATCCAGAGGTCCCTCAAAGGCGTCTAAAAATACTTCCAGCGCATGAGGAGGAATATATAAGTCTTGTGGTAGCTGGGTTACTTTTTCGCCTTGTACAATGGCAAAAGGCATTTCTGCTTGCTGCGGCGTCGACGAACTTTCTGATTCCGTCTCTGGCGTAGTATCAGAAACTTCAGCGTCATCAATTTTGGCGTTTTCAGTTTCACCCATAATTTATTTATAAGTCAGGCCCATTACCTGACGAACCTCTTCCAGAGTCAGTTTTGCGATTTCCCGTGCTTTTTCGCAACCTTCATTAACGATACCGCGAACCATATCAGGGTTACTAATAAATTCCTGTGCACGATCACGTATCGGTGTTAATTCTTCAACAACGGCTTCGATAATAAATTTCTTACAATCCAAACAGCCAATCCCTGCACTCTTACAGCCCTCTTCAATTTCTGCTCGTACTTCTTCATTACTATAAACCTGATGCAAATCCCAAACCGGACACTTATCAGGATCACCCGGATCAGTACGTCGAACGCGTGCGGGATCTGTTGGCATGGTGCGTATATTTTTATCAACCGTATCCGGATCTTCACGCAACGAAATTGTATTGCCATAGGACTTGGACATTTTTTGGCCATCCAAACCTGGCATTTTAGATGTCGGTGTTAATAATGATTCAGGCTCGGGTAAAATAATTTTACCGATACCTTCAAGGTAACCAAACAAACGTTCACGATCGCCTAAGGTGATATTTTGTTGTTCATCTAACAAAGCCCGCGCTGTTTCAATCGCTTCATGATCACCTTCTTCTTGATAACGTCGACGCAATTCACGATATAGCTTGGCGTTTTTCTTACCCATTTTTTTCGCCGCGGTTTCTGCTTTTTCTTCAAAATCCACTTCACGGCCATACAAATGGTTAAACCGACGCGCCACTTCACGCGTTAACTCAACATGTGCCACCTGATCCTCGCCTACGGGTACCTGACTGGCTTTGTAAACCAAAATATCCGCACTTTGTAACAAGGGGTAACCTAAAAATCCGTAGGTAGCGAGATCGCGTTCTTTTAATTTGATCTGTTGATCTTTGTAGCTCGGTACACGTTCTAGCCAACTCAAGGGGGTCATCATCGACAGCAATAATTGTAATTCAGCGTGTTCGGGAACACGTGATTGGATAAATAATGTCGCACTACCCGGGTTCACCCCCGCTGCCAACCAGTCAATCACCATATCCCAAACGCTCTCGGCAATGACGGATGGATCATCGTAATGTGTTGTCAGCGCATGCCAATCCGCGACAAAAAACAGACATTCATATTCATGTTGTAAGTTAATCCAGTTCTTGAGCACACCGTGATAATGACCGAGATGGAGTTGACCTGTTGGCCGCATGCCGGACAGCACGCGGTCCTGATGACCGAGGATCGAGCTCAAAATACCTCCCATAACACCCGCAATGCGAGTAAAAACGTTTATTGTTTGGTCTGAATTACATTTCAGACGCGGTGATTATACCTTGTTTGTACGCACATTAGGACAATCAGCACAGATTAGAATAAACTTTAAATAATGAAATATTATTTATATTTAACAAATAGTTAAGACAAACATTTAATGTTATTTATCGAAAAAATATTCACCCTTGCCCTGCCTTGTTACCGTCACATTACCATCTGAAAGATCCACCACGGTGGTCGGTTCAACACCACAGTTACCCCCATCGATCACCAAATCTACAAAATGCTCCAAACATTGGCGTATATCATAGGCATCGGTCATCGGATATTCCTGATCCGGTAAAATCAGGGTTGATGTCATCATCGGTTCATTCAGCTCTTCAAGCAAGGCATGTGCAATAGGGTTTTCTGGCACACGCAGACCAATGGTTTTTTTCTTTGGGTTTTGCAACCGACGCGGCACTTCTCTGTTGGCCTTCAGGATAAACGTATACGGCCCCGGGGTCAGTGACTTCATCAACCGGTAAGCGGAATTATCCACCATGGAGTAATTAGAAATTTCCGACAAATCGCGGCACATTAACGTAAAATTATGAGTATTCGATACATTTCGAACCTTAGCCAGCCTCTCCATCGCACGCTTGTCGCCGATGTGACAACCCAGCGCATAACTGGAATCCGTTGGGTACACAATCAGGCCGCCCTCACGCACAATTTCAACACTTCGATGTATCAATCTTGCCTGCGGGTTATCCGGATGTATTTCAAAAAACTGGCTCATGAGCTAATGCTTGGCCAAAACTCACTTTCCCACACAGTTTCACAACCATCTGGCATCGGTCTTAAGCGCCCTAATTCTATCCATTGATTCTCCGGACCATGGTAATCACTTCCCTGGGATGCGAACAAACCCGCTCGTGTCGCATGCGCGGCCATGGTTTTGGTTTCATCATCATTATGACTACCCGACACTACTTCCATGCCTAAACCACCCGCTTCTTTGAATTCACCGAGTAACTTACGTAGCCGCCCAGCTGTAATCCGGTAACGAGCCGGATGAGCAATAATCGGGATCCCGCCCGCACCCCGTACCCAGCTCACCGCCTCTTCTATTGCCGCCCATTTACCCGGCACATAACCAGGCTTGCCGCGTACCAGATATTTCTTAAAGACTTCACGCATATCCTTGCAATAACCGGCATCAATCAAAAAACGTGCATAGTGGGTGCGCGCAATCAACGCACCATTCGCAAAGGCCTTTGCTCCTTCATAACTGCCTTCAATACGCTTTTTGGACAGACGGCGGCCAATTTCTTCTGCACGCCAACTGCGATAATCACAAATCGTCTGTAAACCATCCAGTAATGGTTGATAGCTCGGATCAATACCTAGACCTACCATATGAATGGTTTGGCCATTCCAGCTCGTCGATATTTCAACACCATTGATTAGCTGGATACCGTGCTGTTTTGCCGCTGCAGAGGCCTCAACAAGGCCATCAACACAGTCATGATCCGTTAAGGCAAGCACATCAACCTCTTGCTTAGCGGCGTGCGCCAGCAACTCGGTCGGCGAAAGTGTGCCGTCAGAAACCGTGCTATGTGAGTGGAGATCAATAATCATGCGTGCACATTGTATAGGGTTAATGCCAAAACACGAACATTTCTATCTCTGTAGGTGAAATCAGGCAGACACAAGCCCTCCTGCTCGGGCATAATATGGACTATTACTTAGACAATTTTGGAGTATTGGCCTTCGGCCACAAATCAACACTATGAAAATGCTGTTTGACTATTTCCCGATTATTATTTTTTTCGCCGTTTTTCATATTTACTCAGATGCACCGGAAGGTGCCACTGATGCAGTAACCATAGCTGCAACCACTGAAGCGATGATTATGGCAACCAAGGCGGGTATTGCTGCCGCATTATTACAAGTCATTTTATATTGGCTCAAAACACGTCAGTTCGAAAAAATGCATTTGATTTCACTTGGGCTAATCGCAGTCTTCGGTAGCATTACAATTATGCTCGGTGATCCACTCTACATTAAATGGAAAACAACCATTCTTGAGTGGGTTTTTGCATTAGTGTTTATAGGTAGTCAGTACATCGGCAAGAAAAATCTGGTCGAACGTATGATGGGGCATGTGATGAGTGCACCAGATGACGTCTGGAAAAAACTCAATTATGCCTGGGCGGGTTTCTTTATCTTTTTGGGCTTTGCCAATCTCTATGTTATTTATAATTTCAGTGACGAATTCTGGGTCAACTTTAAACTGTTTGGCATGTTAGGCATGACCATCGTATTTGTTATTGCACAAGGTATCTACATGGCCAAGTATGTTGTCCAGGAAGATAGCGAAGAAAAAACAACCTCAGAAGAAACCGAATAATGCTCTATGCCATCATCAGCGAAGATATCGCTAACAGTCTGGAAAAACGTTTAAGTGTCCGCCCTGCACACGTTGATCGTTTAAATGAGTTAAAAGGTGAAGGCAGACTCATTCTGGCTGGCCCTCACCCTGCTATCGATAACGAAGACCCCGGTCCTGCTGGTTTTACTGGCAGCCTCATCGTTGCTGAGTTTGAATCCTTACAAGCAGCGCAACAATGGGCTGATACCGATCCTTATGTCGAAGCAGGCGTCTATGAACGCGTAACCGTCAAGCCATTCAAAAAGGTACTACCATGATTGACAACAGTGAACGTATACCACGCATCAAACAACTGCTAACAGACAATCTTAATGCTGATAGTGTTGAAGTGATTGACGAAAGC
>Ga0316207_10004539_pt1 | contig 12014 bp, 12 predicted proteins | sample 6weekpyrite_MG_FD_204943 | JGI IMG/M metagenome (GOLD analysis project Ga0316207, IMG submission 204943) | Microbial mat bacterial communities from mineral coupon in-situ incubated in ocean water Damariscotta River, Maine, United States -... | ecosystem: Environmental > Aquatic > Marine >... | reverse complement strand
GTCGATGGGTATCAATACTGCCGGAAATCGCAGGCTAGAAGCCCTGATTTAAAATGGCTTCAAACTCTTCTTTGATATCTTCGATGTCATCTTCACTTAGCTTCAGTAAGCTGACCAGTGTTTCCATGCTTTCTGGCATGGTTTCGGCCACACGTGTGTCACCGTATACATCGGATTCCAGCTGGTGAGCCAGTGATAAAATAGCCAGTATTTTATCATCATCAGAATTAATGCTAGCGATGGCTGGGCGCTGATGGAAGTAGTTAATCAGGTCTGTTAGTTCATCAGGCAGCTTTAATTTTGCTAAAGCCACAGCCGATATGTCGTCATGACTGTAGCCAAAAGCTTCTTTTTCTGCCAGATCAAGTGCTATGTGATTATCCAGGGCTGCCTGATATGTCTTATCGTAGTCCGAATGATTAGTAGCCAGTACCATGGCGCTAATGTCGTGCATGGTGGCTAAAAATTCAACACGATCCTGTAGCTTGCGTTCGGTTTTTCTGGCGATCAGTTTAGCCAGTGCAGATACGCCCATACAGTGTTCCCAGATCGACTCACTGGCTTTGGTTGCCGGGTTATTAAAGCTGCGCATGGTTGCGATCAGAATAGTAGTGGCTACATTCTTTAAGCCCAGCATATTAACTGCTTTAGCAACTGATTTAATTTCAATAATACGGCGATACATCGGCGAGTTAGCATACTTCATGATAGTGGCACTCAGTATAGGGTCACGGCTGATGACGTCGGATAATATGGCAAGATCGACAGAAACCTCGGAAAGCATTTCCATGATTTGTAGGCCTTCGGGGGAAGGGCTGGGTAGTTTAAAGTCTGAAATATCTGGCGTCATGAAATTATAAAATTTTGTTTATGCTGGCAAAGACCGTGGATTATAGCAAAGAGTCCCTGTGTTGTTTGTGTATATGAGGTAAAAATTGTTATAAGGCTATTACCAGATAAAAGAATAACTGAATTGCAGAATAGTTGCCGATAAATCCGGATGAATATCCTGATTGTTTTCTGCGCCAATGGCATCGGCAGGCTGTGAATTGCCGGTTTGCTGCATTATTTCAAGCCGGGCACTAATGGCTTTGTTATTGGCCAGTTTATGACCGTATTTAAGACCAATCGTGACCGTATTAAATTCTGCTAAACGTAGATCGGCGCTGACGAATTCAGGCAGTGCTTCATTGTCTTTTAAGCTATGACGATAAAAGTCTGCTGCAGTCTGTGAGTAAAAACGAATATGCGGCTGTAAGAAGTTCTTTGCTGACAATTCGTAGCGGTATTTTAAATCGATAGTATGAGAGTTGATGCCCCAGTCATCCTGATAATAACGGTAAGCAATATTGATCACATCTTCGGTCAGATGGCGCGCTATTTTCCAGTAAATAATCTGTCGCTGACGGCTGTCAGGGCGGCTTTCATAAATATATTTTTCGGCATTACTGGTTGGCAGACCGCTAATTGGGTCAATCAAACTGACGATTTTATACGGGTCGTTGTGGTAGCCGCTGGACTGACTGATACTAAGGTTGAGCTGAGTAATGGTCTTGCGGTTAAGTATCTTTGTGATACCTGCAATAAGATCTACCGTGCTGCGGCTCTCATCAGCGGCTTTTGATGAATTATCTCCGGGTGCCTTCATTGTTGCCAGTGCAATCGGTGCACCACCAACCGGGCTGATGGCATCACTGGTCAGGCTTGTGCCCAGCATATAAGTGGTATCTTTAAATTTAGTGTCCTGCTTATAAGTGTAGCCGGCCGATAAAGATTGCCAGTCATACTCGCGTGAGAAAGATGCGGACCAGATGTTTTTGCGCAGACGATCGAGAGGGTTTTCCAGAGTCGAGCTGATAGCAACCCGTGTATCATGAAAAGTATCATCCAGTGGTTGAGTGTTGGCATCGGTTGTATAAGTCTTATTGCCCGATGGCGAGGTAAATGTTTGTGCAATATTTGAAGACTGAGCACCATTAGGTGAAGCACCGGTCAGCGCATCAAGGACAATCTGCACGTTGAGGTACTGGTCTTCTTTGATCTCGGATTTTAGTTTAATAATAGGTTCTACTACATTAACTCGTCCGTCCGATTCGCTATAGACTAAAACAGCGGAATCAACTTTTATGTCTTCCAGCAATTCTGCCTGCGCCTCGGGCGCAACATTGAGAAGTGTGCAGCAGGCCAGTGTTAGCGATTCACGTAAAGGAACTGTGGTGGGTGATATGTTTTTCTTAAACATCTAGTTACAACCGCAGCCGCCACCGCCGATGGACTGACCACCGGTTGATGCTTCTTTACTAAAATAGATATGTTCATCAAGCGCATTTTCAACTTCATCAGGTGTTAGCTGCATTGATGGTTTTGCCAGTAAGTCGCGTTCCCAGGGCTTAACAGGCTGGATTTCACAACCAGAGAAGATGAAAAAAGACAGTAGTAATATAAGGCGAGTAATAGCAGACATAAAACAATTATAACGAGCTTTTATAGGGTGAACATGCCCGCGAGAAAGTATAGTGATAAAAGTTGATTTAAAATAATTTAAAACAAGCACTCATAATTATTTGCTTTATAAAGACGAGGAAATCAACTGCCCATAATGACTTTGTTACGACCAGTCTCTTTGGCTTTATACAAAGCGTTATCGGCAAGATTAATCAGACAGTCCAGAGAGTCTTCGAGAATGTCGTTATAGCCAATACTGACAGTAATGGAAAGCGATAAATCATTATATATGAGTGGGGATTCTGCTATGGTTTTTCTGACTCGCTCAAATACAACCTCGGCATCTTCAGGTTCGAGATTGACACATAGCACACAAAACTCTTCGCCTCCCATTCTTGCCAGGATATCGCCTTCACGCAATTCCTGTTTCAGAATATCTGAGACATGTATGAGTGCAAGATCACCAACCTGATGGCCATAGTTATCATTGACCTGTTTAAACAGATCGATATCAATCATAGCCGCCGATAATTTTATATTTTTTCTCTGAGCGTTTTGGAATAACTTTGTACCGGTGTCAAACAAGTATTTTCGGTTATATAGCCCCGTCATGAAATCAGTTGTGGAAGCCAGTCTGAGCTTTTTATAATTAGCCAGTGCATCGATGTTCTGGTTTATGCGGCAGTTGAATTCTTCATGAGAAAAAGGCCGGGCAATGAAGTCATTAGCACCAGACTTCAGTAGTTTGACGGCGACAACATTATCATTGGTTGCAGAAATGCCAATAACACCAATTTCATCCCGACCATATTCCATTCGAATATTCTGGATTAACTCCATGCCGTCCATTTTGGGCATATTGTAGTCAGTTACAATCAGGTCAATGTCCTTGTGTACTTTTAACAGCTTAAGTGCCTGAACGCCGTTGATTGCTTCCAGTACTTTCAGGTTCTGCTTTTCCAGTAAAGCAACAATGAGCATGCGGGCAACGTCTGAATCATCGACGACCAGAACTTTACGGTTAAAGTTTTCAAGTAAACGGCGGGAAGATTCTATGATGTAACGAATAGCGTGCGGGTTATTTTTACTGACAAATTCAATAACGCCTTTATTTAAAATCGCCTCCTCTGTTTCAGTGTCTTTGTCGCCTGTGAGGACAATACTGGGGATGCCGACATCCATCACATAGTCGACGATTTCGCCATTATGTGCATCCGGCAGATTAAGATCCAGTATGGCAAGAAAAAAAGATTTTGGCTGTGCATCGACAATTGTCTTAGCTGCTGCCATTGTGTCAGCGGATTCGATTTCAATATTTAACTCTTGTTGCAGGCTTGAAACCAGCATTTCATTAATGGCGCGATTATCTTCAACCACTAATATTTTTTTTGTTCTATGGGACATAACTAAGTAGAAAATCCTTTATTTCACCGGCAGTTAAATACAAGAGTGTAAAAACTAAAGCTCCTTTTTATATAGGCGATATAGTGCAAAGAGTCAAAGGACCCGGTGAGAATAGTACAAATTAAACGTGTGAGTTGTAAATTAGCACGGTTTCTGGGCCTTGTGCGCATTAGTAATGCCTAGTGCTGGTTATTTTCCTGCTCTTCGAGCGCATACCAGTCATTGGTCAGGAGGATGGCTTTTGAGATAAAGTTTTCAAAATAAGGTAAAAGCTCACCGGTATCGGGTGTTTCTGTACCAAATCGGAATTCGAAAACCAGACTCTTTTCATTCTTATCCTGAAAAGCAATTGAGTATATTATTGGCTGGCCCGTTTTGTCAGGGTGGTCATAGACTGCAGCATGCTTAAAGACATTCTCATCGAGCTCTTCGGTGAGCCGCAGGAAAAAGTTCGGATCAATGTCGCTGCAAGCAATAAATTCATTGGCCGGAAAATTACCATTTCCCTGTCGCATCATATCGCCATTACGTGACATCATTAAAGACAGGGCGCTGTTTCCTTCGCTCTGAATATCGATACGAATTTTTTGTATATCAGAAGTTTTCATTTGTTGTTAAACCATTACTGTTATTTGCCGATTTCGAGAAAAGGCATGATAGAGATATAAAGCAGAAAAATAATAAATGCCGCATAAATAAAGAACTGCAAGGGACGATTTATTATACGCTGAAAGAATGTTTCAAATTCACCGTTTTCACGTTGCTGCCGGACTTCGTCTTGTATGCGCTGAGTTCTTTCTTTCTGGTAGGTGTCGATAAGTTCTCTTGCCTGGGTGAATTGTGACTCATTCTTCAGCCATAAAGCATGCATTGAAATACCCCAGTTACCGCCGGGTGATTCATAAAAGTCAATCTGGTTATCTTCGAGTAATTGTTTAATATCATCAGCTTCGTCATCAAAAACAGACTTTAGTTTAAATAGCAGCTTAGCCATGGGCTTGAGGGTCTTTTTTCTGTAAGAGGTAAATTGATAAGAGTATAGCCGGTGTGCCTAATAATGCCGCAATAACAAAAAAAGTGAAATAGCCTTGCGAATCCACCATCATGCCAGAGAAGCCACCTAAAATTTTGGCCGGTAGCGTCATTAATGAACTAAACAGCGCATATTGCGTGGCGGTATAGGCTGTATTGGTCAGGCTCGACAGGTAGGCAATAAAAACAGAAGTGGCCAGCCCACCGCTTAAATTATCAGCACTAACAACGACAGCCAGCAAAAATTTGCTCGGTTCAGTCACCGCGAGAAAGGCAAATAATAAGTTAGTGGATGCAATCAGGACAGCACCGAGGACTAGCGGTTTCATAATGCCATAACGAACCACCATGACACCGCCCAGTGCTAAACCGGCTATGGTCATAAAAAAGCCAAAGAGTTTTGCTACATCGGCAATGTCGGCTTTGCTAAAACCAAGCTCCAGATAAAAAGGATTGGCCATGACGCCCATGGTAATGTCGCTTATTTTATAGACGGCAATCAATGCCAGAATAGTGATTGCCATTTTGCCATTGCGCTGGATAAAGTCGGCAAAAGGTGCAATTACTGCATCGGTGAACCAGGTCGCCAGACGCTGCAATAATCCATCGCTTTGTCGAATACCTAAAGCATGTTCCAGTCTGTTTTCTCGCTCAATTGTTTGTTGATCTTTTATGACTTCCGGTTCGCGGATGATGAGCGTTGTTAATATACCGATGCCCATAAGCGCGGCCATTGATATATAGGCGATAGTCCAGTTCTGATATTCAGCGATATAGAGTGCGCCTGCCCCTGCCGCTAATAGGGCCAGTCTGTAACCCAGAACATAAGTCGTTGCCATGGCCGCCTGATAAATCTTATCGAGTGCTTCTATGCGATAAGCATCAATGGTTATGTCTTGTGTTGCGGATGAAAAGGCAACCAATAATGCGAACCATGCCACTATGTGGATGTCTTCAGTCGGATTTGTCAGGGCCATACCTAACAGCCCGGTCGCAATGCCTGTTTGGGCTAATAACATCCAGCTTCGGCGTTTACCCAGAAGTCGGGTCAGAACGGGAATAGATAACGTGTCTACGACGGGTGCCCAGAAAACTTTAATGGAGTAAGTGATGCCAACCCAGCTGAAAAAGCCAATGATAGTCCGCTCTATCCCGACATCACTGAGCCATGCCGAGAGTGTAGAAAACACTAATAAAAAAGGCAGTCCCGCAGCAAAGCCAAGGAATATCATTCCCAGAACGCGTGGTTTGGTGTAAACCAGAAAGGCTTCTTTCCAGCTAATTGGGCTTTGTGCAGTCATTAGCTCTGGATGTCGTAATCGTAATCGATAATCAGCGGTGCATGGTCAGAATACCATTCGTCTTTGTAGACATTGCTGGCTTTAACCGTATCTTGCAAGCCGGGTGTGATAACCTGGTAATCAATACGCCAGCCAACGTTATTAGCCCGTGCATTGCCGCGATTAGACCACCAGGTGTATTGATGTGGCTCTTTATTCACTTCGCGGAAGGCATCGACATAATCAAGGCCGTCTTTTTCATGTTCACCATCACTGAATACATAATCCAGCCATTGACGTTCTTCCGGTAAACAACCGGAATTTTTCTGATTGCCTTTCCAGTTTTTGATATCGATCTCTTTATGCACGATATTCCAGTCGCCGCAGATGATGAATTCACGACGCTTACGACGAAGTGCTTTCATGTAATCACCAAAGCGTCGCATAAAGTCGAATTTGATTTGCTGGCGTTCTTCACTGGCAGAGCCGGAGTGCATATAGAGAGAAATAACGCTTAAACCGTCAAACTGTGCTTCTATATAGCGACCTTCATTGTCTATGTCTGACCAGCCGATGCCTTTGATGATTTTTTTGGGCTTAACGCGGCTATAGATTGCAACACCGCTATAGCCTTTTTTGACGGCATCATGGAAATAACAGTGATAACCTTCCGGGTGATATAGCTCGTCTTCAAGCTGGTCTTCCTGTGCTTTTGTTTCCTGAATGCACAACACGTCGATATCCTGTGTTTTAAACCAGTCGAAAAAACCTTTGCGCGCAGCCGCGCGGATCCCGTTTAAATTAGCACTGACAATTCTCATAGTATGACCTGTTTTTGATTTGCGCCTATGATACCTGAGAAAAGGATTTTTGTTGATGGCTATTTATCAGGCAAATGCCCTGATATACTCAGATTAAGCTTGTTACATGAGTCATCAGGGAAAGCGTCAGGGCGAAGAAATGGGCGACTTTAATTTCAACAATAAGTCGATAATAATGAAATTCAGAGATCTTTTAACTAGCACACATCAGTTTCGTTCAAGTGAAACACATCTGGCCTTTAAGTTCCGCGTACTGAACTACTTTATGATGGTGGCCGTTATCTTTGGTTTTATCGTCGCGTTTCTGGGTAGTCAGGATATTATGAAAATTGGCAGCGAGCAGTCTGCCGTGATTTTTGTATATGCTGTGATTAATATCCTACTGGTCTGGTATTTGCGTCAGAATAAATCACATTATACTCAGGTGGCCTGGATTGCTGTTGTAACCACGCTTTTGTTATATATGATCGCGTTTATTAATGTACCAACTGACGAGGCGCGGGTCGTCTGGTTTTACATTGCAGTTTATATTGCCTATATGCTGTTGAGCATACGCGCAGGTATTATTTTTACGTTGCTGACCATCGCAATAGTTGTCAGTGCACACATGACGATGGATTTGCAGATATCTGAAACCGCAATATCTACATTTTTATTTGCACTGATTGTTCTGAGTTTGCTGGCGCGTGCACATGCATTACATGTTGCCGAATACGAAACAAAACTGCGCGAACAGAATTTAAAGCTTGAAAATAATATAAAAGAAATGGATCTTGCGCTGGCCACGGCTCAGGCGGCCAATAAAGTAAAAAGTTTATTTCTGGCAAATATGAGTCATGAGATCAGAACACCAATGAATGGTGTGCTGAGTATGGCGCAGGTGCTGGAAAATACATCACTTGATGATCAACAAAAAAGTTATCTGGATTCTATAAAACGCTCGGGTGATTCTTTGCTCGTCTTAATCGATGATTTGCTGGATTTATCTAAAATCGAATCGGGAACATTTACCCTGCAGTTGTATGAAGTAAGAACCTGGGATGTAATTGAAGATGTTTTAAATCAGGTTGAACCATTGTTCGATGAAATCTCGACACACTTCAGTACGGATATACAGGAAGGCTTGCCCGCATCTTTAAATGTGGATGCTGTGCGTCTGAAACAGGTGATTGTTAATCTGATTGCCAATGCTGCAAAGTTCACGCCCAATGGCGAAGTAGAGCTGCGCATTCATGGTAAATATGTGGAGCAGGGTTTCCGTTTTATAATTGAAGTTGAAGATAATGGTATTGGTATACCGGTAGAAAAACAGGATTCTATCTTTGGTGTGTTCCAGCAAGTTTCAGCCGAAAGAATTGCCAATAAAGGGGTTGGTCTGGGGCTGGCTATCTGCCATAAAATCATTGAAAAAATGGATGGTTCTATCAAACTGACTTCAACTGAAGGTGTGGGTAGTTGCTTTAAAATCGATGTTGTGCTGCCAGTTGTTGAAATAGAAACAAAAGAAAAAAATGATATTCAGCATGCGGTCAATCAGAAGATGAATGTGCTGGTGTTTGAAGATGATAATATCAGTCGGCTTGCCGTTACTGCTTTGCTGTCAGCAAAAGGTCACCGTGTTGTTTCGGTTGAGAATGGTCAGCAGGGGCTTGATGTCTTATTACAAGAATCGTTTGATGTGATATTGATGGATATTCATATGCCGATTGTAAATGGTGTTGAAGCAACCAGGGAAATTAAAGAAAAGCGATTAACGAATGCGCCGATTATTGGTATGACCGCTAGCGTAATGAATGATGAAAAAGAAACTTATTTCGAGGCAGGTATGGATGCTCTGGTTGAAAAACCGATTATTTTTGATAGCCTGATGAATGTGATTGGTGAGCAGCTGGTGCTCGAGTAATTATGAGTGCTTTTCTGAAAACAGGCTTCTGTTGGATATGAAAACTAAGATAAATTTCAGAGAGTTATTCAAAAGTAAACATCAGTTCGAACCGGCAGAGACACATCTTGTTTTTCGTTTCCGACTGCTTAATTATTTTCTGATAATAGGTGTTTTCTTCGGCCTGCTTATCGGTTTTCTGGGTGATCAGGGGGTGATGAAAATAGGTGATATACAGCCTGTTGCCGATTATCTTTTTGCCTTCTTTAATATTTTTTTACTCTGGTATTTCAGGCAGAAAAAAAAGAATTTTTCTCTGGTTGCCTGGTTGTTTGTCATCTCTACTTTATTGCTGTTTATTGTTGCACTGATCAGTGTTAATACTGATGAGGCACGAATTGTCTGGTTTTATATAACGGTTTATCTTTCTTATATGTTGCTGGGTGTGCGCAGTGGTCTGGTTTTTACCGCGCTTTGTGTTTTTTGTATTATTATTCCGGGATTGTTTATAGATTTGCATATCTCAGCGACCGCCATTTCTACCTATGTCATTGCGCTGATTATTCTCAGTCTGCTATCACGAGCACATGCCTTGCATGTGTCAGAATACGAACAAAAGCTGAAAGAGCAAAATTTGCTGCTGGAAAAAAATATCCAGACGATGAACCATTCACTATATGAAGCTGAATCAGCTAATAAAGTGAAGTCTTTGTTTCTGGCTAATATGAGCCATGAAATCAGAACACCAATGAATGGTGTGCTTAGTATGATTGATGTACTGGATAAAACTCACCTCAATGGGCAGCAGAAGCTTTATCTGAATGCTATTCAGCGTTCTGGTCAGTCTCTGCAGTTATTGATCGATGATTTGCTGGATTTATCAAAAATTGAATCGGGTACATTTGAACTTAATCCGGTAGCCTTTAGTAGCTGTGAGATGATTGATGAAATACTTGAACAGGTTGCCATTATTTTTGAAGAATCATCAACGACTTTAAAAACAAGTGTTCAGTCTGAGATACCGGGCGCTTTATATGCAGATGTGGTGCGTTTAAAACAGGTGATAGTCAATTTACTATCTAATGCCGCTAAATTTACTCCAGATGGTGAAGTTGAGTTTCGTGTATCAGGTCCGTGTAGCGATTCAATGTGTCAACTTATATTTGAAGTGGAAGATAATGGTGTTGGAATTCCGGCAGATAAGCAACAGACAATCTTTGAAGTTTTTCAGCAGTTATCGACTGACCGTATCGCTAATAAAGGTGTTGGCTTAGGTTTAACTATCTGCAATAAAATTATTAAAAAAATGCAGGGTGATATTTCACTTGTTTCTGAAGAAGGTAAAGGCAGTTGCTTTACAGTGCAGGTTAATTTACCCGTCGTAAAAGAAGAGATACTGGAAAAAAATAATACTAAGCGTGTTGTGGACCGTGATTTACGAATATTGGTGGTAGAGGATGACGCCATTAGCCGGCTTGCAATAAAATCATTACTCAGCCCGCAGTGCAGGGAAGTTATTGTGGTTGAAAATGCGCAAAAGGCTATAAAGTTACTGACTGATGTGGCGGCAGCTTTTTGTTTTGATGTGATTTTGATGGATCTTAATCTACCGCTTCTTGGTGGTATTGAAGCGACTCAAATTATAAAAGATAAACAATTCAGTGATGCAATCATAGTGGGTATGACAGCAAGTATGATGGCCGGTGAAAAAGATGCGTGTTTATCCGCAGGCATGGTTGCTGTGATCGAAAAGCCGGTAGACCTTGAAACCATAGTTGAAATTGTAAAAAACAATTAAAGGTTTTAGATTAACCTTAAGAAAATTACGGCCGACTTGCACGGGCCAGTACCCAGACATCAATCTGCTTAATACCACTTCGTTTTAAAACCCGCGCAATTTCATTGACGGTACTGCCGGTCGACATAACATCATCAACTATTGCCACATGTCGGTAGTGTTGTTGCCGTTTGTTGTGAATTTTAAAAATGCCCTTAACATTTTTTTTGCGTTGTTTAGCATCCAGCCCACTTTGTTGTGCTGAATTGATATGACGTTGCAGGTACTGAGTGTCAAGCGGAATATTAAGTGCATCAGACAGTGTTATAGCCAGTTCTTCTGACTGGTTAAACTGTCGCTGATACTGTCGTTTATGATGTAGTGGTACCGGAATAATGGCATCGGGCAGGGCGAGTTGTCTGGTCTTTTTGATGGTGAGTAAATATTCAGTCATCAGTTGTGATAACAGACGAGCAATTAGCCGCTTTTTATTAAACTTCATTTGAGCAATAAGCCAGACCAGCGGCTGCCGGTAATGATAGATGCTGATGACCTGATCATAAGCGGGGGATTTTTGCAGACACTGGCCACACAATTGTCCGACTAAGGTGCTTTGCAGCGGGATGCCGCATTGATAGCAGCTGTGCTCAACGAATTGCAGTTCATTGCGGCAGTCGGGGCATAAATCAATATCAGTTCGACTGAGGGCTGGGTCGGCGGATAAGCATAAGATACAACGCCGTGGGTAGAGAATATCCAGTATTCGTTTAATCATTAATCTGATTTTCCATGAAACAATCGTCCCTGCATGGCATAATAGCCGGCCTTGGCCATTCAGACCAGCCTGTGTGCTGATGAAGAGACCTGATAACCGATAACAACCGATTTATAAACATCAGCGGGTAGTTTCGTGGAAAAAGTCACCTATACAAAAACGATTACAGCCGAGCAGTCACGTCGTACTGCCGCTCAGTTTAACTGGGGTAATATCGTCGCTATTCTGGTTCCCTTTCCACTGGTGATTTTCTGGTTTGGTGCCTCAATGGTTATTTATGCCATGAACCGGCATCATCCCGTGGAAAAAGTTGGGCATTACACACAGATAGCCGCTTACCGCTTTTACTTTATAACCGGCTTACTGGCGGCAACCGGTGCCTTTATTCCCGGTGGTCGTGAAAGCCTGTGGTATTACGCGGCGGTCTGGGGCGTTGGTGTTTTGATTATGCTGCCCTGGTCGTTTTATGATTTACACCGCATTCGCCGTGATGACTGGCAGGATGTGGAAATAACCGTTGAAGAATACGTAGGAAACCAAGATGACTGATGCTGTTCGTCATAACTGGCAGTTAACTGAAATTTCGGCATTGCTGGAT
>Ga0316207_10004538_pt1 | contig 12018 bp, 13 predicted proteins | sample 6weekpyrite_MG_FD_204943 | JGI IMG/M metagenome (GOLD analysis project Ga0316207, IMG submission 204943) | Microbial mat bacterial communities from mineral coupon in-situ incubated in ocean water Damariscotta River, Maine, United States -... | ecosystem: Environmental > Aquatic > Marine >... | reverse complement strand
CTTACGGATGATGACGTGGAAAAAGAAATAACAAGAATTATCACCGTCTTAAATGATAGATATGGTGCTACACTACGGGAGTAGAAATGGCGTTAACCAAAGCCGATATGGCTGAGCGACTGTTTGAGGAATTAGGGCTCAACAAACGAGAAGCCAAAGAGTTGGTTGAACTGTTTTTTGAAGAAGTGCGTGAAGCACTGGAAGATACCTACAACGTAAAACTTTCAGGTTTTGGTAACTTCACGCTACGCGACAAAACACAGCGTCCGGGCCGCAATCCGAAAACGGGGCAAGAAATCCCCATTTGCGCGCGACGCGTTGTGACGTTCCGCCCTGGACAAAAATTAAAACAAAGAGTTGAGGCCTATGCTGGAAGCCAGCAATAATAACGAACTACCTGTTATACCCAGTAAGCGCTACTTCACTATTGGTGAAGTCAGTGATTTATGCGGTGTCAAGCCTCATGTACTGAGATACTGGGAACAGGAATTTACCCTGCTAAAGCCGGTGAAACGTCGTGGTAATCGTCGTTACTACCAACGTCATGACGTTATTCTAATTCGTCAGATACGCAGTCTTCTGTATGATCAGGGCTTCACCATTGGTGGTGCGCGCCAGCAATTATCGGGTGAGCATGCTAAAGAAGACGTTACCCAGAGTAACCAGCTGGTGAAGCAGATTAAAACTGAGCTCGAAGAAATTCTGCATATCCTCAAAAAGTAAATCACTCTCACCGGTATGAATAAAGTTTCATGCCGGTCATCCTGTTTATCTAAACCCCACAAGAAATCGTTCTGAGTCTAGCTAGCTTTTCCTGCTTCGATTTTGCTGTTTATGTGCTATCACCATTATTTCGACTGGTTCCAAAAACATAGCCTAACAAAGCGGTGAGGGTAGGGAATAGTACATTGAGCAGAACCAGTTGAAGTAGCTCTTTCCAGAAACTCCTGAATTCATGCTGCTGTTCTTTAAGCGCATTCGTCAGCGTTGTTAAATTGTTGAGCTGTGCAGGACTTGAGTAGAGCTGGCTGAGTCTGGAGGAATATGCGGCCTCACTGATTGCTAGCGCCATCAGCATAATGACCAGAAAGCCTACGAGCACTGAGATAACACCCCAGGTCAGGGAAACACCGGCTTTCTCCTTGCCTGTAAGTGGCATGGGCTCGTCAACCGGGGCAAGGGTGGGGGATACCCCGCTAATTGACCCAGTGACCTGTTTCAGGGCATGGGATAACTTTTCTGCCTGTTCTTTACTTAGTCCGTCTTCACTAAGGTTAGTCGCCTGATTTTTGTTGTTGTTATTATCATCTGTTGCAATGACTTCATCCTTCTCTGCGGACATATATTCTCCATCTATTCGTGGTTTGCAGATTTAATGTTCGCAAGTTCGGGCATTACCAGTCTGTGTATTGAGCCACCACTATCATCGGATGACAGAATCATGCGACCATCCTGCGCTTCTTTTGAAGCCCAGTTAAGCAGTGTTAAGGCGGCTCTGGCAACATCGGTTGATTTGGACATACCCAGTCTGTTTTCAAGTTCAGCTAAAAACTCAGTATCAATAGCCACCCTGATTTCAGCTTTTTTAGGTTGATTACTCACGGTTTTTCTCCAGTTTTTATCCGTTTATGCTCCGATTGTAGTCCATATTATATCTATCAACAAATAAATTTCTCAGCTAAATTTGCTGGTAAATTCCACCAGGGCCTGGTGACGAGAGGCTTGTCGCTAAGCGTGCAATGACTCACTAAGAAGGTGGCTCAAGATTAATAAAGAGAGAGCTGGTAAATCAGCTAAATAACGGAATTAATTAGGGTTTATGTTAAACAAATCGATAGAAGTAACATAAATGACTTTTACCGTTTCCCCACACAGTGTAGAATTCACCCCCTTCGGGGCGTAGCGCAGTTTGGTAGCGCACCACACTGGGGGTGTGGTGGTCACAGGTTCAAATCCTGTCGTCCCGACCAAATAAAAGCTATAAGAAACAATAGTTTAAAGGTTTCTTATGCTGCATCAGCTGTACTTATTCTGGAATGATTCGGTAATAATTCTGGAATGAATGCATAAACAAAGAGCTTTATAACCTTTTTTTCGTCAAAGTCTGATCTGTATAAATTCAGGTGTGGTCTGTCAATACATATGTCTCCACACCATTGCTTTGTTAAAGTTTTGCTAAGCTGTTTTTATATTTTATTTACTTACCTTTAGCCAATGACATAACCCCCATCATTGAATGCGAAAATTGCTTTCTTTCGGCCCTCTCATCGAATTTATCAGATACATATTTTCCTGTTAGCCCTAGACCAATCGGTAGTAATGCTCCCAAAAATGGAGCTAAAGTAGGAATCATAGATACTCCTAGAGTTCCATTAGCTATTAGAGCTGTATACTTATGTTTTGCTTTATATTTATCATTTAATACAGTCACTTGTTTTTCATGTTTAGCTATTGCTCGCTCGATATGTGAACAAACCTCGGAGGCCACATAACCTAAATCCTCGAGCTTAGTATCTGGAAGACTATTGACTAGTTCCCTTAACTCTCTTCGAAACTCTACATTCTCGTTACTCTTTCTTATCGCAACAATCTGGGCATCAGTTATATTAGCTAAGTAATCTAACCTTTTAGAAGTTAACGAATGCAGTATTGCAGTTGTTGAAGGATCAAAAGATGAGGTATTTGAAACAATAGCATTCTTCATGGTTGCAATAAGTTGATAATAATGCGCCTGTGCGCTAATACACAAAAATGGATGGCTCCTAAGTTCATCTGCATTTTCTAGTAAGTGAAAGTTAGGAGTTATGCGTTCAAAAATTGCATTTGTAACCAAAACAATATCACCTTTAGAAAAATTGTCTTCGCACCATTTCTCAGTACGCCATTGCCTCATTTCTGCTTTGTAGTTTTTAAGAGCAGAGATTATTGGCTCACCCGCCTCGTTTCCAGGAGATACAAATAGCTTTGTCTCTTCAATTTTCTGTATATATTTGTCTGGGTGTTTGGTTGCAAATTCAACTATATTTTCTGGAGCTGTAATCCCAGAGTCCACATAGTGTGAAAAAACATCAGTAATGAGTTGAATGCTGTTTTCTTGAGTTTGTGTATCATATTCTTCGAGAGTCTTTTCAAAACTAGGAAATACAAAGAAAGGTGGTATGTCAAAATCAGAACTAGTAAGGTCGGATAGATGTAATATAAAAAATGCCATCTGAAGTGGTATTACGTGATCAAATTGTTCATCTTTACGCTCTATTTCAAACCAAGGCATGACAGGATCAGGGATTAAAACTGTATCAGTAAACAATAACGATTTACGTGTAGCATTTAACTGAGTTTTTAGAAATCGGCTACTGCCCCCTAAAATTAATTTACACGCATCTAGATTCTTTGCCCAACGAAATACTTTCATGCCTTCATCAGCATATAATGGTATAAGCTTATCTTCTAAATTAGAGAAGGCATTAATAAAATTTTTTTGTTTCTGTGGATTCCCGATTAATTCTTTGCCCAACAATTGAATCGATTCTGAAAATTCATCTACTGTTGAAAAATCTCTTGGGAGACAGCCTGTGGCGTTAATGAAGAATTCAGTTAATATCTCAAAATATCTATCTTGGTAGATGATTAAGTCATGTAACTCTTCCTGATTCATTTAGACAGCCTTATATGGAATATAATATTGGATACTAGGAGCTATTTCCTGTTATTAGACATATATTCGCTTAATTTAACTGCTTTTGCTAGATGAAAGAGCAATATTGTGCGAATTAAATCTGTTATATCTTAGGTAAATTTCTCAAATTCAGCCCAGCTTCCACTTTATGGAAATGCTCATCGGTTAGTTGACCACCATCTAAGTAGACCTGTGTTGTCTTCTGGTCCGAGTGAGTAAGCAGGCTTTGTATATATTGCTTATGCTGTCCTTGCTCGCGGTAAATCCTGGCACCCAGGGAGCGTATTTCATGAAAGGTCGGAGCGGCTCCGGTTTCCCAGTCTGTAAATAGCCCTGTTTTGCACCTGCCTGGCGGACAACAAATCATCACAACCAGAGGAGGGCTGAGTATTGAAAATGCGCTGAAACCTTTCTTTTTGGAGTGGCTTGAAAAGGACATAAAACAGGCGTAAAAAAGCTCAAAAACTATTCGGGAATGATTGCGTAAGCGGTTGATTTATAAGGGGTGAAAAATAGCAAAATAGCCCTAAAGTGAGCACTAATAATCTGGTGTTTTCTATATAAATCAACCACTTGCAAGAATACTAAAACCATTCTGGGGATGCGGTGGTCATAGGTTCAAATCCTTTCGTCCCGACCAGTTAAATCAATCGCTTACGTGCCGTGTATAGGGCGTAAGCTGTTTGAATCTTTATTAGTAAGTTCTTATTAAATCCTGCTTAGATGTTACTTTACTTGTGAAAAAACACATAAGTAGGGGGAGTGTACTGAACTCAAGCACTTGAATGTTCGCTGCCCATAGCATGGTTACATATGCCTGGGGTTTATAAATTCAGTCTCGATATTACCTGAATAAATCTTTACGATACTCTATGGTTTGTTATTGTATTTTTCTGCTTATCCTTACTCCCAGGCTCTCTCTCACACCTCTCGCTCGTTTACGCTAGTCATTAAACGAGGTCTAAATATGATTGTTCGGCCTACATTAATATATCGTCAGTAATAATTGAATTTGCGTATGTGTAATAAGTGAGCTAAATTCAAATCAAACTCTAACAATAAATGGATATGATGTTCACTGCTGAAACTACCTGTTCGAAATAAACCCTGGTTGTACCGGGGGCAAATTCCACGCAATGATTTCTTTGTTCCTGTTTGTGAGCCAGGTGCAAGTGTTAAAGAAAAACTTGCAAAGAGCTTTTAGCTGAAATTAAAACAGCAAAATAACCATCAGTTAATAGACGATCAGCTAATAAACAATGAGTTAATGAATGATGAGCTAATATTTTAAAAAAGATTTTCAAAGATACTTATAAATTAAATACCCATGTAGTACGCCTGATTAAAATTGAAAAACCTGGATCTAAAGATGGATACTCATTATTTACTTTACTGGCACGATTTTATAACATGCTCCCAAAAAGTAGGAGACTAATGCGACACACTCTCGTTCTATCCCTGACTTTATCTGTATTCTGGTTACTTATCTCGGGCCATTACACCACTCTTATGTTGTCACTTGGTGTGATTTCCATCGCTCTGGTTCTGTACATTGCGCACCGCATGGATGTGGTTGATCAGGAGTCCCAGCCCTTGCATATCACGCTAAAAATTCCCGGTTATTATGCCTGGCTAATCAAAGAAATTGTTCTCGCCAATCTGGTGGTGGTAAAACATATCTGGCTCGGTAACAGGACTATTTCGCCTACCCTGAAGACGATTAAGGCCAGCCAGAAAACGGATATAGGCAAAGTTGTCTACGCAAACTCGATTACCCTGACCCCGGGTACAGTCACAGTAAATCTGGATGGTGACAAGTTTATGGTACATGCTCTGTTAAAAGAATCGATTGAGGAGCTGGAAGCCGGTGAAATGGATCGCCGCGTGACCAGGCTGGAAAACTAATGCTTATAGCTGCAACTATAGCCATTCTTGTCGTTATGATTATGGCGATCACTCGAGCAATCATGGGGCCAACGCATTATGACCGCATACTTGCAGTGAATATGTTTGGTACCAAGACCGTTCTGCTAATTTCGCTGCTGGGCTTTGTTATGGGGCGACCTGAGTTTCTGGATATAGCTATTGTGTATGCTCTTATTAATTTTATTAGTGTAATTGGTGTATTGCATTACTCTGATGCTTCCATATTTAAGCGCAGTGAGCAGCAGAAAAAACAATGAAAATAAAAAATAATTAAAAAGAATTCATAATGGATACTTTAATGAATATAAGCAGTGCATTGTTCTTGCTAATAGGCAGTTTCTTATGCATATCGGGAGGGGTGGGTATTTTGCGTTTCCCGGATTTTTATACCCGAATGCATGCGGTTGGCGTAACCGATACTTTGGCCACCGCGATGATTTTAATTGGGTTAATGCTACAAAATCCCGATGGGCTTGTGATTGTGAAACTAGTCATTATTCTGCTCATGACTTTATTTATTAGCCCGACCGCAAGCCATGCTCTGGCGAGTGCAGCAGTACATAATAACCTCATGCCAAAACTTGAGGAAACTGAAGATAATAAAAAGGTGAGCTCATCGAATCCCTGATTGATATCGTCTTACTGGCATTTCTGGTGATCATTGCCATAGCCATTGTCAGGATGAAAGACCTGTTTGCAGTCATTATGCTATCGGGTATTTATGGCCTGTTATCCGCGAGCTTTTTTGTTGCTATGGATGCAGTGGATGTGGCCTTTACCGAAGCATCTGTGGGGGCGGGGATTTCCACTTTACTGATGCTGGTAGCGATTACCATAACAGGGCGTACAGAACGTCCCCAGCGGCATAAACCTGTACTGGCTTTAGTTGTGGTTTTTGTGACGGGTAGCCTGTTGATTTACGGCACTCTGGATATGCCATATTTCGGATCTGCACAAGCACCTGTTCATCAACATGTTGCACCACGATATATAAATGACTCCATGCAGGAAGTGGGCGCACCCAATATTGTCACGTCTGTACTCGCAAGTTACCGGGCATTTGATACTTTTGGCGAGGTGGTGGTTATCTTCACTGCCGGTATGGGTGTGTTGGCACTTTTATCTGTGGTACGTCACCCCAGAGAAATTGCCAGGGATAACGAAAAAATCGATTCGCTCAATAAGTCAATGCATGAAGAGCATTTAATTCTACGCATTGTCGTCAAAATATTAATTCCTTTTATTTTGTTATATGCACTTTATGTACAGTTTCATGGGGATTTTGGTCCCGGTGGTGGTTTTCAGGCAGGGGTGATTTTTGCCGCAGCGATTATTCTGTACTCGATGTTGTTCGGTATGAGTACTGCACGTCGAGTCATTAACCAGTCAGTTATTCAGCTGTTTGCCGCTATCGGTGTTCTGCTTTACGGCAGCATAGGCGTTATTTCCCTGCTCAGCGGCAAAAATTTTCTTGATTACAATGTTTTATCGCCTGACCCGGTGGCAGGGCAGCATCTGGGCATACTGTTAATCGAACTGGGTGTAGGCTTTACGGTTGCATCGGTGATGGTAATCATCTTTTTCAACTTTGCGGGTCGTAAAAATGACCAGCAGAATAAAGAGAATAATGACTCATGATAATGGGACTCTATAATTACTGGATTGTAGTGGTGCTGATGATGGTCGGTTTTTATATCGTTATCGCCCATGGCAACCTGGTTAAAAAAATTGTTGGCCTGACTATTTTTCAGACCTCTGTTTTTATCTTTTATATCAGTATGGCTAAAGTCGATGGCGGTACCGCTCCGATTCTGGCTGAAGGGATAAAGCAATACTCAAACCCTTTGCCACATGTTTTAATTCTTACCGCCATTGTCGTTGGCATAGCCACCACCGCTTTGGGACTCGCCTTGACGGTGCGCATTAAAGAAGCCTACGGGACCATTGAAGAAGAAGAAATACAAGAAAAGGATAACCAGGATTGTTAGCACATTTGCCGATTTTGCAGGTTATCGTGCCGCTGATGGCAGCACCTTTATGCCTGTTTTTAACACGTTCACGCCTGGTCTGGCTATTTGCTCTTATAGCGAGTGGCTTAGCCTTTGTCATCAGCGGTCTTTTGCTACAGCAGGTGATGGAGTCAGGTACGATTATTTACGAGCTGGGGGGCTGGGAGGCGCCCTGGGGTATTGAGTATCGCATTGATCAGCTTAATGCTTTGTTGTTACTTATTATTTCTGCGCTCAGTACGGTGGTTCTTTTTGCCGCGCAAACCAGCATAGAAAAAGAAATCCCGGCAGATCGGCATACGCTTTTTTACATTCTGTACCTGTTATCCCTGGCCGGGATGCTCGGCATCGTCGCCACGGCTGATGCTTTTAATGTGTTTGTTTTCCTGGAGATATCCTCTCTGTCAGCCTATGCCCTGATCGCGTTGGGCAAGCAAAGGTGCGCGCTCTGGGCTTCGTATCAGTACCTGATTATGGGTACCATCGGTGCCACGTTTATCCTGATTGGTATTGGCCTGATGTACCAGATGACTGGCACCCTGAATATGTATGACCTCTCCCAACGTTTGCCTGAGGTGGAAAATACACGAACTGTATTTGCCGCATTTGCTTTTGTTATTGTGGGTGTCTGTTTAAAACTGGCGTTGTTTCCACTGCATCTCTGGCTGCCCAATGCCTATGCTTATGCACCCTCGATAGTCACCGCTTTTTTTGCAGCGACCGCAACTAAAGTGGCGGTTTATTTACTTATTCGTTTCACCTTCTCGGTGTTTGGTCTTAGTTTTTCTTTTACCGCCTTGCCTTTGCAACTGCTGTTTCTGGTACTGGGTTTGCTGGGAATATTCGTGGCCTCGTTTGCCGCCATCTATCAAAAAAATGTCAAACACCTGTTTGCCTATTCAAGCATCGCTCAGATTGGTTACATGATCGTTGGCTTCAGTGTGAGTACGACCACCGGGTTAATGGCAACCTTATTGCATCTGTTTAATCATGCCTTGATGAAAGGTGCCCTGTTTTTAGCACTGGCTGCGGTGGTGTATCGCATTGGCAGTGTTCAACTAAGCCAGTTTCATGGCCTGGGTCGTCAAATGCCCTTTACGATGGCGGCGGTTGTTATCGGTGGCTTAAGCCTGATCGGAGTGCCATTAACCGTTGGCTTTGTGAGCAAGTGGTATCTGGTGCTGGCCACCATAGAGAATGGCTGGTGGCCAGTTGCGGTTCTTATTCTGGCGGGCTCACTGTTAGCCATTGTTTATGTGTGGCGTATTGTTGAAGCGGCATATTTCAAACCGCCTTTAGATGGTAGAGAGAGCCTCAATGAAGCGCCGCTGTCCATCCTGGTTCCTGTCTGGATACTGGTAATAGCCAATCTTTATTTCGGTATAGATACTCGTCTTAGCGTTGAGGTAGCACAGGCAGCATCTCAGAGTTTATTTGGGGTGAGTCCATGAGTATGTCACTGGAGATCATGTTACAGCTGAGTATTATCCTGCCTGTGTTAGCGGTGCTGGGTATTGTCGCGACGGGGAGTAAGCCTGACCTGCGAGAAGCTGTGACAATAAGTACCAGTCTGGTGCTGCTCTATTTTGTGTTTAATCTTTACCAGGGCGTTAAGCAAGGTGAAAGCATCAGTGTTCAGTGGTGGGAAATTCTACCTGGCTTACAACTGAGCTTTAATATTGAACCACTGGGAATGATTTTCGCATTAATTGCCAGCTTTCTCTGGCTCATTACAACGGTTTACGCCATTGGTTATATGCGGGGTCATAATGAACAGAATCAAACCCGGTTCTATGCCTGCTTTGCGATTGCCATTGGCAGCGTGATGGGGCTTGCCTTTGCAGCGAACCTGTTTACCCTGTTTATATTTTACGAAGTACTGACCCTGTCTACTTACCCATTAGTGACACATGCTGGAACCAGCAAGGCTAAACAGGGCGGGCGAATTTATCTTGGAATACTGCTCAGCACTTCAATCGCCTTTTTCCTGCTTGCCATTATCAGTACCTGGTTTGTCGCCGGCACCCTGGACTTTAAGTCCGGCGGTGTCTTTGATGCTGATGTTAACCCGGTGGTTGCGGGCGCAATCCTGGTGCTGTTTATTTTTGGCATTGGCAAGGCGGCCATTATGCCATTCCATCGCTGGCTACCCGCCGCCATGGTTGCACCAACACCGGTGAGTGCTTTATTACATGCGGTTGCCGTGGTCAAGGCGGGTGTCTTTACGGTATTAAAAGTTTGTGTGCTTATTTTTGGGGTTGATTTGCTGGCCATATTACCCACCACGCAGTTTATGCTCTACCTGGCCGGTGCATCCGTATTACTGGCCTCACTGGTGGCGATGCGGCAGGATAATTTAAAAGCAAGGCTGGCTTACTCGACGGTGAGTCAACTGGGTTATGTCACCATCGGTGCATTGCTGGCGACTTCATCGGGTGTGATTGGTAGTTCGATGCATATTGGCATGCATGCCTTTGGTAAAATCACCCTGTTTTTCTGTGCCGGAGCCATTCTGGTTGCGGCGCATAAATCTAAAATAAGTGAAATGCGCGGTATTGGCCTGCAGATGCCAGTTACCATGATGGCATTTCTTATCGCCAGTCTCAGTATTATCGGGGTGCCTCCCACCGGTGGCACCTGGAGTAAGTGGTTTCTATTACTGGGCAGCATGGAAACGGAGCAATATGTCATTATGGTTATACTCATGATTAGCTCTTTACTAAATATTGCCTATCTTCTGCCTATACCATTACGTGCTTTTTTCCCCGGCACAGAAACAGCCTTTGCTTCAAGTGGAATTAAAGAAGCACCGCTACCATCATTAATAGCCCTGTGCATCACGACGCTGGGCTGTGTGGTTTTATTTGTATATCCACAACCCTTATATGACTTAGCTAAAGCTATTTTGGTAATACCGGGATAACTTATGAATAACGAGAAAAAGTATTTTTTTGATAAGCCTCAGAACATAAAACGGCTACTACAAGTTTTTTATGGGATTTGCGTAGTTCTTTTTTTACTGGATTTTGTGATCCATCGCCATGTCATGCACAGCTGGGAAAATCTCTGGGGCTTCTATCCGCTTTATGGTTTTGTGGGCTGTGTCGTTCTGGTGCTTATTGCCACATGGATGCGAACATTTCTTATGCGCCCAGAAGACTATTATGACAATGAAGGCCAGGCCGATATTGATGAACAAACGCTTGCCGATGACAATACAAACAAAAAACATACTACAGAAATAGGCGGTCGCGATGTGGATGCTTGAAATCCCCCCATTTCTGCCGTTCTTTATTGGCGCGCTGATTGCCGCGGTCACCCAGGGGACGGTGCGCAATGTGATTATGGTGCTCATACCTGTTGTCAGTGCTATTCATCTCTGGATGGTGCCAGAGGGTGTTCATTTACAGTTCGCTTTTCTTGATTATCAACTGACTCCTTACCGTGCTGACAAACTGAGTTTTATGTTTGGCTATGTGTTTCACATTGCCGCGTTTATTGCCATTATCTACTCCCTGCATGTTCGTGATACCTTGCAGCAAGTGGCTGCCATGTTGTATGCCGGCAGCGGCCTGGGGGCTGTTTTTGCGGGTGATTTACTGACCCTGTTTGTGTTCTGGGAGTTGCTGGCATTTGCTTCGGTCTTCCTTATCTGGGCAAGAAGAACCCAGCGCGCCTATGTCGCCGGTCTGCGCTATCTTATTATTCAGGTTCTGTCCGGGGTTATCCTGCTGGCGGGTGCGCTGTTTTATGCGGCCGAGAACGGTTCTTTAGAGTTTGGTTATATTGGCCTGGATGGCATTGCAGGGTGGCTGATTTTTATTGCCTTTGGTATTAAATGCGCTTTCCCCTTTGCGCATAACTGGCTTACCGATGCCTATCCGGAGTCCACGGTTACTGGCACGGTTTTTCTCAGTGCATTTACCACTAAAGTGGCGGTTTATACATTGGCCCGCGGATATCCTGGCACCGAATTGCTGGTGTATATTGGCGCAGCGATGACCTGTTTCCCTATCTTCTTTGCAGTCATTGAAAATGATCTACGTCGCGTACTGGCCTATAGTTTAATTAACCAGGTTGGGTTTATGGTCGTTGGTATCGGTATTGGCACAGCGCTCGCTATTAACGGTGCTGTTTCACATGCTTTTAATGATGTCATCTTTAAAGGCTTACTGTTTATGACGATGGGCGCGGTGTTACATATGACCGGCCGTATTAATGGCTCTGATCTGGGCGGGCTCTATAAAACCATGCCAAAGACCACCGTGCTGTGTATTGTCGGCGCTGCCTCCATTTCGGCCTTCCCTTTATTCAGTGGTTTCGTGAGCAAGTCCATGGTGATGTCCGCTGCACTGGAAGAGGGTTTTGACTGGATATGGTTAATGCTGCTATTTGCCTCCGCCGGTG
>Ga0316207_10004537_pt1 | contig 12019 bp, 10 predicted proteins | sample 6weekpyrite_MG_FD_204943 | JGI IMG/M metagenome (GOLD analysis project Ga0316207, IMG submission 204943) | Microbial mat bacterial communities from mineral coupon in-situ incubated in ocean water Damariscotta River, Maine, United States -... | ecosystem: Environmental > Aquatic > Marine >... | reverse complement strand
ACCTCAGACACCACAAACCGTTACCGCAATTAACAATAATTAATCGCTTCGCCGCTGGCAGCCCTGCTGGCAATCACCTACAATCGAGGGCGACACTATCTTTTTCTATATCTTTTTCTATGAACAGCCTCCAATTATGATCAAACAATTAGTACTTTTCATCCAGCTTGTGATTCTGCTTTCGCTCTGCTCACAAAGTTACGCGATTGCCAGCGCGAGCGATGACTTACTGCAGCAAGCCACTGCTTTTTCACCGCTGACGCCTGATCGAAATCAGCGCGAAGCAAGCATTCATATCGCGCGTTCATTGCTACTGAGTCATTACCGCAAGCAAGATATCGATAAAAGCCTCTCCGAAAAAGTGTTTGACAACTACCTGAACTCTCTCGACAGCCAACACCTTTATTTGCTGAAATCAGATGTTGAAGAATTCGAACCCTATCGTTTTCGTTTGCAAAGCGCGCTCAAAACAGGCCAGCTGGAACCGGGTTTTCGGATCTACAATCGTTACCAGGAACGTGTGATAACGCGTCTAACCAACGAACTAAAGTTTGTCGATAATGAACTCGAAAACATCGACTTTAGTAAAGATGAGTACATCCTGACAGACAGAAAAACATCAAACTGGGCCGAGACTCCCGAAGAGCTTGACGATATTTGGCGTCGAAGGATTAAGAGTGCAGTGCTGTCAATAAAACTGAGTGGAAAAACACTCGACGAAGCCAAAGAGACACTGACCAAGCGCTATACAAATCAACTAAAACGTAGTCTTCAGGTGCGTAGCGAAGATGCGTTTCAGGCCTATATGAACGCCTTCACCACTGTCTACGACCCGCACACTAACTATTTTTCGCCTCGCACCTCAGAAAACTTTAATATCAATATGAGCCTTTCGCTGGAAGGCATCGGCGCAGTACTCCAAACTGACAATGAATACACCAAGGTCGTCAGACTGGTTCCTGGCGGCCCGGCGCACAAACAAGGGCAACTTAAAGCGGCCGACCGAATCGTTGGCGTTGCTCAAGGTGTCGATGGTGAGATGGTCAATGTCGTCGGCTGGCGACTGGATGAAGTGGTCGAATTAATTCGAGGCCCCAAGCATTCTGTGGTGCGACTCGAAATTATTCCAACAGACAGCGCGCTCGATACCGAAACTGAAGAAATCAAAATCTCACGAGACAAAGTAAAGCTTGAGGAGCAAGCTGCCAGTAGTTCTTTATTGGAAGTGGAACGAAATGGCAAAAATCGTCGTATTGGCGTCATCGATATCCCGACTTTTTACGCAGACTTCGAAGCCATGCAAAAAGGTGATCGGAACTATAAAAGCACCACGAGAGATGTGTTGAAATTACTTGATGAACTGCAGCAAGATGAGGACCTGGACGGTCTGGTGATTGATCTGCGTGGTAATGGCGGCGGATCATTGGACGAAGCTAACCGGCTAACCGGCCTGTTTATTCATGAAGGACCAACGGTTCAAATTCGCAGCGCCAATGACCGGGTTGAAATCATGGAAGACCCTGATCCAAAACTTATTTACGGCGGCCCGCTTATTGTTTTGGTCGATCGTTTAAGCGCATCGGCTTCCGAAATTTTTGCCGGCGCGATTCAAGACTACGGCCGAGGTGTCATTATGGGCTCCTCGACCTTTGGCAAAGGAACGGTTCAGTCTGTTCGCCCACTGAATCATGGGCAATTAAAGATAACCCAAGCCAAGTTTTATCGAATTTCCGGTGCCAGCACCCAACATAAAGGTGTTGTTCCTGATGTCATTGTCCCGGGCATCGTTGACCGCTCGAAAGTCGGCGAAGACTCTCTGGAGCACGCATTGAAATGGGATGCGATTGAATCCGCCAAGTACCAAAACCTCAACTATCTGAGCGGCCTCGGCGAAGACTTAAACCGTCAGCATGTTAAACGTTTTGAGAAAAACCCTGAATACAATATTCTACTGGAAGAAATCGATTTACTAAAAACCCAGCGCGCCAAAGATAAAGTATCGCTGAATGAAAAACAGCGCGAACTCGAAAATGAACAGTTTGATAAAGCCCAACTGGCAATTATCAACAAAAGACGAAAACTGGATAATCTTGCGCCCTTCAAGGACCTGAAAGAATGGGAAAAATTTGAGGAAAAAAAAGCAAGTGACGACAAAAAAGATGAAGAACCTGATTTCGTAGTAAAAGAAAGCGCCGAAGTCTTGCTGGATTTTATCGATCTGCAACAACAATTAACCGCTAAAGCCGCTTGAATCGCCGGGAGCCTGAACGGGAATGACTAAAAAACAGGCGACCCAAAACAGGCAAAAACCCGAGTCCGCCGCTGAAGAGACTGAAAAAAGCAGTATGGCAAGTGAAGAGAGCACGCAGCCGACACCTGAAACACCTGATGACGATCAGACTACACCCTGGGTATCTGAACAGACTATTAGTGATTTTTTGGGACGTATAGGTAATGCAACTGCCTCCGCTTTTAACTTCGCTAAAAAAACCACCGATACATCCTACAAAGTCGGCAAAGCACTTATTCAGTCACAAGATCAGCTGAAACTGATGCTGGCCGCCGGTCAATCACTAAAAGATCTGCGTGAAGTTGCCGGCCTGACCGTTAGTGAACTGAGTGAGGCAATCAACCTCAAAGACAAGTCATTACTCGAAGCCGTTGAAAATGGCACCTCTACCCTGTCTTTCGAACTCATTCTCAGGTTGTCAGCGCTACTGGCGCGAAACGATCCCATTCCATTTATTCTAAAATACAGCCGCACCTATTCACCCGAAACCTGGAAACTTCTTAACGACTGGGGGGCAGGACGCCTGCCCTTGCAGTACCAAAGAGAACGAGAATTTATCAATATCTACCGGTCCCAGGACCAAGCGCGAAAGCTTACTGACGAGGGCTATAGCAAAGTGCTTGAATTTACCCGCCAGGCATTTAACCTCGCCTTACACTTTGTGACAGAACAAGATTCCGCAGACGCTTCTCTTAAAAAAAATGCGCGCGATGAGCTTAAAACAGAACTGGAAAAAGAAATAGCGAGAGAACGTCAGCAGCAAAGTAGCGACCAAGACGCGACACCGGACAATGACTTAACCGATGATAAACAACCGTAATAAACATGGCATAACGCACCCCGTTGTTACCTTTACACATTGACCTTTAAAAACCAACACTTTGACACGACATGACCTCACCCAAGGCGATGTAGGCAAACACCTTTACGCCATGACGACCCCAATGGTTTGGGGTATTTCGGCGATCATGTCGATGAACCTGGTCGACACCTTTTATGTCGGCCAGCTCGGCACCCAACCATTAGCTGCGATGGGTTTTACCCTTCCGATCGTCTCTATTCTGTTGAGTCTGGCATTTGGCGTGGGCATTGGTACCTCATCTGTTATCGCCCGCGCAATTGGCGCGCAAGAACATTCCCTGGTCAAAGACTACACTACACAGGCCCTGTTTATTGCACTTTCCATTGCCATTATTTTTGCCATTACCGGCTATCAAGCCATGGATCATATTTTCACATGGCTGGGTGCCCCGGATAGTCTATTGCCACTGATCCATCAGTTTATGGACATCTGGTTCCTGGGCAGCTTTATGGTGGTGGTACCCATGGTCGGAAACTCCGCTATCCGTGCCGCAGGAAATACCAAACTCCCTAGCATCGTGATGATCAGCGTCGCCATCGCCAATATCATTCTCGATCCAATCTTAATCTTCGGCTTGTTCGGCGCGCCGAGAATGGAACTGGCCGGTGCAGCACTCTCGACGCTCATTTCCTATTCAATCGCACTCATAATGGGCCTGTACTTTCTGGGTTTTAAATTACGATTTCTAAGCTGGCAGAGTTGTTACCGCAATGTCATCCATAGCTGGCGAACAATATTGCACATCGGTATTCCAGCAACGGGAACGAACCTGATAGCCCCGCTATCTGTCGCAATTGCTACCTGGCTGGTCGCCAAATTCAGCCCTGAAGCCGTCGCCGGTTTTGGCGTCGCGACACGCATCGAATCAATGTTTCTCGTGGTCATTATGGCTTTATCATCCACCATGGGCCCCTTTGTTGGCCAAAACTGGGGAGCAGAGAAAAAACAACGCGTTGCGCATGCTCTCAATCTAAGCTTTCGCTTTGTAGCTGCCTGGGGCCTGAGTGTCGCTGTGCTGCTCTGGCTTTTTGCGGCCCCGATCGTCAGCCTTTTTTCTAACGACGCGATTGTTGTCACTTCGGCCATTCACTATCTTTATATCGTGCCAATTACTTACTTGTTTCTCGGAATCATCATGAGCACTTCCTCTGCAGCTAATGGCATTGGCAACCCCAAACCCTCATTGCTCATGTCATTCCTGCGTCTACTTGTACTGTATGTTCCACTGGCATGGAGCTTGGCTTATCTGCTCGAACTATCAGGTATATACCTGGCAACGGCACTGTCGAATACGATTGTCGGTATCGGAGCATTGATCTGGAGTCGCAAACTGACTACTCTCTCAACTTGAGCCTCTTGCAAAAGGCTCAAGTTGAGAGAGCAATGAGTTACTGGAAAAAACATGTCAAAAAAATCAAAATCAGGAGGCCTGGTCTATTCAAGCGAATTTGGCCGTCTTTGTCCTTCATGTGAACAGCCTGTTGATCAGTGCGCTTGCAACGACGACACAATGCCAGAAGGCGATGGTATCGTCAGAATCAGCCTCGATACTAAAGGACGAAACGGCAAAGGAGTCACGCTGCTTACCGGTATTTTGCTGGCCAAAGAAGCGCTAAAAAAGCTGGCGAAGGAACTAAAGCAGCAATGCGGCGTCGGTGGCGCAGTTAAAAACGGGGTCATTGAAATTCAAGGTGATCATCGCCAAATACTAGTTAAACTGATGGAACAAAAAGGCTACACTGTAAAGCGTGTTGGTGGTTGATTATTCATAAATAAACAGGGTTCTAACGATGGAATTGATCATTGGGAATAAAAACTACTCTTCCTGGTCACTCAGACCCTGGTTACTGTTGTCGCATTTTGATATCCCCTTCGATGAAACAAAAATCTGTCTGTTTGAAGAAAACACCCATCAACGTCTCGCCGAATATTCTCCAACGTTTAAGGTGCCGGTACTGATCGATCACGACCTCACAATCTGGGATTCGTTAGCGATTTGTGAGTATATCTCAGAAGCCTATCTTAATAACCAGGGCTGGCCCATCGATCTCCGTGAAAGAGCAATATGCCGCGCCTACTGCGCCGAAATGCACTCGGAACTGGCTTCGTTACGCAAAGATTTGCCGATGAATTGCAGAGCAACGCGCCGCACTCATCTTAGTGACTGTACACTCAAAGATATACATCGGGTCGACGGAATGTGGCAAGACGCCCTAAATCGTCATGACGGAGACTGGTTATTTAGTGATTTTTCTATAGCCGATTGTATGTTTGCCCCGGTCGCTTCCCGCTTTGCCACTTACTGCATCGAAGTCTCCGACACCAGCCAGCAATATATTGACCGAGTATTGACCCTGCCGTCGATGCAACGCTGGTACGAAGCGGCACTAGCAGAGAAAGAGGTGATCGGCGAAGACGAAGCTGGTAGTGACATCGACTAACGTAATCCGGGAAAATACGCAACACACTCAACATTCTGTCAAACTTAACGCGAGTCCACCCAGCGATGTTTCTTTGTACTTAAAAGACATTTCCATGCCTGTTTGCCGCATGGCTTCGATGCAATTGTCCAATGACATAATATGCTCACCCGTGCCCATCAACGCCAAAGATGCCGCAGCATATGCCTTAATCGCACCGAAACCGTTGCGTTCTATGCAGGGGATTTGCACCAAACCTTTTACCGGGTCACACGTTAATCCAAGATGATGCTCCAAAGCAATTTCAGCCGCATTCTCAATCTGCTTGGGACTTCCACCTTTCGCAGCGCAGAGGCCGGCCGCAGCCATCGCCGCAGCCGAGCCCACCTCCCCTTGACAACCGACTTCAGCCCCCGAAATTGAACTGTGATGTTTGATCAGCCCACCCACCGCCGCCGCAGTTAACAGAAACTCTCTCACTTGTTCTGGCTGTCCATCACCATGCTTAACGAAGTAATACAACACTGCCGGAATTACACCCGCAGCGCCATTGGTCGGTGCCGTCACAACCGCATGACCAGCGGCATTTTCCTCGTTAACCGCCATCGCATAAATACATAGCCACTCGTTCAGGTCACTTTCCTGTTTGCGATTTAACAGTTTGTCGTACAGCATTTTTGCCCGACGCTTTACTTTCAAACCACCAGGCAACTCCCCTTCTGTCTTCAAACCCCGCTCGATACAAGATATCATCGCCTGCCAGATTTCATCTAACTTCCGATCCAGCGTGTTATTCGCTAACAGTACATCGGTTTGTTGGCAGGTTTCATTCGCACGTTTCATCTCGGCAATCGTGGATTTGGCCGACCTTGCCATCGCTAGCATCGATTTTGCAGAGTCAAAAGGATACGGAAATGGCGCAGCCGAAACCGGTTTGATCGGCGCTTCAAGCTCGCCTATTTCTGCTAACGAGACAATAAACCCGCCACCAATCGAAAACCATGTTTCACTCAGATGAACCCTTCCCTGCTCATCGAGCAACTCAAAAATCATACCATTGGGGTGTTGCGACAAGGCTTTGTCAGTATCAAAGACAATATCGTTAGCAGGTGAAAAATTAAGCAGCTGGCCGTTATCAAGAAATAAAGAATGGCGCAGCATCAGACATTCATGCAATGCATCGACGTTTTGTTCTGCAAGCTCGGCAGGCTGATAGCCATTCAGGCCCAGCGCCACAGCTTTGTCAGTCCCATGCCCCTTGCCGGTCAAAGCCAGAGAGCCTTTCAGAACACACTGGATACGCCACGTGCCGGACATGCCCGGTATATTCTCAGCGTGTAAATGCTGCCGAAACTGCCTCGCTGCCACCATCGGCCCCATAGTATGGGAGCTTGAAGGCCCAATCCCGAGTTTAAAAAGATCAAGAACACTGATAAACATGCGCGCTTCTCCAGTACTCCATCAAGTTTATACCAATCTTAACGTTGCTTGCTATTGGCGTGGGCCCGTGTCACCGCTAAAATGGCGGCACTTTAACAAATAACAGAGGCTCCCTTGGCAGAAATAGGACGTGTAAATCATCTTTTCGTGGAATCAATCGCTCCGCAAGGTGTTTATTTGCAAGGCGGATGGCTAGGAAAAATTCTGCTCCCTAAACGATTTGTGCCAAAAAACATTGAAGCGGGTGACTATGTCGATGTGTTTGTCTACCTGGATTCTGAAGACCGCTACATTGCCACCACCCAAAAACCGAAAGCCCAGGTGGGAGAAGTTGCTTTTCTCAAGGTTGTAGAGGTCAATCAGGTGGGCGCATTTCTAGACTGGGGGCTACCAAAAGATCTGCTGGTACCCTTTAATCAGCAGCAAAAGGCGATGGCAGTCGGTCAATCTTATCCGGTTTATATTTACAGTGATGACGAAACGCATCGTATCGCCGCATCCTCAAAATTGAACCGATTTATCTGTCGTTTATCCGACGACTATCAGCAAGGTCAAGCGGTCGAACTGATCATCTCGGACCGTACAGACATTGGTTATAGCGCGGTCATCAATCATCATGTTTGGGGTGTCCTGTTTTACAGTGATGTAGTAACACCGCTCAAGATTGGGCAGAAGATTAAGGGCTATATCAAACGAATCAGAGAAGACGGAAAAATAGACCTGTCTCTGCACAAGCCCGGGTTTGCCAAGGTTGAAGATTTGTCTGTTCGCATTCTAAAAGCGCTCAACCAGCATCAAGGGTTCCTGCCGCTATCAGACAAAAGTGCGCCAGACGAAATTTACCAGATGTTTAACGTCAGCAAAAAGGCCTATAAAATGACCATCGGCACGCTGTATAAGAAACGGCTGATTGCCATCGATAAGGATGGCATCCGCCTGACGGATCAAGGCCAGGCCTAAGATGCATGACCAATCCCATGATCCATTACATGGCGTCACGCTGGAAAAAATCATCATTCGCTTACATGCCCATTTTGGCTGGGAAGAATTGGCAACATATATTCCAATTCGCTGCTTTCAACACGAACCCAGCGTCAAATCAAGTTTGAAGTTTCTGCGCAGAACACCTTGGGCGCGAACCAGAGTTGAAGCACTCTATGTCAATATGGTCCAAAGCCCATGGTATCAAGCCGGCACCTGACTGGCTTTATTGCCCAAAATATAACGCAACCTTGCCGATAAAGCGGAAACAAATCGTCTATTAAGTAAGCAATTCGACACCCCCCGTCAATCCTTAATTTCCCCTTAACACCCTCGCAATAAGACGTTTTTCCAAGCTGGCTCGAATTCTGCTTATGTGAAATATCAGAACAGTATCAAGACAGTCAAAACAGCGTTTTGGGAGCCAGAAAGTGGCCAGAATAACAAAGCCTTTGGTCGTTATTTTATGCACGTATACGCTCGCCGCGTGTCAAGGTGGAGACGGCGGTGACGCAGGTTCGTCAACATTATCCCCGCCTGCTGACTCAAATAACGAACTCAATAACACTCAACCCATCGCCGATGCCGGCGTCGATTTTTCGGTCATCGAAAATACGCTGGTCGTACTGGATGGGCAAAACAGTTATGACCCGGATGGGGATGCCTTTAGTTATCGTTGGCGACAAATCAGTGGCCCAGTCACCACGCTCAGTTCTGACTCAGAGGCCACGCCTAGCTTCCTTGCGCCCGTTGCGGGCAGTAATCTAAGTTATGAACTTGTTGTTAATGATAACCGTGAAATTTCTGTCGCAGACTCTGTGACCATTACGGTGCTCTCGACCAGCATCAATCGTGTACCTACAGCTGATGCAGGGCAAAATCAGGCCGTCAATATTACCAGCCTGGTGACGCTTGATGGCTCCAATAGCAGCGATCCTGACGGAGACCCTATACGTTATAGTTGGACGCAAACCCGTGGCACAGCGGTTGAACTCAGCGCCAGCTCGATGGCCACCCCCTGGTTTACGGCGCCCGGCATACCAGATACTCTGGCGTTTTCGCTGACGGTCTCAGACGACCTTGAAACTTCGGCTCCGGCGACAGTAATCGTGAATATCAGGACTGCGGTGAGCAATCAGCCGCCGGTGGCTGATGCTGGCCCTGATCAGACTGTAGACGGCAACACGACCGTGATGCTCAATGGCGAAAGCAGCACCGATGCAGATGGCAACGCTCTAAGCTATCGGTGGCAGCAGACCAGTGGTCCAAATGTGGCTTTGAGTTCGACAACCAGCAGCAGGCCAAGTTTCACAGCCCCAGCTGAAGGCGGTTCCCTCGGCTTTTCGCTGACCGTGAATGATGGTCTGCTCAACTCTTCTGCTGATAATGTGGTCATCGAAGTCAATGAAGTGACGGTGAATCGTCGTCCGACGGCAGACGCGGGTACCGATCAGGAGGTAGACGGTAATATTTCTGTGACACTGAATGGTGCCAACAGCAGCGATCCTGATGGCGATGCCTTAAGTTATCAGTGGCAACAAACCGGTGGCCCAGCGGTCGTATTAAGCTCACCAACACAGGTCAACCCAAACTTTATTTCACCTGCGGCTGGCGGTATTTTATACTTTTCACTCACCGTCAACGATGGTCAGCAAAACTCATTAACAGACACACTCGTGGTGACCGTCACGGAACAGCCATCCAATCGCAGACCTATCGCCGATGCAGGGGCTGACCAAACAGTTGACGGCAACAGCACGGTCGCACTGAATGGCTTCAACAGCAGCGACCCTGATGGCGATAGCCTAAGCTATGAATGGCAGCAAACCACTGGCGAAGAGGTCATCCTCAGCTCACTGACAACGGCCAACCCTGAGTTCACCACACCTTTAACTGAAGGCACCCTGAGCTTTTCACTCACCGTCAGTGATGGCCAGGAAAATTCTCTGATCGACACCGTCACCGTTATCGTCAATGCGGTGAATACGATCCCGATCGCCAACGCCGGGGTGGATCGTTATGTCAGCAGCAATGCAGTCGTCACACTCTATGGGGCAAACAGCCTGGACGCGGATGACGATGCTTTGACTTATCAGTGGCAGCAAGTCAGCGGTCCGGTAGCCGTGTTAAATTCCACCTCCCGTGCCAACCCGAGTTTTAGCGCTGACGTTGATGGTCGTTTGATCTTTTCACTGGTCGTCAATGACGGCGAAGCCGATTCAGTAGCTGATTTAATGACCGTGACCGTGGGTGAAATTCCCGTGACCAATATGAAGGTCAACGGCACCGGCATTACCTGGGGAGCGAACTACCCGGCAGGCAATAACAGCAGCTGTATCGGCGAAACCATCGACCAGCAAGATTGCTATGGCGGTCGCGATATCAGCTATGCTGACGACAGTGATGGCCGGGCGGGTTTCAGCTATATCAAGATTGCATCAGACGGGTCAGAGATGAGCAACGACGCGACCGAATGGGACTGCGTCAAAGATCAGGTGACGGGCTTAACCTGGGAAGTCAAAAAGGGCGGCAACGCGATTCAGGGTGATGAAGGCCTGCACGATGCAGATGATACATTTAGATGGTACAACACCGATGCCAGCAGTAATGGTGGCGCCAATGGTTTTGATAATAGCGGCAATAATAGCTGTTCAGGTTACGCCGATGGCGACAGCAGTCGCTACTGTAACACTCAGGCATATGTCGCTCGCGTCAATGCGGAAGGCCACTGCGGCTATGGTAATTGGCGGATGCCTAGCCGAAAAGAGCTATTAAGTCTGGTCGATTTTGGCGACGTCGCCCCTATGATTGATCGCAATTATTTTCCCACTGGCGGCGTTTACGTTTGGTCCGGTACGCCTCTGGCGTTCGGCAACACCAGCGCCTGGGGCGTCTACTTCGCCTATGGCAACTCCTTTAATCTCGATCGCAGAAATTCAAGACGGGTACGCCTGGTGCGTAGCGAACCCTGAAAACTCTGAAGGATAATTCAATGTCCAAGCCTCGCCGAACCCGCTTACTGTATACCGCTGTCTTATTGCCAATGGCACTGACCTCAGCACCCAGTCTGGCACAAAACTGTCTGAGTGAGTCGATGCCAGAAACCACACCCGCCACACAGTTTGTCATTCACGGTGACGGCACCGTCACCGACACCACAACGGCGCTAATGTGGAAGCAATGTCCTTCAGGGCTATCCGATATCGATTGCAGTAATGGCAGCACAGAATTCTATACCTGGGATCGGGCATTGCAGTCGGCAAATAACCTGAATAACAGCGGCGGCTTTGCTGGCTATGCCGATTGGCGCATGCCCAATATCGCTGAGCTCACATCGCTGGTCGAAGAACAGTGCGCCGAGCCCGCCATAAACTCAGCGATTTTCCCCAACACCGACGCGCGATTTTTCTGGAGTGCCTCTCCCGATGCAAACAATGACAGTGCCACCTGGTTTGTCGATTTCAATATAGGCGGCACCGGCAGTGTTAATCGTGACGACCTGTATCCGGTACGCCTGGTTCGTAGCATCAGATAGAGCCAACACTGCTAATTTCCTGCTCGCTTAGCCAGCGCCATTCACCGGGAGCCAGCGCTGTGTCCAAGCGAATAGGGCCGACCTGCTCCCGGTGCAGTCCAACAACACGGTTACCCAGCGCTGCAAACATCCGTTTCACCTGATGATATTTTCCTTCATGAATCGTCAGCAATACGTCTCGTGAAGACAAGATGCTCAATTGCGCAGAACGCGTTAACTGCCGTTCACCTTTTAATTGAATCCCAACCTCAAACTGCTCTGCAGCATCTTCCGGCAGGGCATCAGCTAGCTTTACGCGATAGCGTTTGCCACATTGCTTTTTTGGGGACGTCAGCAAGTGCGACCAGGCACCATCATCGGTCATGAGCACCAAGCCGGTGGTATCAATATCGAGCCGACCCGCGATATGCAACCCGCTGACATTTTCAATACCCAGCCATGAAAATACAGAACGGGCATCATCCTCGATTGACGTACACACCGCGGGTCGG
>Ga0316207_10004536_pt1 | contig 12020 bp, 11 predicted proteins | sample 6weekpyrite_MG_FD_204943 | JGI IMG/M metagenome (GOLD analysis project Ga0316207, IMG submission 204943) | Microbial mat bacterial communities from mineral coupon in-situ incubated in ocean water Damariscotta River, Maine, United States -... | ecosystem: Environmental > Aquatic > Marine >... | reverse complement strand
GGACCGTATTTTGCCGGATGACCACTGGGAAGTATTGGCGATACGGTCGATCTTGGAAGATTTGGCCGATCAGCAACGCAGTCATGTTGAGCGGGTGTGTAAACGTGCGGGTAGCAAAACAGCCAAGAAGGCTACGGAGGCTTGGGCAGATGCGCAGGCAACGCGTATCTTCCGGGCTGAACGCCTAATCGAGGATTTATCTGCGGCGGGCGCACTATCTGTTGCGAAACTATCGTTTGCTGCAAGGCATTTACGATCAATTTTGCGGTAAGATTTTAGAGTAAATAGTACATGACAGAAAAAGACAGTAAGCAACTAGCAAGCCCAAAGCGCGTTCGGAAAGACACTTTAAATTTAATTATCGCCGGATGCGCGGTGTTGATTTCTGCCGCAAGTTTTGTCGCAACGTATGTGCAGTCAGAAGCTGCGTTGCGGCAGGTAAAGGCAGAAACCTGGCCCATATTGCAGCTTGACCATGGCAATGTGAACGAAGAGGGCGATCTTGAAGTTTATATGTATTTGCAGAATGTTGGTGTAGGCCCTGCAAATGTGAAAAACTTTAACATCAAGTATCGGGATAAAGTTATTCCTAATGCAGGTGCCTTGCCCAGACTTATGTATGATGAGGAAATATCACGCGATGAAGTGGGCCAGTTTATCACTGATGTTGTAAGCCCTAGAACTATTCCTGATGGGGCCAGCCAAATAGTTTTTTCTCTTCCAAGGACGACAAAAAACTTGGCGCTTTGGGCCACTTTAAATGATGTGCGATGGAATCTGAAAGCAGAAGCTTGTTACTGTTCATTATTTGATGAATGCTTTGAGACTGACTTTGTTAGTGAGCCCAAAGAGGTGAAAATGTGTGTGGCTGAAGGCAATAGTTCCAGCAGCCGCTAAACATGTTGTTTAGCATCAGAGATGCGTATTCATAATTAGTAAGATAAAAGGGAGTGAGGTTATTCGCGTCGCTCCCTTTTTCATGGTGGGTAAGCTACTTATCGGTTTCACTATGGCTTGAGACATCGGAAAATTGTTTCATGATATTTTCGATTTTGTCGAAATTATTGATAAGGATATCTGTCATGTTAGGGTCAAAGTGCTTGCCTCGTTGCTCTTTAACCAAGGCATAAATATCTTCGAGTGCCCAAGCTTTTTTATAACAACGGCGGCTGGCTAGGGCGTCCACAACATCTGCAAGCGCAGTGATACGGCCATATACATGAATGTCTGTGCCTTTTTTGCCGTATGGATATCCGGATCCATCCCATTTTTCATGATGTTCTTGTGCAATGATAGCACCAGCCTGCAGGATAGGCTTTTCAGATGATGCCAGCATTTTATATCCTAATTCTGCATGGCTTTGCATGACCTCCCACTCTTCTGGAGTGTGTTTCCCCGGCTTGTTCAAGATGGCATCCGGGATACCAATTTTACCAACATCATGTAACGGAGAGGCGTATTTTATGCGTTCAGCTTCATGCTCTGTCAGCCCAATTTCTAAGGCCAGCATTTTTGACATTTCAGAGACGCGCTTAAGGTGATTTCCGGTTTCCATAGACCGTGTTTCAACAGCTTCACCGAGGCGGTACACTATTTCGCGTTGGGTTTCTTCAATTTGCTCATGTAGCTCAATGTTTTCAAATGCGATGCCTACATTGCGTGCATATAGCTCAATAAGGCTTTTATCTAGTTCGCTATAATCCATTTCGCCGCCCAAATAGAGCAAGTTTTCATGATCCCCGCGACCTTTATGATAACTAACAATATGATTTTTGTTGAACACATGAATGTGGTTTTTCTCAAAGGCCTTGTGATCATTTTGCGCAGCATTAGAGATATGCTCTATTACTTCAAGTGGGATACCGACAAGCTCTTGCTTGGTTTCGGGTAGTTCGTGGAACCTGCCCGTTCCAGCAAGTACGCTAAAATTGGTGCCCTTTTTGCAGGCGGCTAGAGAATCTACATTGGTGCCGTAGAAAGAACCATCATCATGAATATGGAGCATAGACAGCATTTGATGGAGTGCACCTTCAGCAAGTTGGCGCATTGATTTTATGGAAAAGATATTGGCTGAAGCATCGATGATTTCTCGCAGGCCTTTTCTGCTCTCATCAAGGGCAACCATGTCTCGGTATGACCGTAAAGAGGCACTTAAAAGAGTAAAAAGCTTCTGTGATGTAAGTTCGGTTTTTTCTTTATAATCATTGATATCATATTCAGTGATAACTCGTTTTTCAGGTGCTTGTCCGGGCTGGCCTGTCCGTAAAACAATGCGTGTCATGCGATTGCTTAGTTTTTCGCGCACATGTTTCACAACATCTAGACCAGCGTGATCGCTTTCCATCACAACATCCAGCAGCACTAGTGCTATGTCGGAGTTCTCTTCAAATCCCTTTTTTGCTTCTTCACCAGAGTATGCATGAAGAAATTTCAGGGGGCGTCCACCAAAAGTGAAGTTAGATAGGGCTAATTTAGTAACACTGTGGACTTCTTCATCATCATCAACAATATAAACTATCCATGGATGAACGGAATTTTGATTTTGGGTGTCCTCGGTCTCTTCGTTAGAAAATACCATTGGGCTATCGTCATTTTTCGTCATCAATATGTCCTCAAGTATTTAAATTAATGTGGCCCATCTTTTTGCTCATTCTGTAATGAAGCATGTTGCGGCCAATAGATTTCAAAGTGTGCGCCTTCGCCAGCGTTGCTGGTGCATTGAACTGTGCCGCCTAATTTTTGGGTAACCAAGTTATGTACGATATGAAGGCCTAACCCTGTTCCGCCGTGGCCCCGCTTAGACGTGACGAAAGGCTCAAAAACTTTTTCAATCATATTGTCGGGAATTCCTTGGCCACTGTCATGGTAAGAAAGATGTAACTCATTGTTTGCGGTGACCGTAACTTCAACATGCATCTCACCAACATCCTCGTCAGAAAAGGCGTGGCTAAGAGAGTTTGTTATCAAGTTTGTTATGAGCTGTGACAATATTCCAGGGTAGGTTTTTACTTGGAGTGATGTATCACACTTTACGGTAACTGTATGTTTGGTTTGTTTTATCTGTGGGCGAAGGCTGAGGAGTATATCCTCGATGTAGTCATTCATATTTATAAGACGGGCATCTTCATTATTTTGGTCTACAGCGACCTTTTTAAAGCTTCGGACTAACTCTGCACCACGCACTAGATTATTCATGATAATCCGAACCGCTTCATCAGAGTCTTTCAAAAAATCTTCCATAATTCTTTGGGTAACTTTGCCTTCATTATATGCGTTAGTCAGGCTTTGAAGGCTTTCGGAAAGGTGAGATGATGCTGTTACGCCGATACCAAGCGGCGTGTTGACTTCATGGGCAACGCCGGCGACCAATCGCCCAAGGGCAGCCATTTTTTCAGCATTTAAAAGGGAAGACTGTGTAGCTTGAAGGTCTTTTAGTGTTTTGGATAGTTTATCTTTAGCAGCATCTAGCTCACGAACTCTATTGGCTAGCGCTATGGTTCTAAGCCTCACCTTTAGTGCAAGGTTCTCTTGAAGGTTTTTTAGTTTACGGCGTTCAGCGAATATATCATCCAATTTTTGAAACGAAATTATAGCGATGCGGCAGCTTCCCATCCAAATTCTTTTCAACGAAAACCCTACCATAAATTCTTTAGAGCCTTGAATGCGGATGCGGGCTTTAAAATCAGGCTTTTCCATTCCGGGTAGGCCGTCTTCCGTAAAGGGTTTTACTGAGCGAAAGGTCAGAGTGTTTTTACGTATGCTGCCTTGTAGGGCACCAGGGGTAATTGAAAAAATACTGGTAAAATGGTTGTTTACAACTGTGATTGTGCCGTTGGATGTGAGGGCCATAACTGGGAGGCTCACGCAGCCGAGTGTGCTGTGAAATAGGGCTTGTAGCCCTGAGAAGTTTTCTGTGGCTTTTGAGGATGCCAGAGAAGAAGTGGAACTCATGAGTATGCTCCAAGCACAGGCTAGAATGAATTCATACTATATTTGTTAAATATTAAGTAGAATTTAACAAGTTTTGGTTCATCATCCGAATGTCGATTGGGCATCTTTTGGTTTGGTCCGAAAGGTGTAACCAAATATCTGGAGAGATATAATGGATGAGAATATTACACCTGCTCAAGGTGGCTCGACTCAAACTGCAAAAGATGTCCCCCTTGATTTTGACCGTGATATTTTCCTACGAACCTTGATGCGTGAACTATCGGGCACTCTTGAGGATTTAGTGGGTCTTGAAGAAGCATCAGGCTTTATTAGTGTGGTTGGTGGGCGTGTTGGCGATTATTTAAATAATGAGTATAGAAATGCCCTGCATTTACGCAAGCTTGACCAAGGCCAAGTACGTGACGTTTTAGTGGACTTGAAAAGACGTATTCACGGCCAATTTTATGTGATTGAGGAAACGCCAGAAAAGATTGTCTTTGGTAACAAGGCTTGTCCATTTGCAGAGAAAGTTGTTGGCCGCCCCTCGCTTTGCATGATGACATCCAATGTGTTTGGGCGTATTGCTGCTGAAAATGGTGGTTATTCAAAAGTGGCTTTAAACAAAACAATAGCACAGGGTGATCCTGAATGTCTGGTGACGGTCTATTTATCGGCTACAGACGAATCTGATCAAGCTGAGGGCAGGGAATATTTTGCTGAACATGATGATTAGACGAAACCGTTGGGCTTAGTCCTTTGAAGGCATGTATGACACTTGATCTGTGGTTATGAAAAAGAAGGGACGCTGCTATTTGCTGCGTCCCTTTAAGTTTGCGAGAGAATGGGAATTATACAAGAGTTAAGGGCTCTTTGATAACTGCCTTGAGGTTGGTTAAAGGTTGGCTCGTGCTTGGTTGCAACTCGCTGCCAATCCAAGGGTTTTATGATGCATTATGAAATACCCCTTTGTTCCAATCATCCAGGGTTTGCATTATTTCTTCGCGCGTGTTCATTACAAAAGGGCCATAGCGGGCAATTGGTTCCCTGATTGGAGCACCAGCAATCAATAGAAAACGCGTGCCTGCCTCTCCAGAGATTGTCACATTATTGCCGTCAGTGAGGATGGCGAGGGTTCGTGAAGGCACTAATGTATTATTGATAGTGAACTCGCTATCAATACCATAAATAACGGCAGTATGGCCTAGAGGAATCGGTAAAGTTGCTTCGCCGTTTTCGGTGAGAGTGACATCCATATAAAGAGGTGCGATAGCAATCTCACTGACAGGGCCGGTTGTGCCATTTAAGCTGCCAGCAATAAGTGTTGCAGTATATGTATCACCTTCAATGGTGGGTATCCGATCTTTGGTGATGTCCTGGTAGCGTGGGGCAATCATCTTTTTTTCGGCAGGTAAATTCACCCATAATTGGAAGCCGCGTAGGTGTGCGCCGCCTGTTATAGGCATTTCACTATGAATAATACCGCGTCCTGCGGTCATCCACTGAACATCTCCTGGTCCAATATCACCTGCATTGCCGCTTTTGTCTTTATGCTGCATATGGCCAGATAGCATGTATGTGACCGTTTCAAACCCACGGTGGGGGTGGTCAGGAAAGCCAACATTAACGGCACTATCTGGTATATCCATTTCGTCCAGAAGAAGAAAAGGGTCAATATCCATAAGGTGCCGGAGTCCGATACTTCGGTGTACCGTGGCACCGTTGCCTTCCGACATGGTTTGCGCTTGAACAAGCTTTTTAATTTTTCGCTCTATCATTTTATGCGGCCTTTTCCACTGTAAGCCGTTCGCGGCCATGGGGGCTTTCTAAATCAAGTGAAGGCCCGGATGGTATCACTCCAGTTGGATTGATCATCGTGTGGCTTGCGTAATAGTGAGTTTTGATATGGTCCATATACACAGTCTCTTTCACACCCGGTAATTGGTAGATATCCCGCACATAGGCCCAGAGATGTTCATAGTCTTTAATTTGCCGGATATTGCACTTGAAGTGGCCCACGTAAACCGGGTCAAAACGTACTAATGTAGTGAATAGCCTAATGTCGGCTTCAGTAATTTGACTGCCCGTTAAATAGCGTTTTTTTGCTAGAATATTTTCTAGCCAATCAAGGCTTTCAAACAGTGGAGATAGGGCTTCTTCGTAGGCGGCTTGTGATGTTGCAAAACCGGCACGGTATACGCCGTTATTGACCGTTTCATAAATACGTGCATTTAGGGCATCAATCTCAGGACGCTTTTCATCAGGGTAATAATTACCCTCCGTTACACCAAGGCCGTTAAAAGCAGTATTGAACATGCGGATGATGTCAGACGACTCGTTGCTGACTATAGTGCTGGTTTTTTTGTCCCAAAGGATCGGCACAGTAACGCGGCCACTATAATCTGGATCAGCGGCTGTATATATTTGATGCGCATAATTTGCGCCGAGTAATGGATCACCAGAGCTTCCGTCTGCAGTGTTGAAGGTCCAGCCACCAGTTTTCATAGTCATTCCAACAACTGAAACATCTATCAACTGCTCTAAGCCTTTGAGGCTACGCATAATCAACGTGCGGTGGGCCCAAGGGCAGGCGTAAGAAACATATAAATGGTATCGTCCGGCCTCAGCTTTGAAGCCCGGCTTTCCTGTTTCTCCAGCAGCACCATCTGCCGTAACCCAGTTTCTAAACTGGCTTTTACTTCTAATGAATTTGCCGCCATTTGATTTAGTGTCGTACCAGTCGTCCGACCATTTTCCTGATATAAGCAAACCCATAGGTGCCTCCTGTTATTTACTATGAAGAATAAGTAGGTGTTCGGTGCTTGATTTCATAGCAAGTGAAAATGAAAGGCAGTGTTGTGTTTATTCGAACGCTGATACTCAGCTTGGCCGTTAACTTTTTTCACATATCTCTTGTGGTAGGGTTTCCTATGGGGTCGAGGGACATTGGGAAATGTACCTTGGTTAAAGTATTTTTTGTTTTGGGTTTCTTCATACTGTTCTGCACTGGTGGCATATCTGCTCTAGATAAGAACCCTCCTACTAAACCAGCATGTTTACAGATTTCATATTTTTCAGGGCTATCCATCGAGACCCGGGTACGTGAAGTTGGCAATGCCATATTCGCTGAGGCGGGCCAATGTATAGAATTGTTGCCACTACCAGTTAAACGCGCGGAACAAATGACAATTGACGGTATGCTAGATGGTGAGTTGATGCGAACAAAGCCGTGGATTGATCTGCATGCGAGCGACGTTGTGTATGTGCCAACCCCAATAAGCTATGCATCAATTATTGCCGTTAGCTTAAAGCGCAGGGCTATGAAGGCTGCTTCTATGGCTGATTTACAGGGGCACAGGGTTGCTATTTCTGGGGGGCACCGCTGGGCCGAAGAACAGCTCTCAAAAATTGGAGTTGTCCCGATAGAAAGTAATTCTATAGCGCGGTTTTTAGAATTACTGCGTTTTGAAAAGGTGGATGTTGCTTTGTTGGAAAAGCAAGCAATCCCTTTGTTGGGCGACAGTGCTGATTTTCACTTCGCTGAAGTAGGGAGGTATCCTTATTACCTTGTTTTACGGCAAGAGCATGCAGCGCATATTCCTGGGTTTGACCGTGGGATTCAAAAATGGCGAGTATCGTGTTTGCTTTTGCAAGGTGATGATGCATGCTTCTGAGTTGGGGCGGGAATACCTTCTAAATAAGTTCCTCTTTAAAGGCTGCTATTATTCTGTTCATCGGCATACCAGTTCACTAAAAAGTCAATAAATTTCCGTACTTTTAAGGGGAGAAGCCTGCGGTCGGGATATAGCGCATACAGGTGGCTTATGGGCCTTGGGTAGGCTTTAAGAATTTCAATAACATCACCCTTTGATAGCGCCTCATGCACAAAAAACCGAGGTAATGTAGCGATTGCTAATCCAGCCTCTACTGCCGCGAGCTGCATTATGCCAGAGTTGCTAGTGAGAGGACCTGAAACCCTCACTGGTTTGGTTGTTTGGGGGCCAACAAAAGTCCATTGTTTTGCGGCTTCAATGTTAGCGTAAAAAACGCAAGGATGGTTTTTCAAGTCGGTTGGGGTTTCTGGTTCACCGTGTTTTTGAATATACTCTGGTGAAGCGACAACCAAAGAACGCACTTCAGCCAATTTCTTAGCGATCAGGCTTGTATCGTCAAGATGGTGTGTAATTCTAAGGCCTAAGTCATATCCGCCGCTAACTATATCAATACGCTCATCTGTTAAATTTAGATCAAATGAAAGATTTGGGTGCTGAGCCATAAAGGCCGTGAATGGTTGTTTAAGATTTAGATCAGCAAAGCTACGTGGGGCAGTTAACCGGATGGTACCCACTAACTCACTGGCGGAGCTGGTGACTGATTGCTTGGTATCTTCAATATCAGCAAGGATATTTATTGCTCGTTCATACAGCCTGCTACCGACCTCCGTTGGGCTTACACCGCGTGTATTGCGTAAGAGTAACTTACTCTGTAGTTCGTCTTCTAGATTTTGAATTCGACGGCTTGCCACAGATTTGGTGATATGTAGAGCTTTGGCTGCGGCAGTTAAGTTGGCCTCTTCAACGGCCCGGCAGAAAGTTTTGAGGGCAACAAAATCCATGAGATATCTCTTGCGTTGCAGATTATGGTTATAGCTTTCTGTAACTCTGCGCTAGAGTTGCGCAAACAGCAACCCTCTATCTAGTTAGTTTTATTTCCTGTTGTTGGTGGAATGAATAGTTTCAATGTGCTCGGTTGGGGCAGTGCCTACAAGGCGTAGTGATTAGATGGGTTTGGGGGTTTTAGCTCCTTCCTTTTTAAGCCAGTTGGTAAATTGTAATAGTGCGGAGCTTTGCGCTTGTTCTGCGGGTCTTGCCAGAAAATAAGGGACTTTGCGTTCTAAGAATCCGAATGGTGCGATGAGTTTTCCGGCTTTTAGGTCGTCTGCAACATAGCTATAGGGTGCGATAGCAGCTCCAAGCCCGGCTTTGGCTGCCTCAATGGTTAGAAACAAATGATCCATCTCAGCCCCCATTGGGTTGTCTGTTGGTGTTCGTCCAGTTTCCTCGAACCAATCGTTCCAGATGTTTGGCTGCTTTCTTAGTGTTAGCAGCCTAAGCGCTTTGGGTAGCGCGTTTAGCTGTTGATCCAGAGGCATAATGCGGGGTGCCATGACAGGGCCACTATAATTGCCCATAAATTTACATTGTAACATGCTCATGTCGCCTGGCCATTCTCCAACACCAATGACGGCATCAATGTCTGTACGGCGTGTGGGGCTGGATAACTCAGTATGCACCACCACAGTGATATCGCTATGTAGTGCTTCAAAGTTGGGGATTCGTTTCAGTAGCCAGCAGAAATGAAAGGAGGGTGGGCAGGAAATTACAAGCCGGTTTTTGGCTGTATCTGTAAGGATATTGGTTGCGCGCTCAATTTGCTCAAAAGCGGTTCGAATTTCAACGCCGTAAATCCTGCCTGCATCGGTTAATTGTAATCGGCCTCCTTGGCGTGAAAAAAGTGCTCGGCCCAGAGTTTCTTCTAGCTTTGTAATTTGTCTGCTAATGGCACCAGGTGTTACGTTTAAATCAATGGATGCAGCATTGATTGTCCCTTTTCGGTATAAGGCATCAAAGGCACGTAATCCAGTAAGGCTTTGAAATATAAAATTATTATTCATAAATTGAAGGCTATTGATGTTTCTGTTTTATTAAATTTATTTGAGTTTAACTCAACTTTGTTTGCAAAGGTGCATCTTTTTGATCAGTGCTTGTGGGTGTAGATTTTAGGATGGCTTCATCCTGTTGCCGTAGCTTCAATAGCCGTTGGAAAATTTATATGTCAGTAGAATTAATTATCGGGAATTATCGTCAGTTTTTTGCTCAACAACAGCAAAAGTTACAGGAGGCAGGCTTCAATTTAGGACCGCTTCCTGTAAGCCACCTGGCGTTTCGAACAGAAACGTATGATGAATATCTCAATGTGCGTTCGGCACTGGAGCAAGAGGCTGATGCCAATGTAGAGAATGTTTGGCGCGGGCGGCCTATCTCCAAAATATTATTGAAAAAGCCTCTTACATTAGATGAAGCACATGAAGTTTCATTGATTGAGTTAATTCCACCAGTACATTTATTTGATTACCCTATGGGCTTAGAACATTTAGGCTTGGTGATTGGTGAAACTTTTCCTGCATTTTGTGATCAGTATAAAGAACGTTTTAGTGGGCATCAGGACCAAGGCCCTTTCAATCAGCCGCGCTTCATTACCTTTAAAAGTGGGCATGCAGTTAAATTTTATCTCCATAGCTTGATGGATGTGGTGATAAAAGAGGGAAGGCGCTTCGATGCTTTTTATCACGCTGAGTGGCCAGTAGAGGGGTAGGCCATATTTGATTGTACGCACAAAAAAACCGGCCTTAGGGCCGGTTTTTTATTGTTTTGAAATTCTCGCTGCCAGTTATTTAGGCGCGATTACCATAATCATCTGGCGGCCTTCAAGTTTGGGGCGTGCCTCGATTTTGGCAGTCTCTTTCATTTCTTCCGCTACACGCTTGAGAACGTCCATACCCAGTTCTTGGTGTGCCATTTCGCGGCCTCTGAAACGGATGGTCATTTTCACTTTATCGCCGTTTGCGATAAACTGATGCACCTTTTTCAGCTTGGTATTATAGTCGTGCACATCAATGCCCGGACGCATCTTGATTTCTTTAACGTCCTGCGTCTTTTGCTTTTTACGTGCAAGGTTGGCTTTTTTCTGTGCTTCGTACTTATACTTGCCGAAGTCGAGAACCTTACATACTGGGGGCTCAGCGTTTGGTGAGATTTCCACAAGATCAAGCCCGCTGCCGCGTGCGATTGTTATTGCTTCATCGACGCTTACAACGCCGTGGTTTTCACCTTCTGCACCAATTAGGCGTACCTGATTAGAAGTAATCGCCCTGTTAACGCGCGGTCCACTCTGTTTAGGTGGTCCCGCAAAATTCCCTTTACGTATGTCAAGTCTCCTATATTTGTTGGCGGTGATTGATTTTCCCTCAGTCACCAGAGGGGCGTACTATAACCGCTGCGCTTACTCTTGCATAGACTCGATAAAGCGCAGTTTTGTTTCTTTTATCCGCTGTGTGGCTTTTAAGCCGTAGCGTCTTCAGCTTTTTGGGTGCCATCAGGCATCGTGCCCTCGGCGACCAATGCCGCAATTGCTTCTTCGGTATTTATAACAGTTTGATCTTTAGAGCCAAGGCGGCGAATACTTACGGTGCCTTCTTCAGCCTCCCGCATACCCACCACAAGGATAGCAGGCACTTTTTTGTGGCTGTGCTCACGGACTTTATAGTTGATCTTCTCATTCCGAAGGTCTAGCTCAACGCGCAGTCCTGCAGCCTCAAGCTTTGCAAATACTTCTTTGGCGTAATCATCTGCTGCAGAGGTAATCGGTGTTACCACAGCCTGAGTTGGTGCCAGCCAAAGCGGCATTCGTCCGGCGTAATGCTCAATCATAATACCGAGGAAGCGCTCTAATGTACCAAGCACGGCTCTGTGCAACATAACTGGTGTCTGCTTGCTACCGTCTTCTGCTATATATTTGGCACCGAGAACCTCAGGGATATTTGGATCTAGCTGTAATGTGCCGCACTGCCATGTTCGGCCAATGGCGTCGTTCAGATGGAATTCAAGTTTCGGGCCATAGAAAGCACCCTCACCCGGAGCAAAGTCATACTCAAGGCCTGTCTCTTTTAGGGCATCTTCAAGGCGTTTTTCTGCTAAATCCCAAGATTCGTCAGTGCCAGCGCGCATCTCGGGGCGTGTCGCAAGCAATACTCGGAACTCAGGGAAGCCTAGGTCACGGTAAACACTTGAAAGCAGGTTACAAAAGCTCACTGTTTCAGATGTGATTTGGTCTTCACGGCAGAAAATATGGGCGTCATCTTGTGTCATTTGGCGAACGCGCATCAGGCCGTGTAAGGCACCGTGTGCTTCGTTGCGGTGACAACAGCCAAACTCAGCAAACCGGATTGGCAGATCGCGGTAGCTTTTGATGCCTTGATTGAAAACCTGAACATGCGCAGGGCAGTTCATTGGTTTCAAGGCCATTAGTTTGGC
>Ga0316207_10004535_pt1 | contig 12022 bp, 16 predicted proteins | sample 6weekpyrite_MG_FD_204943 | JGI IMG/M metagenome (GOLD analysis project Ga0316207, IMG submission 204943) | Microbial mat bacterial communities from mineral coupon in-situ incubated in ocean water Damariscotta River, Maine, United States -... | ecosystem: Environmental > Aquatic > Marine >... | reverse complement strand
TTGAATTTCAATTCATCAATCATCAATCCGCGTTCATCAATGAACTATATTTGAGCGTAATTATGAAACTATTCCACATGCTCGGTATATCAATGTTGGTAATATTTCTGGTTGCTTGCGACCAGGCGCCAACAACACAGGCTCCGTTGCATCCAGACTACCCGATGCAGGTACGCAAGGTGGTTGATGACGTCTATGCCGTGATTACCCCCGCGCGTGATTTTCCAAATAAGGAAAACAAGGGCTGGAACTCGAATAGCAGTTTTGTTGTGACCGATGAAGGCGTGCTGGTCATTGATACCGGTTCATCTGACCTGATCGGCCAGGTACTGCGTAAGGCCATTGCCACGGTGACAGACAAACCGGTCAGGTGGGTAGTCAACACGCATGGTCACGGTGATCACTGGCTCGGCAACAAGGTGTTTGCCGACGAGGGTGCCGAGATCATGGCCAGTGATGAAGTCGCAGCGCGTATCGAGGAAGAACCGGGATACTGGATTGACCTGTTTAACATGATGACAGGTGGCTTTACCGGTGAATCAACGCCTGTCGTACCCGGCACGATCATTGAGGGGCGTACGACACGACAGCTCGGCAATGTCAGCGTAGAGTTTATTCCATCACAGGATAGCCATTCACCAGGAGATATCCTGGTTTGGTTGCCCAAACAGAAGGTGTTAGTGACGGGGGATGTGGTTTATACCGATCGCTTCCCGGGTACGTTTGAAAGCCGAATGCAACAGTGGATTAATTTTCTTGCCGAGTTGAAAGAGCTGCCAGCTGTTGCCGTTATACCAGGTCATGGCGACCTGGGCACGATGGCCGCCATTGAGCAGCAATACCAGTTGTTGGAAACGATGATGGCAGAAGTTGTAAACGGATATGAAGATGACCTGCAGGCATTTGAGATTGTGCCTGTTGTAAAGGCAAAGACAGAGAAGTTTGCACCGTACTTTACGGGTTACGAGAAATACATTGCAGAAAGTGTTTCACACATCTATCTGCAAATTGAAGCAGACGCCTTTTAGGTTTAAGTCTGGTTTCAAAGATCTAACGCGGAGTCGCGAAGACGCAGAGAACGCAAAGGATCATAATTTAAAACCAACTGGTTTTTTAGCTTGCTTGTTGCCAATGAAAGCCAGGAATTGAATTTATTAAATGTCTCAGCGACCTTGGCGTCTCGGCGTCTTTGCGTTGGATTTTTACAGGATAAAGACATGTTGATTTTTGAACAATCCCGTTCGGGTCGTCGTGACCCGGTACAGTCACCCCAGCAGATGGCGGATACCAGTGCGATCCCTGTAGAATTTATGCGCGAAGATGTCCCTACCTTGCCCGAGGTTTCGGAGATGCAGGCCGTACGTCATTACACGCGCTTGTCACAGAAAAACTTCTCTATCGACACGCAGTTTTACCCACTCGGCTCATGTACGATGAAATACAACCCGCGTGCCTGTAATACGCTGGCAAGCCTGCCGGGTATCGTCGGTCGCCACCCCTTCGCACCGGAATCACATAGCCAGGGTTTCCTTTCTTGCATGTTCGAGTTACAAGAAATGCTCAAGGATGTGACGGGGATGAAGGAAGTCTCGTTGACGCCAGCAGCGGGTGCACAGGGTGAGTTTGCCGGGGTGGCAATGATCCGTGCCTATCATGATGCGAACAACGATACCGAGCGTAGCGAAATCATCGTGCCGGATGCCGCGCACGGTACCAATCCTGCGACAGCGGTCATGTGCGGCTACAAGGTGCGCGAGATCCCGACAGATGTAAACGGTGATGTCGACTTTGCAGCACTTAAAGAAGCCGTCGGCCCACAAACCGCAGGAATCATGTTGACCAACCCATCCACGCTGGGTGTCTTTGAACCCGAGATCAAAACAATCGCGGGCCTCGTCCACGAGGCGGGCGGCTTGCTGTATTACGACGGCGCTAATCTTAATGCGATCCTCGGCAAGGTTCGGCCCGGTGATATGGGCTTTGATGTGATTCATATGAACCTGCACAAGACCTTCTCGACACCGCATGGCGGTGGTGGTCCGGGCGCGGGGCCTGTGGGTGTCAGTGAACGGCTTATTCCTTACCTGCCGACACCAATGGTTGCCAAGGAAGATGACGGTTACCGCTGGCTGACGGAAAAAGATTGCCCGGACACAATTGGTCGTCTTTCAGGCTTCATGGGTAATGCAGGTGTACTTATGCGCGCCTATATCTATGCGCGACTGCTCGGTCGTGAAGGTATGCACCGTGTCGCCGAATTCGCGACCTTGAATGCCAACTACATGCTTGCGAAGATGCGTGATGCCGGCTTTGAACTGGCGTACCCGAATCGGCGTGCGACACATGAGTTTATCGTCACGCTAAAAAGGGAAGCTAAGGAACTCAATGCGACCGCGATGGATTTCGCCAAGCGCCTGCTTGACTATGGTTATCATGCACCGACCACGTACTTTCCGTTGCTGGTACCGGAGTGCCTGCTCATTGAGCCGACCGAGACCGAAGCAAAAGAAGAGCTTGATGGCTTTATCGAGGCAATGATCAAGATACGTGAAGAAGCAGAGAACAATAATGAAGTCGTCAAATCTGCACCACACAACTTGCCTGTCCGCCGTCTTGACGATGTGAAAGCGGCACGTGAGCTGGATCTGGTGTGGACACCGACAAGCGGTTAAGCTGCCCTATTGTGCTGTGCTTGCCGATACGGCGTTCACCCTCTTTTAAAATTTAATTGAGGGGCACCATTAAAAATAAACTCATAATGCTCATTGCGATGACTGTGGTCCCTTGCGATGACATAATTTAACTATTCAGGGAGTACACATGTCTGCACTGATTTGCGGTTCTTATGCCTACGATACGATCATGGTATTTGGTGACAAGTTCGCCAATCACATCCTCCCTGACAAAGTACATATCCTGAATGTTTCATTCCTTGTCCCCGATATGCGCCGCGAATTCGGTGGTTGTGCGGGTAATATTGCCTATAACCTGAACTTGCTGGGGGGGGACGCCTTGCCTATGGCGACCGTCGGCAATGACTTTTCTCCGTATGGCAAGTGGATGGATGAATGCGGAATCTCGCGTCAGCACGTCAAGGAACTCGACCATACCTACACCGGCCAGGCCTTTATCACCACGGACATGGACGACAACCAGATTACGGCCTTTCATCCCGGTGCGATGGGGTTCTCACACGAGAACGATGTCCGTGATGCAGAGGGTGTCAGTATTGGGATCGTTTCACCTGATGGGCGAGATGGCATGATCCAGCACGCCGGGCAATTTGCCGAGGCAGGTATCCCGTTTATTTTTGATCCTGGCCAGGGTATGCCGATGTTCGATGGCGATGACCTGAAGACCTTTATTGAACAGGCGACCTATGTCACGGTGAACGATTACGAGATGCAATTGATGCAGGAGCGTACCGGTTGGTCGCCGCATGAAATTGCGCAGCGTGTTGAAGCATTGATTGTGACACTGGGCGGCAAGGGTTCGCATATTTATACCACGGATCATCGAATTGATATTCCTGTAGCGCCGGTGAGTGAGATCAACGATCCAACCGGCTGTGGTGATGCCTTCCGCGGAGGGCTGCTGTATGGCTTGATGAATGATATGGACTGGGAAACAACAGGTCGTATCGCCGCCTTAATGGGTGCCATGAAGATCGAGCAGCACGGTACCCAAAACCATGATTACAGTAAGGTTGAAATTGAAAGCCGCTTCAATGATGCTTTTGGTTATGGGTTTATATAACCATCAGTGACCTTTGCTGGGGTATGGGTTAGTCTGAAAGTGTTCAATTAAAATAACAACAACGAGGATGCCGTCATGGACAATAAATTAGTACTCATTATTCTTTCGATTTTGTTACCACCCCTTGCTGTTTTTATGAAGCAGGGTGCGGGTAAAGACCTGATCATTAATATCGTATTATGTTTTATTGTCTGGATACCCGGTGTCATTCACGCACTGTGGATTTCGACTAAATAAAACTGCCTGAATGTAAATTAAATGTAAGGAATTTTTTTATGCGTCATACAATGAAAGCATTGGTACTGGTTTTTGGGTTTGGCATGCTCGTGTCACTGTCTGGTTGTGCGCCTGAAGTGGGTAGCGACAAATGGTGTGCGGCATTGAAGGAAAAGCCCAAGGGTGACTGGAGTTCCAACGAGGCGGCCGATTTCGCCAAGAACTGCATACTTAAGTAACATAAAGTTGTTGTCATGACTTACAGACGCCAGTTAAGTATTGCGATCATCGTACCGGTATTGTCTATGGTGGCAATACCGGTTTACGCGGGATGGGGAGATTTTTTTGGCGAACTGTTAAAGGGTGGCAGCAAGGAAAAAGAGCAACAGCAGGATACATCAACAGTATTGAAAAGCGCCCTGGGCGCAGAAGATATGAATGCTGCTATTCTCGAGGCGCTGTCGGTTGGCATTGAACGCGCGATTGAATTACTCGGTAAAGATGGTGGTTACCTGGATGATGCACAGGTACGCATCCCGATGCCTGACAACCTGCAGAAAATTGAGTCCTTGCTACGCAAGTTTGGCCAAGATAAATATGCAGACCGGTTTATCAAGACCATGAACCGGGCGGCTGAGCAGGCGGTGCCACAGACAACAAAGATCTTTCTCGACACCATTAAAGGCATGTCTGTAGAGGATGCAAAGAAGCTCTTAAATGGTCCCGATGATGCTGCAACACGTTATTTCGAAACCAAGACATCGGCACAGCTTGAAAAGGTGATTCGGCCTATTGTGAGCAGTACAATGGATGATGTCGGTGTAACATCGGCCTACAAAAAACTGGTTTCAAAGGCAGATTTCCTCGGTGACTATGTCGATAAGGACACACTCGATATTGATGCATTCGTGACGCGTAAGACAATGGATGGGTTGTTCCTTAAGCTGGCCGATGAGGAAGCAAAGATCCGTACTAACCCGGTTGCACGTTCAACGGATTTGTTAAAGAAAGTCTTTTCACGATTTTAGCCAATATGACACCTGGTAAACCCTGATAGTAGAGGGATGAACGATGGGGCTCTATTCGGAAGTCTTATTTCCATGGGGTATGAACTGGGTGATGTCAGGTGAGGCCTTCACAACACAACGTAAGGCTGTGCTTGAATCTGTCAATGGTGACATCCTCGAGATTGGTTTCGGTTCTGGCCTGAATTTGCCGCATTACCCTTCTGACGTTAGCAAGCTGACGGTGATTGATCCAAATCACGGCATGGGGCGTTATGCCTCGCGCCAGATTGCCGATTCGCCCATCAATGTCGACAGGCAAGTGTTGAGTGGTGAGGCACTGCCAATGGAAGACGATAGCTTTGACACGGTTGTCAGTACCTGGACGTTGTGCAGCATTGAAGATGTGCATAGTGCCGTCGCCGAGGTCTACAGGGTGCTAAAGCCGGGTGGTGTGTTTATCTTTCTTGAACATGGTCTGAGCCCCGATAAAAAGGTAAGTCGGTGGCAACACCGCCTGGACGGCTTGCAACAGGTGGTGGGTGATGGCTGTCACCTTAATCGCGATATGCGCAAGATTATTGGCGCGGCGGGCTTCAACAAGCTGGACATCGACAATTATTACTTACCTGGTTCTCCCAGGTTCGTTGGTTATATGTACCGTGGTGTTGCAACGAAGTAGTTTGACCAGGATCATTCCTGCTGAACACTAAAGTGCCTACACTGTACAGGCTGATTAGAAAGGAGACATTCTCATGTATAAATTACTGATCGTTTTGTTGAGCGTTGTCTTGCTGGGAGGTTGTTTGACAACATCGCCATCCGGACGCGTGGTGATACGTGATGGTGATACGCGGGTGGCGGTCAGTTTTAATGAGCATGATCGTAGAGCTATTCATGATTATTACCACCACAAACGTAAACGCCTGCCACCAGGACTCGCCAAGCGAGGTGGCAAGTTACCTCCAGGACTGGCAAAGCGCCAACAACTTCCACCGGGTTTGGGGGGGAAACGTCTGCCTTCTGACTTGGTTGGAAAATTGAGTGCTATACCGAAAGGTTATATCCGGCTTAGAGTCGGTACGGATATCGTCTTGATGAATCGTGATACCCGGGTGGTTTTCGATGTAATATCTGTTCTCGATTAACCGGGTGATTTTTTTTGTAATGTAAGTTATGCAGACTAAATTTGATTTTTTACTCAATATTGCCAATGAAGAATACCTGCGCTATTACCGCGGCTCAGCACATAATGTGTTAGTGATGACCTGGCAGGGTAAGAAGGTGCAGTTCCCTGCATCCGCCTTGAGGCCATTTGTTACGAATAAGGGTATACAGGGACACTTTGTCCTAGTCATGGATGAAAACAACAAGCTGGTCGAACTGCGAAAGGTATAGGGGAGCTAGATGTTATGCCCGGCGTTGCGTAGCATCTTGGTCATGCGTCCTGAACTGAAACCGTTCATGCGTTGCTTTCCAACCATGATGATCGGTACGCCACGGCCTTTCAGACGCTTGTAATCACGTTTGCCCTTTTTCGATTTCTCGACATCGTATTCACGGAATTTGACCTTATTGGCCCTGAGCCAGCGTTTAGCCTTGGTGCAGACCCCGCACCAGGTGGTCGAATAGACAATGACCTTGTTTTTCTTTACCGGCAGGCCGGTCGAGCGGGCCAGGGTTTCATCGATCAGGATCTTTGAAGGAGAATCGTAGGTGTTGATAGGGCCTATATCGACCGGTTTGCTATTACTGCCATCGGGGGGCGAATCGGTAAAGTGAATACGGCCAAATTCATCTGTCCATTTATAGATCTCGGCGGCCACCGGCGACACCCCGAGAAAGATGGCCAACAGGATCGTGCCTGTCCGTAGCAACATATTCATACCCCTATCATAGACGAAAATATTCATAATGAGCGGCTGGAGCACCGCGGCAGGCATGCTAATATAGTCGCCTATGCTCGAATATCACAATATTGACCCGGTCGCGTTGTCGCTGGGGCCTCTTAAAATCCATTGGTACGGTATTACCTATCTGGCAGGCTTTGCGATGGCCTGGTGGCTGGGTCTGCGCCGTGCCCGTCAGCCGGGTTCTGGTTGGACAGAAGAACAGGTCTATGACCTGATATTCTATATCGCCGTCGGCCTGATAGTGGGCGGTCGGCTCGGTTATATGTTGTTTTATAACCCGTTTTTACCAGAAGGGCAGGGCTCGGAATTTTGGGAGGTCTGGAAGGGCGGCATGTCTTTCCACGGTGCCCTGATCGGGATCATCATCGCGGTGGCTGTGTTTGCACGTCGCTTTCAGAAACGTTACTTCGCGGTCGCTGACTTTCTTGCCCCGCTTACGCCGCTCGGCCTGGGATTTGGCAGAATCGGTAATTTCATTAATGGTGAGTTGTGGGGCAAGGTCTCAGATGCCCCGTGGGCAATGGTATTTCCGACCGGTGGCCCCGTTGCCCGGCACCCGTCCATGTTATATGAAGCCGTACTGGAAGGGCTGGTATTGTTTATGATTCTCTGGTTCTACAGCAGCAAGCCAAGACCGAGTATGGCTGTTTCGGGGATGTTCCTGTTGTTCTATGGCATCTTCCGCTTTGCTGTTGAGTTTGTCAGGGAGCCGGATCGTCAGATCGGTTACCTGGCGTTTGACTGGTTTACAATGGGGCAGGCATTGTCATTGCCGATGATAATCGTTGGCGGCGGTTTTATCTGGTGGGCCTACAAAGCGAATAACAAATAAGAGACATTTCAGCTATGCAGCAATATCTCGATCTCATGCGCCACGTGCGTGATAACGGTAGCCAGAAGGGCGATCGTACCGGTACTGGTACAAAGAGCGTGTTTGGTTACCAGATGCGTTTTGACCTCTCTGAGGGCTTCCCGCTGGTGACGACGAAAAAGTGTCACCTGCGCTCAATTGTCCATGAGTTGTTGTGGTTCCTGAAAGGGGATACCAATACACAGTACCTGAAAGACAACGGTGTCAAGATATGGGACGAGTGGGCTGACGACAGCGGTGATCTTGGCCCCGTCTATGGTTACCAGTGGCGCAACTGGCCGACGCCGGATGGTCGTCATATTGACCAGGTGAGCGAGGTGGTCGAGCAGTTAAAGAACAACCCGAACTCGCGCCGCATTATTATCAATGCCTGGAACGTGGCCGACCTGCCAGATGAAACCATCTCGCCACAGGCCAACGTCAAGAACAACAAGATGGCGCTGGCACCCTGTCATGCCTTTATCCAGTTTTATGTGGCCGATGGCAAGTTGTCGTGCCAGCTTTACCAGCGCAGTGCAGATATATTCCTGGGTGTGCCGTTTAATATTGCCTCCTATGCATTGATGACGATGATGCTGGCACAGGTGTGTGACCTGCAGCCGGGTGATTTTATTCATACCCTCGGCGATGCCCACCTATACAGTAATCATACTGAACAGGTTGAGGAGCAATTGGCACGCACACCGTACCCACACCCGACCATGAAGATAAACCCGGATGTGAAGGATATCTTTTCGTTCAGCTTTGAAGATTTTGAGCTGGTGGGGTACGAGGCGCACCCACACATCAAGGCACCTGTTGCCATCTAGTTTTATTGATTAAGAGTTATTCCCGTTATGTCAGACGCATATATTTTTGATGTTGATGAAAGTAACTTCCATGGGGTTGTGGTCGAGAATTCCCATAAGCTACCGGTACTTGTCGATTTCTGGGCAGACTGGTGTCAGCCCTGCCAGGCATTGATTCCAACCTTGCACAAACTTGCCGAAGACATGGCGGGTCAGTTTGTGCTCGCAAAGGTTAACAGCGATCAGCAGCAGGCACTTGCCCAGCAATACGGTGTACGTAGCCTGCCCACGGTAAAATTATTCATGAATGGTGAAGTGGTTGATGAGTTTACCGGTGCTTTGCCTGAGTCTGAGATTCGCGCGTTCCTCGACAAGTACATTGAACGTGAGTCGGACCGGATCATGGCCGCGGCCTATGCCGAGCATGAGAAAGGCAATGCCGATGCGGCGGTGGCTCTGATGAAACAGGCCGCGGACTCGGATCCTGAAAATATTCGCGTCCAGGTGATCTATCTGAGGGTGTTGATCGGGCACGGTGAGCAAGACGAGGCGCTACAGCGGCTTGAACAATTACCACCAGATATACAAGCGGATGCGGCATTACAGGGTCTACGTGCGCAGCTCGACATCATGGCGCAGGCCGGTGGCGCCAATACTGATGACCTGGTTGCCCGTATTGAAGCAGATGAGAATGACTTTGAAGCACGCGAGAAACTGTCGGCGGTGTTGGTTAGCCAGGGTGATTTTCAGCCCGCGTTACAGCAACTTTTTGAAATCATGAAACGTGATCGAACATATAATGACGATGCCGGTCGCAAAGGCTTGTTAAAAATATTTGAAATGCTCGGCAGCGATAACCCATTGGTGGGTGAATACCGTCGCCGCATGTCCACCTTGTTATTCTGATGAAGATCTCTTTAATTGCGGCGATGGCCGACGACCGTGTGATCGGCATTGAAAATCGCCTGCCATGGAAACTGCCTGCTGACATGCAGTGGTTCCGCCGGCATACCCTGGGTAAGCCAATCGTCATGGGGCGTAAGACCTTTGAGTCATTTGGAGGGCGTACACTTCCGGATCGAACCAATATAGTCATTACGCGTGAAAAAGATTACCCGGCAGAGGGAGGTGTAGTTATTGTCCATGATATTGAGCAGGCACTGGCCGCCGCGGGTGACGCCGAAGAGGTCATGATTATCGGTGGCGCCTCATTTTATGAACAAATGCTCGACCGGGCGGATCGTTTTTACATCACAAAAGTACATGGCCAGTTTGAAGGGGATGCGTGGTTCCCTGAATATGAGGACTATGACTGGCAACAGGTCAGCCAGGAAGAACACCCGGTTGATGATAAGAATGCCTACGCCTGTTCGTTTATAATCCTCGACAAATAGCCGCCATAACTACACTAAAAATAATTTACTCGCTGTAGCGAAGACGTTTTCCCGCCGCTACACTAGACATATGTCGACAAACATCCCATCTGATCCTGAATACCCGCTTGCCTTGCTTAAGGAAGAAAATGCTGAACTAAAGCAGCGTATCAAGACACTGACCCAGGAAGACCGTGACAAGGCTGGCCTGCTCGAAGTGTTGTTTGATCGGGCACCATTTGGAATTGCTATATTTGATGATAAAAGGAACTTGCTGCGTCTGAATTCTTCGGCCGAAGACATTTTAGATATTGAGCGGCATGCTATGACGGGTTGTGCATGCGACGAAATATTCCAATGTTATACGCAAAGCTACTCATGCCCGGGTTTTAAATCGCCTGACGAGATTCATGATCAGCGCACCTCAACTGAGCTCAATAAAAAAACACTGTTGAGAAGTGTTGTCCAGGGCAAAGAAGGCGATTTAAAGCTATTGATAGAAACGTTCGTAGATATCACTGCAATCGATGAGGCCAATCTTGCTCAGCTCGAATCCTTCAAGGTCAAGAATGACTTCTTGTCCCGTATGAGTCATGAAATGCGTACACCTATGAATGCAATTATGGGCTTTAACCATATTTTACTTTCAGAACGTGGTAGCTTGACAGGTTCACAAGTGAAAATGCTGCAAGAGATGAAAGCCGCTTCTGATGGCTTGATGTTCCATATCGATAACCTGCTCGCGGTCTCCGATAGTAAAGATCTTGAAACACGTATTGAAAATAAACAGATTGATATAAGCGTTATGATGAGTGACCTGGAGGAACAGTTTAAGTCAGCCGCTGAGAAGAGAAATAACTCACTGGTAATAAGTACAGGAGATGATGTGGTTCTTATCGACCCATTACGCTTACACCATATCCTGGTTAACCTGCTTGATAATGCAATTAAGTTCACTAAGGATGGTGTGATTATCTGTAATGCCAGGGTTGAATCAGATAATACCCTGGTGATATCAATCACCGATACGGGTGAAGGTATTAGTGATGAGCAGCAGCATGTAATCTTTAGTATGTTCGAACAAAGTGATGGTTCAATGACCCGTACCTATGGTGGTGTGGGCCTGGGACTAACACTGGCGAAGTCGTATGCAAAACTTATGGGTGGCAGGCTTTCTTTTAAGAGCAAAGTTGGTGAGGGCTCTACGTTTACGGTGAGACTACCTATTCGCCGATAAGGTTTAGAAAGTCATCACTTTGTCAGAATCTTTGGTCAACCCGTAGAGGGTTTGCATGGAACCCATTTCGCCTTTAATATCTTCGGAGAGTAAAGGCATTGTATCCTGGCGTGATTCAACGCAAACCCCACAGCCAATCACCTTACCTCCGGCTTCTTCAAAAATTTCAGATTGCTCTCGTACGTTGTACTTGATGGAGTGAATAGAGGCGGTCTCCACCCCTTTGCCAAGCAAGATGATGGTCGTCTCATCGTCGTACGCGAGGCAAGTGTTGGCAAGCCGGTATGCATTCCAGGCTGTCTCGGGGTCATTACTTGAAATGATAACAAGAACCTTCACTAAACTATCTCCTTGGTGGTATTTACCACATCGATGTGTGCTCGAAGAGCAATTCTGATACAGGGCGAATAAATAGCAATCAGGATAAACCCTACGAGGGCTGTTGAAATCTATGACGCAATAGCTGTGTACTCTACTTACTATAATTACAGAATGCTTGCGTTTAAACGACAGATTGTGAACCTTTGTTAACAATGCTCAAGACGAGTTGTCATGAAAAAACAGGAATAATCGAGATCAGATCTGAAGTCACTACGTACGTAAGGGGGTATGCATAAAGCACCATCATTATGATTCATCATTGAGCTTAAAGAAGTATGACGAATTAAACTTAGTCTATACTAGGTCAGCTACACCTTATTTTATAAGAAGGAGATGAAGATGGGGTACAAGGTTATTTTTCTATTTGCGGCTATGCTGGCTTCATCCATGGTGATGGCAGCAGAACCCCTGGTGTTAGCCCGTGCCCCGCAATTGTCAGCTGCGAAAACCTCAATGACCTGGACACCATTTGTTGACTACCTG
>Ga0316207_10004534_pt1 | contig 12023 bp, 12 predicted proteins | sample 6weekpyrite_MG_FD_204943 | JGI IMG/M metagenome (GOLD analysis project Ga0316207, IMG submission 204943) | Microbial mat bacterial communities from mineral coupon in-situ incubated in ocean water Damariscotta River, Maine, United States -... | ecosystem: Environmental > Aquatic > Marine >... | reverse complement strand
CCATCAGCCGTATTGGCCAACAAAATAACCTCAGCCTGGCACAGTTCCGTGCAGCCCTGGAGGCCGACGGTTTTGATTTTGAAGTCTTCCGCGAAGATATCCGTAATGAAATGACTATCAGCCGGCTATTACAACGCCGAGTCCGTCAACGCATTGATATCAGCGACCAGGAAATTAACAATTTCCTCTCGACCAGCAAAACACAAGCCAGTGCGAACAACGAATACCGACTCAGTCATATCCTGATCGCCCTGCCTGAGGCCGCAGCGGCCGAACAGATTGAAGCGGCAAAAGCCAAAGCCTCAAGTGTCGTCAGCCAGCTACGTGGTGGTGCCAGCTTTAAACAGGTTGCGGCATCCAATTCTGATGGACAAAGGGCATTTGAGGGTGGCGATCTGGGTTGGCGCAAGGCGGCTGAATTGCCCTCCCTGTTCAGCGACACCGTATTGCAAATGCAAACTGGTGACATCAGTGACCCTATTCGCAGCCCGAGTGGCTACCACGTGATTCAGCTGGCCGACAAACGTGGCGACATACGACGTCATGTTGTTAAACAGACCCTCGCCCGCCATATCCTTATTCGTCAGAATGAGCTGACCTCCAATGAAGATGCCCAGACCCGCCTGCAACAATTACTGATTCGACTGGAAGGCGGTGAAGACTTTTCCGATCTTGCCCGCGCGCACTCTGATGACCGTGGCTCTGCCGCCAAGGGTGGTGAGTTAGGTTGGAGTAGCCCCGGTAAACTCGTGCCAAAATTCCAGGCTGAAATGGATAAGCTGTCAAAGGGGCAAATCAGCCAACCCTTCCGCACCCAGTTTGGCTGGCATGTTGTCCAGGTACTGGACCGCCGTGACCATGACGATACCGATCAGTTCCTGCGAGCCAAGGCGCGTAAATTCATTACCAAACGTCGTACCGAAGAAGAAACCCAAACCTTCCTGCGTCGGCTGCGTGATGAAGCATTTGTCGAGTATCGACTCAACGACCTCTAATCACATCGTTACACGTTGAACAGCGCGTGTTTTCTCGCCAGGCAATCGCTACACTCACGGTATGACTCATGACGTACAACGCCTTGCCCTGACCAGTGGTGAACCTGCTGGCATTGGCCCTGAATTATGCCTGCAACTCGATGCCGACTACCCGGTTGAACTTGTTGTACTCGGTAACAGGCAACTGTTCGAACAACGTTGTAGCGAACTCGGTATTCAGCGCAACTTTCCTGGTTACAAACCGGGGGAACCCGCCCAGGCCGGTCATATCTCCCTGCTCGACATTCCTATGGGCGCAGCCTGTACAAGCGGCCAGCTAGACCCTTTAAATGCCGACTATGTGCTGACGATGCTCAGGCGTGCAACACAGGGGTGTCTCGACAATGAATTCTCGGCACTGGTCACAGCACCGCTACATAAAGGTGTCATCAATGATGCAGGGTTCCCGTTTACCGGCCATACCGAGTTTCTTGCCGAACTCTGCGATGATGCTAACGATACCAGCATCACCCCGGTCATGATGCTGGCGACAGAAGGATTGCGCGTTGCACTTGCGACCACACATATCCCTTTGCAAAAGGTTGCTGAACACATCACGACGAATACCTTGCGCACTGTCTTGACGATACTGGACCATGACCTGAAGACGCGTTTTGGGATCGAAGCACCGCGCATTCATGTCTGTGGCCTGAATCCACATGCCGGCGAAAACGGTCATCTTGGCACGGAAGAACAAACCATACTTTGTCCCCTGCTTGAAGAACTACGCGCACAAGGCATGGACCTGACCGGACCACTGCCTGCCGATACGGTATTCACCCCCACAAACCTGGTCAAGGCCGATGCAGTACTGGCCATGTATCATGACCAGGGGCTCCCCGTCCTGAAACATATGGGCTTTGGCAACGCCGTGAATATCACACTTGGACTACCGATTATTCGTACTTCGGTTGATCATGGCACCGCCTTACAACTTGCCGGTACAGGTAAAGCAGATCGTGGCAGCCTGGACACCGCGATTTCAACAGCAATCGAAATGATTCATGCCCAGTCAATACCTATTGACTAATCACGCTTTTATTTTTGTAACTGATCCGAAAGTTCTATCTAACATCATAGCGCCAACTGATTCATAAATTGTTTGGCCGCACTTATTCAGCTACACCTCGTAAGTGAACCCCTGTAGAGAACGCCATTAAATACCTGAAGAAACAATCCTCGTTGTTGATGACGAACCGACAATCCTGAGTTTAATGGCCAGGTTCGAGCATACAACTCTGGCAACCGGGCACTGCACGTGGCCAAGTTCTAATCCTGCTCGACATCATGATGCCTGATATAGATCGCTACACGGTGTTATCAAAATTTCACGAAGATCCAGTTACCGTGAATACCCCTGTGTTCTTCATCATTGGTGTGGAATCTGACAAAGACGAGGAAGAAGGTTTATATTTCAGTGCAATTGATTACATTACCAAGCCGATACGTTCGGCCTTACTGCACTCGAATCCCTCTCAAAAATACTGGCAAGCAAGTCATAAACAGCATTACTTAACGACGTACTGGCGCGGTTTCAGTTATGTACACGTGATATGATGCGGCATTCAATTGAAATGTGATTCAAAGGGTCGTTCATTAATGCACAAGGCAAGAAAAAGATTCGGGCAGAACTTCCTGACGGACGAACACGTCATTAACCGGATCGTCACATCGATTGGTCTACAGGCCAGTGATAAACTTGTCGAAATCGGACCTGGGCAAGCCGCCCTGACCCGTGAACTACTGCCCATCGTCGATGAGTTACACGTCATTGAACTCGATCGTGATCTGATTCCCGGGCTCGAAACACTGCGCGCCATGTACCCGGGTATGTCGATTCACAGTGCCGATGCCTTGAAGTTCGATTTTTCCTCACTGGCCAAGGCTGATGAGAAATTGCGCGTGGTGGGTAACCTGCCCTATAACATTTCTACACCCCTGATTTTCCACCTGCTTAAGCAGGCAAGCATCATCCGTGACATGCACTTCATGTTACAAAAAGAAGTTGTACAACGGATGGCAGCTGAACCCGGTAGTGGGCAAAACGGTCGTCTGACCATCATGGTGCAATACCGCTGCAAGGTCGAGAACCTATTCATTGTGCCGCCCGAATCTTTCTCACCACGTCCCAAGGTCGACTCGGCGATTGTACGATTGACCCCATTCGAAACCCTGCCGTTCCCCGCTGACAATGAACAAAACCTGGCAACCCTCGTCACACAGGCCTTTTCACAGCGCCGTAAAACACTCCGTAATTGCATTAAAAAATTGCTAAGTGCTGAACAGATCGAATCAGCAGGTATCGACCCATCAAGACGCCCCGAGACACTGGATGTAGAAGAGTTTGTAAGACTCGCTAACTTGCTTGATTAATAAATTCTTAGACAGAATTTATTTCTTCTTGCGCAGCAGCTCCGAGGCATTCCGGAATCGTACCCGTTCTGCTAACTCCGGGGACAGTTTTTCCAGCCAGCGGTTGTGGTAGGTGTACAGGTCATTGATTGTATCCCAGCCTGTGTCGGCACGGTGCCATGAGTCGATCTCGGTAATCGGCCAGATTGGATCGGTGCCAATCATGAACCTGTCAGGATGTTGTTGAATCAGCTCAAGCCATGAGGCCCTTAAGGTTCCCGTCTCGTCCGCGACTTGTTCACCAATACTCTTGTAGGGATCGCGTGCTGAAAACTCTACCCAGACATTGCTGCATGCCTTGAGTAACTGACCGACTTCACTCGCATCAAGCCCACCGGCATGTGCCCAGATAAAATGTGTTTTGGTATGTCGGTTACAGATCCGCTGCATGTAGCTATGGTTCGATGCATTGGTGTGGATAAGTACAGGCGCATCAAATTCTGCAGCAATGCTGAGGACTTCGTTAAAGATTTTGCTATCGAGGTGCGGGCCAATACCGTCAGATACATGGATCTCGCCAACACCATGGTACTTGCCACTGGCCAGTGCGGCGCGTACCGCCGAGGGTACACGCTTGTTCAGGAACCAGCTGGGCTTGAGCAGGTTATCAATATAGGGTTGGTAGAAAGCGATGACACGCTGTGGCGCTAATTCAAGCAGCTCCTGCGCCATTTCAGGTGGCGTACCAAAGACGACTGCGAGCTGGACGTTGTTCTTTTCCAGCAAGCTTAGTGCCTGCTCTGGCGAAGTAACCTCGGCCTGGCTCCACTTGTAATGGATATGTACATCTGCCACAGCGGGTCGATCAGCCGCAATCACCGCCGTGCCGTTGCATAGCCCCGCCAGGATCAAAAACCACGTGTAAAGCGACTTCATAGCTGCGTTGTTTCAGTCAGAATTGGCTTGTGTCGCTTCCTGGATCTTCTTATCGGTGTTGTACTGGCTCAGCGCATAGACAGACCAAATCGCAGCCGGGATCCAGCCGATAAGAGTCAATTGCAGTAACAGGCAAATCACGCCAGCAATGGGTTTGCCAATTGTGAAAAATTGTAACCAAGGTATCAATATCGCAAGTATCAGGCGCACGGCATTTCTCCTCTGTGTATTATTATTTTCAGGATAAGGTTAACCGATCGCCTCAATAATGGTCGCGGCGATGCGTTCAATGTGTTCCACCTTCATAGCTGGGTAGACCGGTAATGACAGGGTCTCGGTACTCGCCTTGTCACAGACGGGCAAATCACCTTCCTTGTAGCCAAGGTCCTTGTAGACCTCCTGAAGGTGCAGACCAAGCGGGTAACACTGCGAACTCGGGATGCCGTTATCATTCAGTACACCACGAATACGATCACGATCCGGCATACGCACTGTGTAAAGGTTGAAGGCATGTCCGCCGTTCTCAGGCAGACTCGGGGCTGTCACAGCCGTGCCTTCAAACAATTCAGTATAACGCGCTGCGGCTGCACGACGTTTGGCGACATCATCATCGAGCTTGCGCAGCTTGATACGTAGCAAGGCGGCTTGTACTTCATCAAGGCGACTGTTGTAACCGACTTCATCGTGCATGAACGGTGCACTCGCGCCATGGTTACGCAACTTTTTGATCGACTCAACAATACCCGCATCACTGGTGGTGATGATCCCACCATCACCGTAACACCCAAGCACCTTGGTGGGGTAGAAACTGAAACCACCGGTCGTACCCAGGCTGCCGACACGCTTGCCACCCACATCGGCACCATAGGCTTGTGCGGCGTCTTCGACCACGGCGAGACCGTGTTCGCTGGCAATCGCGTTCAGCTCGTCCATACGGGCTGGATGACCAAAGATATGCACTGGCATAATCGCCTTGGTCTTATCGGTAATCTTTGCCTTTACACTGTCCGGGTCAATCGTGAAACATCCAGGCAGGATATCGGCAAATACGGGTGTCGCACCAACCAGGTTTATAACCTCTGAAGTCGCGTAGAAGGTGTAAGGCGTTGTAATCACCTCGTCACCCGGGCCGATGCCCAGTGCACGCAGGGACAGCATCAGTGCATCGGTACCATTGGCACAACTGACTGCATACTGACTCCCGACGTGTTCCGCGAGTTCTTCTTCAAATGCCTGTACGTTTGGCCCGAGGATGTAACGGCCGGTCTGCCCGGTGGCATTGATCGCCGCAAACCATTCCGCTTCCAGTGCGTTGTATTCTCCAGACAGGTCGAGGAAAGGGATCGGATCGTTTACGACTGACATACTGAGATTTTCTCCTTGATGATATGGGCAACGCGTACGGCCTCAAGCGCGACACGCCCTGTTACAAGCGGTGTGCCTCCGTTACGGATCGTATCGATAAAGACTTCGAGTTCATGGTTAAGTGGCAAGCGTGGTTCAATCTTCAGCTCTTCGCTAACAACGCTCGAAAACTCCTCACCCTCGGCAGGCGGCTGGGTTGTCGCCACAGTGATTTGTTGATTGGTGTAATCAAGGCCGTAGTAATGCTCCTGTTCAAAGACACGGATACGGCGTTGCTGTTTATTCGAGACACGACTCGCAGTGACATTCGCAACCACGCCATTGGCAAACTCAAGGCGGGCATTGGCAATATCAATATGATCGGTGATCACTGGCGTACCAGCCGCGGCAATACTCGCTATCGGTTCACCGACCAGCGACATGACAATATCAATATCGTGAATCATGAGGTCGGTCACCACATCGACATCCGTTGCACGTGCGACGAATGGCCCGATACGGGTCACTTCCATGAAGCGCGGGTTAGTCACGCGTTTGGCCAACTCGACCACACCACCATTAAACCGCTCAAGGTGTCCAACCTGGAACAGGGCTTTAGACTGCTCGGCAAGCTCAACCAGTTCAAGTGACTCTTCGTAACTTGGCGCCAGTGGTTTTTCCATCAGCATATGCACGCCGGCTTCAAGGAACGGGCGTGCTGTTTCCAGGTGTAAGGAGGTGGGCACAACGATGCTCACCGCATCGACCTTGCCGATGAGGTCAGTGGGTTCGGTATAGCCTGCACAGCCATAGTCAGCGGCGACCCTGTCTGCCGTGGCGCGATCAACATCGACCACACCAACCAGTTCAACACCGGGTAAATTCGAATAAATCTTCGCGTGTATATTGCCTAGGTAGCCGACGCCAACAACGCCGACTCGAATGGGAGTAGTCATGAAACCTGCTCTAAAGGATTAAATAGTTCGTTTACAACATCACGTACCGCAATCATGCTGACGTGACAGATTCAGCGCACTATTCTAACACTGACGCCTCTGCCAGCATAATCAGGTCTTTACCAGCGGTTACTAAACCCTAAATACAGCCGGGTGTCAGCATTCTCATTAACACCGTAGTCGGTCTCAAAACCCAGTTGAAGGCCAAATTGCTGATACTGCTGTCTCAAAGCCATACCAAAATGCTGATTTGAACGTATCCCCGCGGTCGGACCATCTGGGCTCAATGTGTCTATCTCATTGTTAATACTATATATTTCATAGTGTTCCTGCCTGAAATACCATACCACGCCGAGCTCGGGGAACTGGTTATGAAACAGGTTCAACGCAATGCCCTGGGCGCGCACGCTATTGTCAGTTTCTGGTTGATGCCAACGATAACAGCTCTGCCATGCCCCCAGCCCCTGTTCACATCCAGGTTCTGCCTTAATAGCCAGCTGCCAGCCCTGCGGTTCTGTCACGGACTGGGCTGCTTTGACGGTAGTCGTCGCCAGGACCCCTGCGAGAACCACCACCGCGACGACAAACAACAAATCTGGTTTGTTACCTCGTTTATGCATATCCCGAACCTCTTGACCACACCTTTAAACGAATAAACGTAGTCGAACTGAAACGGTAAAGAACCTGAATATATCGATGGTTTATGAACCATTCCCTATTTAATCTATCGGCGCGACAGCCTCGAATATTCACCCCAAATCGGTACGCTTTTCTCAAACTGTGAATACCCTCACAGTTTATTGGTGTGTGCTGGCAAACAGGCTTCGTCAATATGCGTACAGACTTGCCCTGTGGTAAGGTCACCTGACATGGACAATCGGGACAGGGGGATAAAAATGCTAATTCTTGCAGGGGATATCGGCGGTACCAAGACACTGTTACAAATTGCCAATTTTGATGGCAGCACTAAATCCATTCTTGATGAAAAGCGCTATGTCAGTGCTGATTATGACGACCTTACCGACATGGTCATTGAATTTCTTGGTGACATTAAACAAACACATGGTGAAGTCAGTCTGCAGGCTGCCTGCTTCGGTATTGCCGGGCCCGTTTCAGGACGACAGGGCTGGGTCACCAACCTGCCATGGGAACTGGATGCCGACAAGATGGAAAGCGTACTGGCTATCCCGAAGGTTCGACTGATTAATGACTTTGCTGCCGTCGGCTATGGCCTTGAGGCACTCGGACCGAATGACCTGGTTGAACTACAAGCTGGCCAACCCGCCGCCGAAGCGCCTTGTGCACTGATTGGCGCAGGAACAGGCCTTGGCCAGGGAATCCTTGTCTGGCAAGACGATCACTATGAAGTCATGGCTTCTGAGGGTGGACATTGTGATTTTGCACCCGTCGACGACGAACAAATCGAATTACTCGCCTGGCTCATAGACAAGTTTGGTCATGTCTCCTATGAACGCGTATGCTGCGGCCGTGGACTGGTCAATATCTATGACTTCTTGTCGACCAAACACCCCGGCAAGGTCACCGATGAGATGACAACAAGTATGACTGAAGGTGATCCGGCTGCCGCCGTGTCCATCGCAGGTCTTAAGGGTAGCGATGAACTGGCTACTCAGGCCATGCACTTATTTGCTAAAATATATGGTCAACAAGCCGGTAACCTCGCATTGACCTGCATGGCAGGTGGTGGGGTTTATATCGCTGGAGGCATTGCCCCCAAGGTCATCGACAAACTCAAAGATGGCACATTGATTACCGCCTTTAATGAGAAGGGTCGCATGAACAAACTCACAGAAGTGATGCCGGTTCATGTCGTCATCAACCCGGAAGTGGGTCTGCTCGGTGCTGCACTGGCTGCGAGTCGACTGTAACACGTTCAATATCCCCGCCAGGGGCGAGTAAAACAGTAATATGGATTCAGAAACAGACTACAAAATTGCCGTTGAAGTAGAAACAGACTTCATTCCTGAACAGTCATCACCCGATGATGACCGTTACGTGTTCAGCTATACGATAACCATCCGCAACGAGGGCACGGTTGCAGCACGCCTGTTGACGCGGCATTGGATTATCAACCATGCCAATGGTAAGTCGGAGGAAGTCAAAGGGGATGGCGTGATTGGTGAACAACCGCACCTGCACCCGGGTGAGGGCTTTCGCTACACAAGCGGTACCATCCTTGAAACCCCTGTCGGTGATATGACAGGTAGCTACCAGATGATCGCTGATGATGGCGTCGAATTTGATGCAGAAATACCGGCCTTCATGTTGTCTGTCCCCAATACCCTGCACTGATGCCGACCTATGCAATCGGTGACATCCAGGGGTGTCACAAAGAACTGCAACGCCTGCTAGAACATATCAATTTCGATCCGGCAGACGACCATTTGTGGTTTGTCGGTGACCTCGTTAACCGCGGTCCCGACTCGCTTGCCGTCTTGCGCTTCGTGAAATCACTGGGTGAACGCGCCATTACCGTGTTAGGTAACCATGACCTTCACACCCTCGCCGTGGCACATGGACATTTAAAATATCATCGCAATGACAACATCGATGACATTCTCCAGGCTGAGGACTGTGATGAGTTAATGACGTGGTTACGCCACCTGCCACTCTTGCATCATGATGCTGAGCTGAATTTCACCATGTTACACGCCGGCCTGCCTCCGCAATGGGATCTTGCGACTGCACAGGCCTGTGCCAATGAAGTTGAAACTGTCTTACGGGGCTCAAATTACGTCCAGTTTCTTGAGAAAATGTATGGCAACGAACCCGATACCTGGGATGACCATCTTCAAGGCATTGAACGGTTAAGGTTTATCACGAACTGTTTCAGCCGCCTGCGATACTGTGATAGTTCAGGGCGACTCGCGCTTGAAGAGAAAGGTAAACCCGGTGAACAACCCGCGGGACTCATGCCGTGGTTTAACATCCCTGGGCGAAAGAGTACCCACATGCGGATTGTGTTCGGGCATTGGTCAACACTTGGGACCGTTGAAAGTAACAGCGTCTATGCAATCGATACCGGTTGTTTATGGGGAGGGACACTGACGGCATTGCGTCTCGAAGATTGCCAGGCGTTTAGTATTGATTGCCCCGGTGCCCGTCAACCTGGCTAGTTGACAAGCCTTAATTCAAACCAAAAAGTAGTGCCTTCGCCCGGGACACTCTCGACACCGATCACGCCATCCATTAACTCAATAATATTTTTAGTGATCACAAGACCGATACCTGTCCCTTCAGTATTATGGACCTTGTTGAGTCGCTCGAAAGAAATGAACAATTTAGCCAGGTCGCTTTCTGCTATACCTTCTCCGCAATCGCTAACCATTATACGCAAGGTGTTATTGACTGAAGGTTCTGCGGTAATCGTAATGCGGCCATTCTCACTGTTATATTTCACAGCATTTGATAAAAGGTTCAAGAACACCTGTTTAAGTCGTCCGGGATCCGCCCAGACCTTGTGCCCATGGCCACTAATATTTTCGATGATTTCAATGCCATGCTTATCTGCCAAACTCTTAATATGACTGACACTGTGCTGTAACACATCATCAAGATTAACGGCTTCAATCTCTACGGCCAGCTTACCCGATTCAATCTTGGCAAGATCCAGGATATCGCTGATCAATCCCAACAAATGCCAGCCAGCGTCGACGATTTCCTTAATCGAGTCCATCTGTTCAGCATTTAGATTATCTTCCTGTTGTTGCAGCAGTTGACCATAGCCAAGTATTGAATTCATTGGCGTACGTAATTCATGGCTCATTTGCGATAAGAATTCAGTCTTTGCCTGGCTGGCCTCTTCAGCCTGTTTTAGTGCCACAGCAAGTTCGTTGGTTCGTTGACTGACCCTTTCTTCCAGTTGCTCGTTTTGATCGAGCAGGCTGGCTCTATGTGTCTTTATTTCGCTTGATGCCCAGTTCAGCACATCCATCAATGTTCGGATCTCACTTGGCGCATTATCAATAACAACTTGCTCACCTGCAGCACGTGGAAGTGCTATTGAAAAGTCAGTGATCTTTTTTAGGGCGCGAAGGCGATAATTCAGAAAAACAATAATCGTTATACTTGTGAGCAGCAGTGCAAATGATATAAGTTTTACCAGATCAACTAAAATAGTATCCTTCACCCTGCTAATAATTTCAGGATCCGAATACAAGTCTATACAAGCAATGGGTACCCCTGCGAATTTAACAGGCTGTCTCGTAACAATCGTGTCATCTTCATGAAATGTTACAACTTCATCCCGCCCATGCGGTTCGGCTAAACCGTAACGATACGTGGGTAACAGTACACCATCTGGATCGCGACGCAGTTCTGAGATAATTCTGCCATCGGTATCATGTACCAGGATAGAAGCAATTTCATTGACCTTCGCCAATCCCAATAACTTGTGCTCAACCGAAATATAGTCGCCCTTATAAATGTCTTCTTGTATCGCGGTAACAATACCTGATGAAACAGCTTTTAGCGTCTCCAGTTTGGAGTTGCGGTTATTGTCTATTTCTCGTTGGTAGTCATAGAAACCCAGGACAATGCTTGCGACAAGAAGCACTAGCAGCATGACGATAGATAACTGTGTCGCGAGACTGTAACGATAAAATGACATTGCTAAGGTTATTTATTATTCAACAAGTAACTGTACATTGCTGCCGCAGATTTCTCGATAGGCTTGTAATCCCGGGCATAATTGGCAATCACCGGTTTTTGTATCTTGATCTTTTTAAGCATCTTTTTTCCATCAACATTTGTATCCAGGTCAAGAATCGCCTGTTGGATTGCCTGTCGAGTCTTTTCATCTACTTCAGGATGCGCCATCAGTGGATGCGCCTTCATACCGGGGGTTGTATAAATGATGTTTAATTGCTCACGGTTCCTGCGATCTTCAGATTCCAGCGTTCGTTTTACACCACCACCCGCAATTGCCTTACCAACCAGGACAGTGCGATAGGTGTTGTCATGTGAACCGGTATAAACCGGTTGATACAGTATGCCGTGATCCGAATCGATGCGTGAACGTATATATAGTGATGCAGCAAATGCTGTTTTAGAAGGGAAGGCAATGCTCCTGCCGGCTAGTTGCATAACATCCGTGATGCCGCTGTCCTTCCTGACAACGATAATCCCTTCCAACAATTTTCGATCGCTGCGCACCAGGGGGACATAGCCGTGTTGCATATGACCCACTACACCATAACCCGGGTTTCCGAAATAGAATGCGACATTTCCTTTACGAACATCACTCTCAAATACGTTTCTATCATCGTAGACCTTGAGTTGTATCTTTACACCCGTTTTCTCAGACAGGTAGTCAACAAATGGTGTCCAGGTCATTGATGTTTTCGCGGCTGACAATTGCGGGGCACGGGCTAACACCAGG
>Ga0316207_10004533_pt1 | contig 12025 bp, 9 predicted proteins | sample 6weekpyrite_MG_FD_204943 | JGI IMG/M metagenome (GOLD analysis project Ga0316207, IMG submission 204943) | Microbial mat bacterial communities from mineral coupon in-situ incubated in ocean water Damariscotta River, Maine, United States -... | ecosystem: Environmental > Aquatic > Marine >... | reverse complement strand
TTTACAATCCAGCCTGTTGCGCCGGCGGCCTTACCTTCAGCTTTCTTGTCAGCTGCTGATTCAGTAGTCAGCATTAACATAGGAGTAAACTTATAGTTTGCTTCACCCCTTAAATTACGTATAAATGTGATGCCGTCCATCACTGGCATGTTCACATCCGTTATAATCAAGTCAAACTTTTGAGATTTTGCCTTGTTTAGAGCTTCCTGTCCGTCTGCTGCCTCTACTACCTGGTAGCCTGCTCCCTTTAATGTGAATGACACCATCTGCCTCATTGATGATGAGTCGTCCACTGCTAAAATGTTTGCCATAATTCTTAAACCCTCTGGAGATGTTCTCTAATTACATTTTCCGTCTAATAGTAAATACTTTATAGACTATGTTTTATATTAAAACCAACCTCTTGAGTTGAATAATGACTATACCTGTAAAAATCAGCCTATATTGATTAAAAACAACCTACATAGTTGATTAATAAGACTTTATAGCATTTTACGTAATCAGCTATTGATTATGGAAAACCCCGTTATCCGCTGATTACCTGAGCCTCGAATTCATTCCTGCGACATAGCAGAAACACACATAATTAATGCCATTATTGTATTATTTTTAAACAGATTTTTTCTTCGAATTAAAAACTATAGCGGCCATTTAATTCAAAACTAAAGACTGAAAACCAGAAAAATTTACTGACCGAATAACACTACTGGATGAAGGAAAAAACGGACATTTCATGTCCTTGCAAAGGGAATAATGACCAACTAGACTAATTATAGAGGCAAGGTAGTCGCGTGTTAGTGTTCTTTAGATATTTTGCCTTGGCGGCAGGAATTATAATTATTACAAAGGGATATGTAGAACTATCATATATAAAATGAACATAAACAGCACTTCTCACGTATTGATCAGAATTACTTCCTTAATGTCCACTCACTTTAAGTTTTATTTAGCTTAATGGGTAACTAAGATAATAATTTTTTAACCTGATAAATATTAACCAGAGCTTTCCTCTGTATTGGAAAATATCTCATAATATACATATCAGAATGCCCGTTAAGTAAAAACATAACAATAACGTTTCTCTCATTTGGATAATGTTATTTTATAAAAGGCCTTAAACAGTAGTAACTTAAGGTAACGCCTACACAACATGCGGTAATTGGTATAACCATGCTGAAAATAAAACCCTACATACCTGTACTTGTCATTACCCTAGTGGCTGTTGTCAGTTACGGCTATCTTTCGTACCCCTGGCTGCCATACCTTTTATTTCTTTTAATCACTATTACCAGCATAGTTTGCATAAAATCATCTAATTCTATCACCGCCCAACCAGAGACAGATGGAGAGACTAATCACTCACAGGAATTATATGACTTACTTAAGAGTCTAAATGATGAAGTCAATCAGGAACTCCTCACTTTACGTAGTGAAAACACTCAAATTCAAGGTTTGCTTAGTAATGCAATAAGCGGTCTTGTTGCAAGCTTTCAAGGTTTGCAGAGAGAATCTAGCCAACAATGTGACATGGTGTTCGCTCTTGTTGATGATGTTTCGAATGAATCTGAAGACCATAATACTATACAGAGCCTTGCCGTGGATGCGGCTAACACATTAAAAGAGATTATTGAAAATGTAACTGAAATAAGCTCACACAGTATGGAGCTTGTAAAGTCACTAAACCTGATTAAAAACGATTACGATGAAGTTTTAAAGCTATTAGATGAGATGGACTCAATTAGTTCTCAAACAAACTTATTAGCACTAAATGCAGCAATAGAAGCTGCCAGGGCGGGTGAACAGGGTCGTGGTTTTGCAGTAGTCGCGGACGAGGTGCGTTCACTTTCACAACGTAGTAAAAGTTTCAGTGATCAAATACGTGAGCAATTTACCAATACATCAGACACAATCGAGCAGGCAAGCTCACAGGTTGGACGAATGGCATCAAGCGATATGAATATGACGATGTCGAACAAGAACAATCTAGATCAGATGATGCATGAAATAGAAAAACGCAACGAAGAAACATCAAGCAAGCTCACTGAGATTTCTAATGTATCAGACTTACTCAACAAACATGTAGGCCTTGCTATTCAGTCTTTACAATTTGAAGATATGATTACCCAGCTAACTGCTCATATGGATAAACGAATAGAGCGAGTTCTATTATTGAGTGATAGCAATGACATACTTGCTAATTCATTCACTAGTAGTAACAACCTGGACGATATAAGCCGGCAAGCTACTTCCGCGCTAAGAGAAACCATTAACAAAGCTGCTACACAGGCTGTTAGCACCAATAAGAACCCCATCGCTCAACAGTCTATGGATGATGGAGAAGTCGAGTTTTTCTAAAATAGAAAACCTAGTTGGAATTTTGAACAGGAGTTGATATGAGCAATATATTAGTAGTAGATGATGACACATCAATTCTAAGCTTTATCGAAAAAGCACTTGAAGACGAGCATCAAATAACCACCGTTAGCTCAGTGGCTGATGCGGAAAATGCGTCGAAAAACAATAAATTTGATATGTTAATCGCCGATCTTGTTATTCCTGAAAAAAATGGCATAGACATGATAATGGAGTTTAAAAAATCCCAGCCTAATCTACACATTCTTGCAATATCTGGGGGCGGAGGCATTACTGGCCGGTTTGACTACCTACCGATTGCTGAGCTTGTCGGTGCTGAAAAAACACTGAAAAAACCCTTTACTATTAGTGACTTAAGAAACAGTGTAAACACTATACTGGCAGGCTAATGCCCTCTAAAGGCACCATACCCTCTCAATTCCTTGATGAGATATTTGATAATTCAATTATCTGCATACTCACTGACGATTTTATAATTACAAATGCCAATCACAAGTTCTGCAGCACCTTTAAATATACTGAAGAAGAGCTCATTGGAAAGAGCTGGCTAGAGCTACAGCATAAAGAGCAAATTCCTCCGAATAAAAATACAGACAATAAACACAAAGACACATGGCAAGGCGAACTTCAGCTTTGCCAGAAAGATGGAACGCCTACCTGGTTTGAAACAAGCATAAGACTATCCAAACAAACTCAGCCATATCATTACATTGTTACATGTGTAGAAATAGAACAGCGCAAAAGACTAATTGATAATCTTAAGCAGCGGGCTCACCAACAAAGTTTAATAGCAATATTAAGCCAGCTATCTCTCAACAACATCCCAATTAATGACCTTCTTGAGCAATCATTATCTGTTGTCTGTGGCTCGCTAAACATCCCCACCGGAATTATTTTCAAACTTACTAATAGCTCATCAAAAGCCATTGTAAGTAATGCTTATAATGCAAATTCCTGTACACCACAGGAAACTGTATTAGATATATTGCAAGATGATATTCTCGGGTACTCTATTAATAGCCACAAACCAATTCATATAGATTCTTTTGAGACTGAAAACCGATTTAGCATTCCAGCTGAATTAATAAATGAGAAAGCTAGCAACGCTTCTTTCGTTCTCATTGGTGACAAACAATCGCCTTTTGGTATTTTATGCTTAATGTCTGATAAAGCTTTTAAGCTAAATGTCGATGAAATAAGTTTTTTAAAAACACTATGCAATATTCTTGCAGAAGCAATCAACCGACAGACAATCGAAAATGCCCTTAGAGTAGAACGCGAGCTATCAAAGAAATATTTAGATACAGCTGAAGTTATTATTCTAGTACTAGATAAAAATGAAAACATAGTTTTGGCAAATCAATATGCAGCTTATGTACTGGGCTCATCTCAAGATGAACTTACAGGTGTTAATTTTATAGATAATTTTATTCCAGAACAAAAACAGGATTCACTCAGAAAAAAATTCTTAAAACTAATTACCCATATACAGGAAAAAAACCATTCTATTTATAGAAAGGGAAGGACAACATCCATAATTAATAAAAAGGGTGAAACCCGAATAATAAAATGGAAAACATCTCCACTTATCAATGAACATGGAGAAATTACTTCTGTATTATCAGCCGGTGAAGACATTACTGACATACTCGCATATGAAGAAGAGCAAAAAAAATTAGAGAAACAACTAAACCAGGCACAAAAAATGGAAGCTGTCGGTATGCTAGCAGGTGGTATTGCACATGACTTTAATAATATTTTGGCAAGTATTCTTGGATTTACCGAGCTATCAATGGAAACGTTAAATCAACCTGAAAGCAAACTACATGGATATCTAACCCAGGTACACGAGTCGGGTATAAAAGCACGCGATATCATTGCGCAACTCCAAAATATAAACTTACAGGATGATTCAAATACCAATCCTACATTACTGCCTTCCCTGCTTAAAAGCACTCTTAAAATGTTAAGATCGGCGCTGCCATCTTCTATAGAAATGAGAATAAATATTGACCAGGACACGCCTGCGGTCTTAATTAATGCAGCAAAATTCAATCAGCTAATTATGCATATATTAATTAATGCCAGAAACGCACTGCAGGGAAAAGGAGAAATAAACATTTCTTTAACAACCGAGTCATTTGACTCACAAACATGTACTACCTGCGATCAATCTATTTCAACAATTCATGCTGTATTAATCATTGAAGATAATGGACCCGGCATAGACAACAAAACACTAAACGATGCACTCCACCCTAATCCAAATGCTGTTAAAAGATCAGGGCTATTTGTTGCCAGCAACATTGTTCATGATGCAGAAGGTCACATAATTGTAGAGAGTAGCTCAATTGATAATCAGATTATTGAACATGGAACCAGAATTAAATTACTCTTCAAAATTGCTGCAACAGAATCAAGTAAACCAATTTTTGAAAAACAATCCTTAGATTTTTCCGCGATTGCTAACAAACATGTCATGGTTATTGATGACGAGAACAGTGTTGCATCTTTTCTAGGTGAATTATTTAAGAATACCGGTTTTACAGCAAGTGTATTTGGAGACCCGACTGAAGCTCTATCTGCATTTATAAAAGAGCCAGACACTTATGATTTAATTGTAACTGATCAAACAATGCCTTTGCTGACAGGCGACGTGCTTGCTTCTAAAATATTAGAAATCAGACCGCAAAAACCCATTATATTATGTACAGGTCATAGCGATATCATTGACCTTGAGAAAGCCCATGAATTAAACATTCAGGGTTTTCTCAAAAAACCAATAGATACCGCCGAACTATTACACCAGGTTATTAGCTTACTCACTAAAACCCAAAAGCATTAAGCATATAAATTAATACCTGATTCAATTCCTGCATTTACAGTAGTCATCACTTCCTGTGCAGCTGCTTCCATTTCCATATCAGTAATTTCAGACTGGGCACTAGTACCTGAATCTTCCCCTGTCTCTTCATTTGATTGCTGCTCCGACTGGGTAGACACATCAACATCAGCCAGGCTCAAACCCTGCTCTTCCAGCATGTCACGTAATCTTGGCAGGGCCGAGTCAATTGCATCACGAACAGGTACATGTTGAGTTACAAAATTAATACTCGCTTTGTCCTCAGTCATAGATAACTTAATTTCCATCGGACCTAAATGCGCAGGATTAAGTTTAATTTCAGCCTTCTGGAAACCACCCTTAATCATCATCGACACCTGATCCGACATATTTCGTGACCATTCAGGACTTTGTACATGTGTACCAATAACTGAACTTAATCCATTACTACCTAAAGCCGTGTTAGTCGTTAAGGGTAAAGCTGTATCGGTTAATGCGGTAGCTGATGCTGCATTTACATTCTGCCCTGCACCTAAATTAGTGGTCATTGCAGTTGTAAGCGGTACTTGCTGCATTCTAGTTGCATTCGTTACCAGCTCAGCTGCAGACAACTCACCTTTAGCCATCACACCCTGCATATTTAGAAAGTTGGGCCTTTCCGATGTTGATATAGACTTAAATGTATTTAGATCTCCAGCAGGTAATACGGTATCAACAATCGTTTGTTGTGAAGTGTTCGAAGTTGAAGCCGAGGTTTGAATATTTAATTGGGTGGATGCTTGAGCTGCCGCGTCCGGAAGAACAGCAGCTGCACCTTTCAAGCCTGCCTGCTGCTGGTTAATTATCTGAGGAGCAGTAACACTTGCAGGTGGCAATTGCTTGCCGACTTCCGGCAAAATAGCGGCCGTTACTGGTGCCACCGCTTCAGCATTTTCTGATGTTGCCAAACTGACATTTATCAGATTAGTAAACGAATTAATCTCCTGCTCAGCCGTAGTTTCTGCCGCTTCAGCTTCTATAGACCCAGTTTCACCACTTTCTGTTGATTGAGAACCCCCATCTGCATTAGGATTTTCCATTGAATCACCAGACTCTTTACTTGTAAGCTGTTGATTATCATTGCCTTTATCCTGCTTATCAGCTGATTTTGCCTGATCGAGTTGCTCTTTCACATGGTCTTCAAATGGCGTGCTTTGCTGTGAGTCTTCTACTGACCGTGCTTTCGGTTTAGCATTATGATCTACCCCTGCCTGCTTGGTGCCGCCCAGATTAATATCAGCCTGCTGCTGTAGTTCCATACCGATACCCTATTTAAGTATTTATAATCTCAAATAGATATCTGCAAGTGACGGGCCAGTTTTGATAAAGAAGTTCAGGGGGGGGACAGACATAAGATATCTGTCACGCAAGCAGGGGAATATATAACTAATAATTATTTGGATCTGGAACTAATACGACTAGCATGTTCATCCTGCTCTTTCTGCTCAATTCGAGCAGCTAATACAGCCTCTTGCTGTTTATATTTTTCAATCACTACATCCAGCGCCTTGCTACGTGACCGTGTTTTTAACCAGAGTAACTTCTGCTTATCACATTGCTGTTTTTTTAACTTAACATTATCTCGTGCCTGATCAATACTAACGTTCAGCTTGTCCAGGAAAATTTGATAATCCCTTAACTGCAAAGCCGTTAAGCCTGTACTCATTCTATTACTACTATATTCAACCCGGTATTCTAGTAATTGCTCTAGCTGTAATTGAGCATCGACCACTGCTTGCTGCGCTGTAACAAATACCTGAACAGCCTGCTGTTGAAGTTGCTCCGCATGATGAGCAATGGGTTGCATACGTTTTGATCGCATAATAAAACAACTTTTTAAATGATAATCCTGTTTACTGGATTACCTTAATCTCTTATTCGGTCGCTTGAGCAGCATTCGCCTGAGCTAACAACTGATTTAACTGTTGCTGACTCTGTTTAAATGGTACCGATTGATTCATGCCCTGCGCCATAAATTTCTGAATTTCTGGCTGCATCATAATAGCCTTATCAATAGCAGGATTACTGCCTTGCTGATAAGCACCTACATTAATCAAATCACGATTCTGCTCATATAAGGAGTATAGCTGTTTAATATCCAAACCTGCCTGTTGCTGATTCTGCGGTACAACCATTGGCATTACTCGACTTACTGATGATTCAAGGTCAATCGCTGGATATTGGCCCATATCCGCTAACTGCCGCGATAACACAATATGGCCATCCAAAATGCCCCGTGCAGCATCCGCGATGGGATCGTTCTGATCATCACCTTCTGCTAACACGGTATAAAAAGCCGTTATGGAACCCTGGCCTGCTGTACCGTTTCCCGCTCGTTCAACAAGTTGAGGAATACGAGCAAACACTGAAGGCGGATAACCTCGCGTAGCCGGAGGCTCAGAAATCGATAAGCCAATTTCACGCTGAGCCTGTGCAAAACGAGACAGTGAATCCATTAATAATAGAACTTTTTTACCTTTGTCACGAAAGTATTCAGCTACGCTGGTGGCCAACATTGCACCATGAATTCTCACTAGCGGTGAGGAGTCTGCTGGCGCTGCAACAACACAGGCTCTGCGCAACCCTTGCGGACCTAAAATATCCTGTACAAATTCTTTTACTTCTCGACCACGCTCACCGATTAAACCGACCACAATCACATCTGCTTCAGTGAATTTTGTCATCATGCCTAATAAAATACTCTTACCCACACCAGTACCCGCAAACAAGCCCATACGTTGTCCACGACCCACCGTGAGCAAAGAGTTAATCGCACGCACACCTACATCAAGAGGCTGTTTAATTGGATCACGTTGTAACGGGTTAATCGGGCGCCCCGCAAGTGGCATCTCAGTAGAGTTTTCTGCATCAACTGGAATCGGCCCCTTACCGTCTAATGGTCGTCCACGACCATCTATAACGCGTCCCAGGAAATGATCACTGATTTTAATACTACTGGAATGACCGACAGGTATTACTTTCGCATTCGGAACGAGACCACGACTTTCACCCATTGCCATTAAATAGGTTTTATCACCCGAGAAACCTACGACTTCCGCCTCAATACTATGATTGCCTGGTGCGACAATATTACAACTGGTTCCCACAGCCGCTTCACAGCCAACAGCCTCAAGGGTTAAACCCACCATTCGAGTTAACCGACCTTCAACGATTGGCTCAATAGGTGCAATTAAGGATTGTTTTTTAGTGAGCGTATCAACCCAACGCTGAAAGTGATCACTTTGTAGCATCATCGGATCCTGTTGATGGCTGTAAGCCTAATTGCTCAACCAGTTGCTCAACTCGAGTTTCCAGGGTTGCATCAATATGGGATGTATCAGATTCAATAACACAGCCACTTGCCTTAACAGATGGATCAGATACACATTCCCAACTTTGCTCATTGGTATTTATTTCTGCCTGATTAAGCAGATCAATATCCGCAGGATTTAATCGAACACGTACATTGTTTGCTTTTATTGGTAAATATTCTAACGATTCATGTATTAAAGTTTGAATATGTTTTTCATCAAAACTACTTTCTTTACGCAATAGTTGTTTAGCAAGAAACATAGCCATTTGAGACAATTGTTCTTCGACCGACTGGTCCATTTCTTCAATTGGGTTTTGTAGAAAATTAATAATGGATTGAAGCTGTCCTGCTTTAACTTTCATTTCTTGTAGCCCTTGCTTCAAGCCAGCTTCATAGCCAGCTTTTTTTGCTTCATCGGCTGCCCGTTTTTGTAATGCTTCAATTTCTTCAACTGTTTGAGGACGCACAGCTTCATCACGTAAGCCAACTATCTGGCCTTTTAATTCTGGTGGAACATAATGTTTCACCTCACTGTCTGCAACTGAGTATGGTTTTCTCATAACTGCTTCTAATTACAAAACACGTTTTAAATTACACTCAACGCATTAAACAAATTCTTCTCCACCCGTACCACCAAGATTGATTTCACCATCATCTGCTAATCGTCTAGCTGTACTTAATATTTCTTTCTGTGCTGCTTCTACTTCACTTAATCGTACAGGGCCTCGAGCTTCCATATCTTCACGCAACATTTCACCTGCACGCTTCGACATATTTTTAATAATTTTATCTTTAAGACCATCATCGGCCCCTTTTAGCGCCAACGTTAATGTATCGGTAGAAATTTCACGAAGCAGTGCCTGAATACCACGGTCATCAACATCATTCAGGTTCTCAAATACAAACATCAATTCAGAAATACCATCCTGCATTTCCTGATCATGCTCGCCAATACTATCCATAATCGAACTTTCAATGGATGAATCCATAAAGTTTAAAATATTAGCCGCGGTTTTAAATCCGCCCATACTATTCTGACTAACATTTTGAGTACCGGAAAATTGTTTCTCCATAATCTTATCGAGTTCTTGCAATGCTGAAGGCGGAATACCTTCCAATGACGCTACACGCATTAAAATATCTGGGCGTGCACGCTCCGGTAACATTTTCAAAACTTCAGCAGACTGATCTGATTCTAAATAAGATAAAACAATCGCAATAATTTGCGGATGCTCCAGGCGAATCACTTCAGCAACACTACGCGCATCCATCCACTTCAATGATTCCAGACCTTTATTACCACTACCCAGTAATATTCGATCGATCATGTTGGTGGCTTTATCTTCGCCCAAAGCATTCACCATCATGTCTCGAATATAATCTTCAGAACCGATTCCCACGGAGGTCTGATTATTAACTTCTGAAATGAAGTTATCCATGACGGATTCCATTGTCACTTTATTCACATTTTCCAGGCTCGCCATTGCAGCACCTAAACCCTGAACTTCTTTTGGGTTTAAATGTTTCAATACTTCCGCAGCGTTTTCAGAACCCATTGCCATTAGCAATACGGCTGCTTTTTGTACGCCTGTAAGTGACATTGGTGCGTTATCTACCATAGAACTCTCTATTTACCTGATAGTTGCCTGAATGGAATTCTAACCTTCATTCCCGATCCAGTCTTTCACAACATTTGCTACTTTCTTGGGATCCTGTTGCACCATTGATTGTGCGAAGTCGACTTTACTATCGTGATCTGATGGCAACGGAATGGTTCCTCCCTCATGACCTAGTTGAGCCACTCCACCTGCACCCGTTAGTGCAGCTGCTCCTTCACCACCCTCGCCGCCTTCACCACCGCCTTCTGATGGCGGTAAAACAGGTGCAGGAGGTACATAGCTTGTTAATCCACTAATAGATGGCTTCAGGATCGTGAAGATCACTACCAGGATTAACAGGAATGGCCATATCCATTTAAGCGCAAACTGTATCCATTTATTATCCATGATAGAAGGCTCTGGTAAAGCTTCAACTTCCTCTAGCGGTGTGAATGACGCGTTGATAACATTCACAACATCACCTCTATCTTCAGTAAAACCAACGGTCTGTTGCACCAGTGTAGTCACACGAGCAATTTCTTCATCTGTTAAAGGCGTACGTGTTGTTTCACCATCTTCAACGACAACTCTATCATCTACCAGTACAGCTACTGTTAAGCGTTGTACTGCACCACTATTTTGTCGAGAGTGACGAATGGTTCTATCGACTTCATAATTTTTAACCGTATTACGGCTGGCGTTTAATGGGTTTAATTCAACTGCTGGATTATCAGTTACATTACCTGCTCCGGGAACAAGTTGACCGCCTTCTGGTGGTTGATTAGCCAATGTTCCTGGAACACCACCACCATCTTGTGTAAATCGTTTTGACTCTGATGACTGCTCACTTCGTACAGTTTGATTGGCATTATTGTATAACTCTTCCGTGCTTTCCTGGGTGCTAAAATCTATGCTCGCGTTAACCGTTGCACGAACTTTACCAATACCCATAATAGGCTCTAGTAAATGTTCTATACGACGTTCAAAATCACGTTCAACCTGTCGCGTGTAATCATATTGCTTAGCTGACATTGCAACGTTTCCGCTGATATCCCCCGATGACAGTAAGCGACCGTTTTGATCTACAACGGTAACATTTTCAGCAGACAAACTTGAAACACTAGATGCCACCATATGAACAATAGCATTCACCTGGCCTGCCTCTATAATCCGTCCGCCGTATAAACTTAATGCCACCGATGCACTTGGTTGTTCACGCTTACGTACAAACACAGAGCGCTTAGGTATCGCCAAATGTACACGTGCAGATTTAACATTACGCATTGTACTTATAGTTCTGGCCAGCTCTGTTTCCATTGCATGATGATAACGGGCACTTTCTACGAACTGAGATGTACCAAACTCTTGCTCTTGCTGTAACATCTCAACACCAATAGCCGTACCTTTTGGTAAACCTTCTGAAGCAAGTTTTAATCGTGCTTCATGCACACGGCCACTCTCAACCATTACAGAGCCAGAGGCAGCATTCAACTCGTAAGGTATACCCGCGCTTTGTAACGAAGCAACAACTTCAGCTGCGTCACCCGGCTCAAGCCCGTTATATAATGATGAAAAACTAGGTGCTGTACCCCACGTGTATATACCAATACTTAATAGAACAGTTACGACAACACCTAAAATCGTACCAATCATACGTGGTACAGGTATCATCATTGCTGTAGGTGCAGTTGCTGCTTGATCTGCCATTTTCTAAACCTTTTATTTAAGCACTAAGCGTTATAAGTATGAACAACACTTATACCGGCATATTCAATACTTCCTGATACGCCTGAAGTAATTTATTTCTAACCTGGGTCATCGCCTGAAATGACACACTGGACTTTTCCATGGTAATCATTA
>Ga0316207_10004532_pt1 | contig 12025 bp, 10 predicted proteins | sample 6weekpyrite_MG_FD_204943 | JGI IMG/M metagenome (GOLD analysis project Ga0316207, IMG submission 204943) | Microbial mat bacterial communities from mineral coupon in-situ incubated in ocean water Damariscotta River, Maine, United States -... | ecosystem: Environmental > Aquatic > Marine >... | reverse complement strand
ACATCAAAGGTGCCGCCCACACCATTGTTAACCGGTGTTGTTACACTCATTTGTGTTCCACCAGCACCCACGGTCAGGTCGGTATCACCATCCACGCTTAATATAAATGTGCGGTCTTCAACAATACCCGTATTGTCATTGTAGTAGCCATTGATGGTATAAATCTCACTGAAACCATCGGCGATTGAAATACTCGGCGTTGAAAATGTAATCGTGTTTGTACCACCGTTATAAACACCGATGATGTTACTGGCACCGGTGCCATTGAGTCGCCAGGTAACCTTACCCCGCTCTAAATCTGTGGAGGTACCAGAGACATTAACAACTATTTGCGATACGGTCATCGCCAGGCCATCCGCTGTGCCGCCATCGCTGAGCGTAAAATCGAAAAGGTTAACAGCCTCTAAAGCTGTATCGACTGTGGTGGGTAAACCAACGGGTTCAGTGACGCCAGCGGCAGCGGTTAATGAACCATCCGAATCGATGACAATGCTGTCCACCAATACGCCAGCGGTACTGGCGAAACTGATATTACTCAGGTCAGCCCCTGAACCATCTGCATCGGTGTCAACGATTGTGCCACCATTAAGGTCAATACTGTTGGTAACGCCAATACCATCCGCATCGCTCAAACCTGCTTCAACCACATAACGGAAAGTGAGAATAGTGCCTGTTGTAGCGGTTGCATTACCGGTACTAAAGGTCGCATATTTTGTTACACCGCCAATATTCAGCGCGATTCTAGGTGTACCGCTAACAGTAACGGATTCATCAAAGGTAAGTGTAAAATCCAGGTTGCCTGAAAGACCGTATGTACTATTAGCAGGCACCGTTTCAGAAACTATGTCTGCTATATCAGTTATGTTCACCGTAATATTACTGGTGGCAGAATCATCCGTACCGTCATTCACTATGACAGCAATATTCCTGGCTGTGGTATCGTTCAAAGCACTGGTGTAATTTATTTTTGTCGTGGTATCTAAATAAGTGTTTATATTGGCAGCGGTGCCTGCAAGGGTCATTGAGGCTGAGCCAGAACCAGCAACGGTTACACCCGCAAAGGTTCCATTGCCATCCGATGAAGCTAAGGTGCCGGAGCTTGCTGTTAAGGTGGCTGTCAGGGAATCACCATCTGCATCTGCAAATGTAACTGTCGAGAGATTGACATCTGTAGCAACATCTTCTGTGACAAGCACACTAGCAGGTGTTCCAGTAATTGTTGGAGCTGTATTTGGTAGCGTCACATTGGCTACTATAAGATCATCTGTATCCCAAAGAGCTGAGGCACTAGGGGTTATGTAGAGTTTTGTGATGCCAGTAAAACCGGACAGAGGAAGAATTTGAGAGCCTAGATCGGCAAGCGAGTTACTCGTGGCCGAATCACCTGCTACATCCGAGGTAACCGTAAAGGTGCGGTTTGCACCTGAATAATTCTGAAGGGTAACCGATGTCGCATCGAATGTTGCACCACTTTGAAACAACACTGTTAATTTCGATTCATAAATCCCACCTGCTGCTCCTGCCGTAATCACATCATAGGCAGCCCTGATAGAGGTACTCACATCCTGCCCGTCAGCAACTACAGTAAAACCACCGTTAGTGTAAGTTGCATCAGTCCCAGCGGCTCCACCATAAGCACCACTATCAACTCCCACTGTAAAAGTGATTGTACCAGGAATACCCAGAACAGAAGAAAAGTCCCGTAACGCCACTTCACTAAACGGCTGTTCTGTATTGATATCACCCTGGATGATTTCCAGATCCCAGTCGGCATTAAACTTATCACCACCGGTAATATTATTTGAAGCGGCCACATCAATATTAGCCTGATTCGCAATCAGTTCTAATAGTGCCTCGCCCTCTTTTTCACTGGCTAAATTACACCCATAAAGCAATAAATCACCGCCATCTTTAAGCGCACCATCTAATGCCGACAGGGTGTTAATTTCCTGCCTTAAAACCTGCTCAGTAACCTGTGTTTCACCCAGATAAATCACCCCGTTATCCGCATGTGAAACCAGATGCAATGCATCCAGGTTATGATAATTAGTTAACAGCTCAGTAAGCTGGGCTAAACTATTTTGATTGAACTGAATTTCAACAATTTCTACACCGGGTTTATTCTTTTTATAAAATGTCTGTTTATCATCAATAGTTGCATCAATAACCACCAGCTCTTTTACCGGTCTGAGTTTTTTAATCTCGATGCCCTGGGAGGTATTAACTGTTGTGAGCTTGCTGTCAGTCTCGACTGCAGCTAAAGAGCTGATCACTAAATCCTCAGCATATACTTTCTTTTGATTTTGATTTAAAAAACTGCCGCTTAATAAACTTGTTTGAGTTAAAAAGTGAGGAGCATTTAATGGAGACTGCGCAGAAATCGGGCTAGAAATATTTCGCCCATAAGCAAAATAAGAGGACCTGCCAGCATAAGCCCCGGCCGGTTGCACAGATGCCAGACCTATACCTAATGGCAAAATTGCGCTGGTCACTTTATTGAGAAGATGCTTGTTCATGACTTAATCCCTACTTTTTATTCTTCATTCCCTGTATAAAATACAACGCCTTTCTACAGAGGTTTCTTTATGATTGAACGTTTTGTAAATTCGGTTTTTATTCTGCTCGCACTCTATCTTACAGGCTACAGAAGTCACGCATTGCTTTTAGGTGAAATAATACTGGCTGATGTACCCGTGTTATCTTCCCAAAAAGCCATTTCACTATACTTGGCAAATAAATCTGGAGGTAAAATACTGGCACGGGTTTTAAATTCAACTTTGCGCTTTACCGTGTGCAAACCTTTTACCCCTAACTTCTGGTCGAAATCATTTTCCTGATAATCAACATTATTAAAGTCATGCTGGTACACAGGCTCATTAATAAACTGGTAGAGTAACTGTAAGGTTCGCTCTGGATGCTGAACCAGCAAGTCATAATCAATTAATAATAAACGGCCTGAATCATCACCGTAATAAGCTTCTTTTAACGCAGTCCATGCACTGCCAACTACACCCGCTGCATTTATCATAGACTCACATCGTGAATAAACTGTCTGACGCGATTGTGGGCTGAACATCCGGCTATAATCAAACGGGTTCTTTCGATAGATGCGCTCAAAACTATCCATAATCCAGGCCGGGTTGCGTACACAGCAAATCACTTTATAGTCGTTAAATAATTCGGTGAGCTGGTGCAATCGAGCGGTCCAGATTCTGTTGGTATCAAAAATGGTCTGGTACTGGCTCTTATCCTGATAGTAGGCATCAAATAAAGAATGGCAAATATTTTTACGTTTTTCATCATCGAAAAAAGTAAAAAACTCACCGCCTGCTCCAATTTGCTCAAGGCAACCATTCATGAGCGATGCCACAGGGCTGCTCATTGCAGAATGAAACAACGGGTTCTGCCTCAGTATGCCTGAAAGTAGAGTGGAGCCTGAGCGGGGTAAGCCAGATATAAAGTGTATTTGCTGCTGCATTGATTATTATTAAATTGTGATATGCGTCACATAACATTAACGTATCACATTGAAAATAGCAAAGTGAAAAACTGGAAATGATATGAATATCTATTTAAATCAAGCTACTTCTTAAACAAATGTATAGAAATATTACGTTTTAATTAAATTGATTCCGTAATGATTCCTCATACAACGTACCAGCATTTAGCTGGCACGTTATTTAGAGCACCTCTGATCAAGTTACACAATCAATCACATCAAGCGATCACATCAAGATCTTGAAGGAAACACACCCTGCAAGGCAATACAAAAGTTAACACCTAGAAAAGGCTGGCGATTTTCATGCGCCTGATTTTGCCCACTGCTTGATACACTCTCTGGTGCAAGTTGAGCATTAAATACAGCTTCTGTTGAGGTATAGGAGATGACTTCATCTGCAGAGACATTGTCCTGCCCCATTAACAAATTAGCATCAGGCAATCCAGACGTACCATCTTCAGCCACCCCACTTACAATATGATCGTGTGATGGAAGTTCAGCCTCTGTTATGACTACCTGATTACTCCCGCCTGACTCACCAATTCTTCTAGATGAAAGGCCTGGGCCACGACCCTGGTGCATTGGCACCCGGTCTTCCAGATTAGGAAGCCCCATTGTAGTGCGTCCGTCACCACCATAGATTGTTCCAATAATTGAAAATAAAGCCGTATTTGATGTAATAGGTAACAACTGGCCATCACAAAACGCCCAATTACGGGGAGCAAAATTACAGCCCCACATTTTAACTTCAGCGATAAAAGGTTCTGACATAATATCTCTCCTAACTTCTACTTGGGTAAAGCCCGCTAAGACTTATGATAAAATTTAATGCCTGGTAAGGCATTATATTGGGGTGCCCCACTCCACCACCGGTAGACGTTAATGTCTGACTGTTCATCTGTTGTATATTATCAGGTTCAGCTGGTACAGGAGCGTAAGGCTGATCACCATCTGTTTGAGAAGCCAGCACATCATTTGCCGGGTTACTTGATGTCGCTGCATCCGTACTGGCCTGTAAGCTATGGGTATGACCTGGTAGCTGATTAATATTCAGCGAAACAGATTCACTACCGAAACGAGCCCCTATTTGACGATACGTCAACCCAGAACCCTGCCCCTGATGAACCGGTAAGCGCCCTCGCATATCCGGTAAGCCAAATGAGACTCGACCATCACCACCATACGTAGTACCTAACAATGAAAACAATGCTTCATTATCTGCAATTGATAAAATCTGCCCATCGCAAGTCGCCCATAGACGGGGTGCAAAATTACCCGCAAAGATTCGTATTTCACCTATATATGCTTCACTCATAATCCCTATCTCCGTAACTCATATTCAACACCTAACTTCTCGAAGGAAAGACGCCGGTAACAGCCATACAAAAATTAACAACCTGAGAAGGCTGCATATTATTATGGGGAGCACCAGCACCATTTACAGAAATACTTCCCTGGTTCAAACTGACTAAATTACTAGCAGGTCCATACATATCACGAGACACTCGTTTTGGCGCTCTACCTACATTTTGAAAGCCCGAAGCAAAAATATTACTGCTGAAGGTATTTACATCTGCATTATTCGTCGTGCCATTTACTGGATGACTGTGTGCAGCCATTTCAGCCTCCGTTAAACTCACATTTTCCACACCAGACATATTGCCCATCTGAATGCTTCCCCCAATGCCATGCATAGGTGCCCGCCCACGCATATCAGGTATACCGAAAGAGGTGCGCCCATCACCACCAAAGGTCACGCCTATTAAAGAATAGAGAGACTGGTTTTGACTAATGGGTAATATCGCACCATCACAATGCATCCAGCCACGGGGAGCCCAACTAAACCCCCACATTCGGATTTCACTTAAAAATGGCTCTGCCATAATATTTTCCCCTTTACATTTTACGTGAGTCTCCTCACAATTTATGACACATTAAAAAATTGAAGTAAACACTACATGCAAACAATTCAATTGTCTAAAAAAACATCACTTAGAAAGTTTACTCAAGATGATATTCCTTTCATGCAGTCACTCTACGCCACAACACGTGAAAGCGAGCTTGCATTAACCAATTTTTCTGAACAGGAAAAACTGAGCTTTATAACTCAGCAGTTTAATGCACAATACCAACATTATATTCAGCACTACTGCACCGATAGCTTTAATATCATTGAACTTGAGAACAACCCCATTGGCCGACTTTTTGTCGACTACTGGGAAAAAGAAATTCGAATAGTTGATATTGCCCTGATGCCTGAATATCGTAATGCTGGGATTGGCAGTTATTACTTCAAGCAGTTGTTTGATCAAGCTAAAGAGAGCGGTAAATCGGTAAGCATTCATGTTGAGCATAACAATCCCGCGAAACGACTGTATGAACGACTCGGATTTCAGTTGAAGACCCGGACAAATGAAATATACCTGCTTATGGAATGGCAACCCAGTCACTAAAACATTACCTGTTATTAATTATTTTATCATTTAGTTATTATGTTGACTTTTTTCGAGTCACGACTGTTTCGTACTCTGTTTCACTATTGGGTGATAAGAAAAGTTGTTGTTCACCAAACTTTTCATGGGAGAACTGATAGGTTCCCTGGGGTATAGACAGGCCCTGCTCACCCTGATAGATCACAGAAAACGCTTCCCACTCTTCTCCATCAAGCTTGCCTTTTACCACCTCAGAAATAGAAAGTTCAGCCATATTTCCCTGATCGTCCTGTAGTTTTACCTTGTCACCAACCAGGCTGCTCAGGCTATTGTAATTGTAATTATCCATCTATGTTTTCCATACTCTAGTACAAGCAGGGTTAATTTATCGAGCTTTTATTAATTTGTCCAATGAATTTTATAACAGGTTCCCTGATAATAACTTTTAACTTCGCTTATTCTAAAGCCAGAATGTTCATTCTAGACAATTCCAGAGAACTGCTTAAAGACGGGTTGATTTATAAGCACGCAATAAAAACAAAACGATCAGCAACACAACTACTTTTCTAAACACCAAAAAAGCAGACTGCTTGAAAATTGTATTTATTAAAATATCAGTACCTGACTTTTCAGTGAAACCAGCTTACTAGTTTTTCTTTCGCGGTGGCAGGCCAGTATGCTGGGTCAGTATTTTCCTGTTTTTACCCACAGCCTTTTGGGTGCGCCGCGCATGTGCCGTAGAAGAATTTTTTCTACGCGCAGCTCGGTACCCCTGCTTTGACTCCGGCTGATCTTCTGGAATCAATTGTTTGTCCCCATTACCAATCAGCTCCGCACGCCCCATGCGCTTTAATGCTTCCCGTAACAGCGGCCAGTTTTGCGCATCATGATAACGTAGAAACGCCTTATGCAATTTACGCTGCTCGGGGTCTTTCACACTTTCCACCGGCTCACTTTTATAAGTCACCTTACGTAATGGATTTTTTCCTGTGTGGTACATGGCGGTGGCAGTGGCCATAGGCGATGGATAAAACGCCTGTACCTGATCCGCTTTAAAGCCATTACGTTTTAACCACAGTGCCAGGTTAAGCATATCTTCATCGCTGGTTCCTGGATGTGCCGCAATAAAATACGGTATCAGGTACTGGTCTTTACCCGCCTGTTGAGAAAACTTTTCAAACATGCGTTTAAATTTATCGTAAGTACCCATGCCCGGTTTCATCATCTTTGACAGAGGCCCCTCTTCGGAATGTTCGGGTGCGATTTTTAAACACCCCCCCACATGATGCGTCACTAGCTCCTGTACATATTCCGGATCACGGATAGCCAGGTCATAGCGCAAACCGGAAGCGATTAATACTTTTTTAACACCGGGCAAGGCGCGTGCTTCGCGATAAATTTGCGTGAGTGCAGAATGGTCGGTGTTTAAATTTTGACAAATACCAGGATAAACGCAACTGGGTTTACGACAGGCCGCTTCTATTTCCGGCGTTTTACAGGCAATGCGATACATATTCGCTGTGGGGCCACCCAGATCAGAAATCACCCCGGTAAAGCCCGGCACCTTATCTCGAATTTGTTCTATTTCATGCAGAATAGACTCTTTCGAACGATTTTGAATAATACGACCTTCGTGTTCGGTAATAGAACAGAAGGTACAACCGCCAAAACAGCCACGCATAATATTCACCGAAAAACGGATCATCTCATAGGCCGGAATTTTCTCACCCTTGTACTGCGGATGCGGCACCCGCGCATAGGGCATGGCAAATACATAATCCATTTCATCTGTGGCGAGTGGAATAGGAGGCGGGTTTAACCAGACATCAACTGTGCCATGTTTTTGCACCAGCGCACGGGCATTCCCCGGATTTGTTTCAAGATGCAGCACCCGGTTCGCATGGGCATACAGAGCAGCATCATTGCTGACTTTTTCAAATGCCGGTAGACGAATAACACTATATTCACGATCTAATCGGGGGCGTCTGAACTCAACGACCTGCTCACCCTGTTCATTATATTGCGCACCATAAAATGCATTATCACGACGCTCGCGTTCACAGTCGGTCATTTCCTGTGTATTTATATAAGGGTTTACAATTTTATCGATTTTTCCGGGGCGGTCGATACGTGAAGAATCAATTTCCATCCAGCCTTCAGGTGTATCGCGGCGTATAAAAACCGTGCCGCGCACATCAGTCATGTTTTCAATTGATTCACCCTGGGAAAGACGATGCGCGACTTCAACCACCGCACGTTCAGCGTTTCCATATAGCAACATATCCGCAGTGGCATCTACCAGAATAGAGCGCCGCACCTTATCCTGCCAGTAATCATAATGCGCAATGCGACGCAAAGATGCTTCGATGCCACCGAGAATCACCGGCACATCTGACCAGGCTTCCTTGCAACGTTGCGCATAAACCAGTGAACTTCGATCAGGTCGTCGCCCGCCTTTATCGCCGGGGGTATAGGCATCATCCGAACGAATTTTGCGGTCCGCCGTATAGCGATTGATCATTGAGTCCATATTGCCGGCTGCCACACCGAAAAACAGGTTGGGCTTGCCCAGCACTTCAAAACTGTCTTTTGACTGCCATTCAGGCTGGGCAATGATTCCTACCCGAAACCCCTGGCTCTCCAGTAATCGACCGATAATCGCCATACCGAAAGAAGGATGATCGACATAAGCATCACCGGTAACAATAATGATGTCACAGGAGTCCCAGCCCAGGCTGTCCATCTCGGCTCGACTGGTTGGTAAAAAAGAGGCGACACCAAAACACTCCGCCCAGTATTTTGGGTACTCATACAGTGCTGTTGTGGCTTGAGGGACTGGAAAAGCAGACATAGAGATAACTCGGTTTAAAGGACAATTATACCTGCTATTCAGGCTTACTGCTAAGATGATTAAGCGGCTGGATTAAGCAGATTCAGGATTACCCTTCTTTAAATAAGAGAATAAGCGGTAGACCATATTGAAAAGAAGATTCAAGACTCAGAATAATGCAGGGATTAATTATGATTCTCAGGCCCTAACCCTGCTAGACAACATTTAAAGTGAAATTAAATTGTGTACCCTGCTGCGGTTTACTTTCAACCCAGACCTGCTGATTGTGTAGCTCGATAATTTTCTTCACAATACACAAACCCAGCCCCGCATGCCCACCCGTTCGCTCAGGTGTATGCGCCTGATGAAAGCGTTCAAATACCAGTGCCTGTTGGGGCTCAGAAATACCAATTCCGGTATCACACACTCTCACCGTAAGACTGTCATCCTGTGGTGCAGCAATTTTAATACTAATTGTACTTTTCTCGTGGCTGTAATAAATAGCATTGCTAATTAAATTGTCCAGTACTCGCTCTATTAAGGCGAGATCTGCGACTACTAATGGGTTTTCAGATACTGAGTTAATAACCAGCTTTATCTGTTTTTTCTGCGCCCTGATTTCAAACTTTGCAATGACATCATAAATTAACTCAAGCAACGGGAAACTTTCCATTTCAGGCTGGTGTTCCTGTGCATCCAGTTTTGCAAGTTCAAACAGACCATCAATGAGTTTCTGCAGGCCTTTAGCCTGTTTTGCTGTGGTGTTTAAATACTGTTTAATCTCACAGCTGGACAAATCTTCAAATTTAATTGTTAATGTTTCAAGATACCCCTGAATAGAAGCCAGTGGCGTGCGTAGGTCATGGGAAATATTTGCGACCATTTCTCGACGCAAACTATCCTGCTGTTTCAAGGCGGCCCATTGTTGCTGTATATGTACAGCCATACGTGAAATATGCCGTTCAAGCTCACTGATTTCATCGCCAGTTAATTTATTATTGGAGTTAAATTTACCAGCCTGGTCACCAGAAAAATCACTGGAAATAAAACCCGACACATTAGTCTGCAATTTTTTTATACGAAGATTGATACGATAAAACAGATACAAGCCCATTAACAAACCCACAAACAAACTTGCAGCAAGAACGAAGCCGCCCAATAAAATTGCAGTGTTTTGAGACTGTTTATTTAATGCAGCTGTTAATTCTTCTCCCTGTAACACGACATATAAATATCCCTGCGGGTTCTCCTGATCAGGAATTGGTGTGACAGAAAAAGACTTCCTTACATCATGAGAACGCGGGTCATCACCCAGTAACAAACCCGGGTCCTGGCCATTTAGACGCTGGTAAACCGGGTTAAGATTAATACTATTACGCTTTACTTTTCCGGGCTCAGCCGAATAAGCGAGTATCTTCCCCTGTAAGTCCAGGTAATAAATTTCAATACTGGGGTTAATCGTCATATATTGCATAAAAGTATCTTTCATGGCTTTGCTGTCTATTGTCCCATTGCGTACAATTTTTTTATCATTAACCAGGTTAAGCGCCAGATCTCTGTTAATAAACTGCTGGCTAGATTGATTAATTTTCTGCAGCATATAACTGGCAAAGATCGTATAGGATAAACCTACAAGCAGAAGCACCAGCGCAAGCCCGGTGGCCAGTTTGAAGTAGAGTGTATGAAAAAATGAAGTATTCATAATCAATGAGCGAGCGCAATAAACTGATACCCCACACCCCAGACCGTTTTAATAAATTTGGGTGATCGCGGATCAGTTTCCAGTTTGCTTCTTAAGCGGTTAATGTGAGAGTTTACCGTGTGCTCGTAGCCTTCATGACCATAACCCCACACTTTATCGAGTAGCTGCGTGCGATCGAATACCTGGCCTGGATGACGGGCAAAGTAAACTAATAAATCAAACTCTTTAGCCGTTAGCTCAAGAGCCTGATGTTCTTTTAGCACTTCTCGAGTTTGTGTATTGATACTTAAGCCACTAAACAACAACTCCTCTATATTACTCACAGCCGGACTCATTGCATCATGCCGACGAATCAGCGCCTTCACCCGTGCAACCATTTCCATTAAACTAAAAGGCTTGGTAAGGTAATCATCCGCTCCGAGTTCAAGACCCAGCACCCTGTCCATTTCTGATGCTCGCGAGGTTAGCATGAGCACAGGAATATATGTTTTGTTATTACTGCGAATTTTTTTACAGATTTCCAGTCCATCCATGCCGGGCAACATAATATCCAGAATAATTAAATCATAATCATTTTGTTGAATAGTTTGCCAGGCACTAACCCCATCATAAAAAACATCAACAGAAATACCGATATCGCTTAGATGCAACTTTACCAGATCAGAGATATCTTTATTATCTTCAACAAGAATGACTTTTTTATTCGGCATAACCTTTAAACTACTGCACTACAGTTTGCCTGTAATGCAGCATTTCCTCTAGATAGTGAATCAATCTAATATTACGACGCTATTATTAAAGCGCTGTCACCACTATTCGCAGTGCCGGGGTGTCGAATTTATCAGCCTCACTTAGTGTCGATACCGCGTGTTGATCATCCGCAGAAACGACACCGCTGTGCAGGGTCACTACACTGGTTACATCATCTCGCTCAGCATTAAATCCCTCACCACCATCTGCCGGACCTGGAATACTACCCGGTAGCTCACTGTTAAACTCGGTTCCCGCATCATATACACGTGCGTAATAAACACGTTTATGACCCGGCAACATCTCATCAAGTTCAATTCCATTTATTCCACTAAAGCCATCATTTGTGTTTACCAGCATACCAGCCACAGACAGGTGACTGTTGTTATGTTCGGCGACTAAGGTAAACTCAATACTACTACCCGCAAGCAACGGAGCGTTAGCCTGATACTGAGGATTGTTTTTACGCAAATTTAGCAAGTTTCCACCATCGCCACCTTCCGCCATAACTTCAAGTGCCTCACTGGCGCTTTCACCCATTTTCCAGAAGCTGAAATTTTTCTTATGTAACATCGCCACAGGTGGTGATAATGGCTGGTTATAGGTCAGGTTAGTAATGCTAATACTATATTCCTGTTGATCATTATTACAGGCGCTAAGGCCTAGCAGCATTACACCGACTAGACTGATATTTTGCAGGGCATTAAATGAAAGATATTTCATAAGTTCTCTCCTATTTCACCGTAATCACAAGTCGTGCAACTGGGTTTAACCAACGATGCACTCGACTATCCAGATCGCTGCTTCCAGCG
>Ga0316207_10004531_pt1 | contig 12025 bp, 13 predicted proteins | sample 6weekpyrite_MG_FD_204943 | JGI IMG/M metagenome (GOLD analysis project Ga0316207, IMG submission 204943) | Microbial mat bacterial communities from mineral coupon in-situ incubated in ocean water Damariscotta River, Maine, United States -... | ecosystem: Environmental > Aquatic > Marine >... | reverse complement strand
TCCAAACATGACATAGACAGAGTTTTGCATAAGCTGTAATAATTTTGCGTTATTCAGATAAAGAAATTGATTCAAAGTATAGTTGAATACAGAAATGTTAAAGACCGTTATAATATGAATTAATGGTTTTTTTAATATAACGAGAAGAGTTTTATGCCGGGTTTATTTATTACAGGAACAGATACAGAGATTGGTAAAACGTTTGTTAGCTCTTTGTTAATTAATCTTCTTGCAGAAGAAAAGTTGCAAGTGATCGGTATGAAGCCTATTGCCAGTGGCGCTAAAGAAGTTGATGGTGTTTTAAAAAATGAAGATGCCTTATCTTTAATAAAGGCATCAAATGTTAAAACAGATTATCAAATAATAAATCCTTATGTTTTTGAGCCAGCCGTTTCACCCCATATCGCCGCCGAACAGGTTAATACTGAAATTGAATTTACTAAAATTCAAAATAACTATGAACAATTAACTAAAATTTCTGATGTTGTGGTGGTTGAAGGCGTAGGTGGCTGGTATGCACCGTTAACTTGTCACACTACCGTTGCAGATTTAGCCATCGCGTTGAAACTACCCGTTATCTTAGTTGTAGGTTTACGTTTGGGTTGTTTGAATCATGCCTTATTAACAGCACAAGCTATACGTCAGTCTGGTTTACCCATTGCCGGTTGGGTTGCCAACCACGTTGAAAAAGATTTTTCGTCTGCAGAAAAAAATATTGAAACACTTAAACACTTTTTTAATGATTTTTCCTTTCTTGGTTCAGTTTCATATCAAACAAATTTAAATAGATCACATCAGCACACTATTAACAAAAAATCTTTTATGGACAAGCTTGATTTAAAAAGTAAATAGACCAGGTTTAATTCTAGATTAGAATTTTTTAATATTCTAATTAAAGGTAAAAAAGAAACTTACTGCCAGACTAAAGATAATTGAATTGCATCAATAAGGTTGTTCATATAGCATTTGCTCCGATTTAAATATTTATAGTATCAGGTGTTTTTTTTGAATAATAAGTGGTTTTTACGAATAAGCCTTGCAGCATGCGCTCTGGCTTTTTTCGTTATCGTTCTGGGTGCTTATGTACGACTTTCAGATGCTGGTCTTGGTTGTCCTGACTGGCCTGGTTGTTTTGGTCAGCTTACAGCACCCGATGAAGCAGATGAAATCGCTCAGGCAATCAACAAATATCCTCATTTAAAGGTTGATTCAGACAAGGCCTGGAAAGAAATGATTCACCGCTATTTTGCAAGTCTGTTGGGCTTGTTTATTTTAGTTATGGCTTTTCTTGCATGGCGAAATCGTCATGACAAGAGCCAACAGTTTGTTCTGCCCCTGATATTGGTAGCGTTGGTTATCTTTCAGGGTATGTTGGGTATGTGGACAGTGACGCAATTAGTCCGCCCCACTATTGTTACGCTGCATTTATTGATGGGTTTGTTGACATTAAGTTTGCTGTTCTGGGTTTGTCTCAACCAAAGTCAGCTTTGGTTTGAGAAAATTAATAGCGATGAGATAAAGCCAGGCATAAAAACACTGGCAAAATTCGCTATGGTGGTTTTAGTAGTGCAGTTATTTTTAGGTGGCTGGACAAGCACTAATTATGTTGCATTATATTGTCCTGATTTCCCTACCTGCCAGGGCACATGGATACCTGAAACAAATTTTAGTGATGCCTTTGTATTTTTTAAAGATGCAACGGTTAATTACGAAGGTGGTTCATTATCACTCGAAGCAGGTGTTACAGTTCATTTTCTTCATCGGGTAGGTGCACTGGCTTCAACTATTGTATTGAGTATTTTGACATTTTTAATGTTGTTTAAAACAACAAACAGTATTTTACGTAAACTTGCTGTTTTATTATTTTTAATGTTGATCGTGCAGGTTTCTTTAGGTATTGCCAATGTTGTGCTTATTTTGCCAATACCTGTTGCTGTTGCGCATAACGCATTTGCAGCATTGTTATTGCTGTCTTTAATACTTGTAAATTATGGCCTGAACATAAATTCATTTCGGGCTATTAACTTTGTAAAAAATTAAAATATAGGCTAATCATGACTGAAGTAAGTTTAAAATCATCCAGCTTTAATTTGTGGAATTATTATAATTTATGTAAACCCAAGGTGGTTTATTTAATTATATTCACTGCAATTGTTGGTATGTTGCTTTCTACCAAGGGTACATTACCGTTAGATACATTTATTGCTGCATGCTTAGGTATTGGCCTTGCTTCTGCTTCCGGAGCAGCTTTAAATCACTGGGCTGATCAGCGTATTGATGTTGTTATGGAACGAACCAGTAACCGTCCATTACCCCAGGGTGAGTTATCTCCGCGACAGGCCTTAATTTTTGCCTTGGCGCTTGGTGTCATTGCGATGATCATTTTATTGATCTGGACAAATGTTTTAACCACATTATTAACCCTGACTTCTTTAGTCGGTTATGCGGTTATCTACACCATGTTTTTAAAACGTTCTACACCACAGAATATTGTATTAGGTGGTGCCGCGGGTGCCGCGCCGCCATTACTGGGCTGGAGTGCAATGACCGGTGAAGTCAACAGTGAAGCAGTTTTATTATTTTTAATTATTTTTGTCTGGACGCCACCGCATTTTTGGGCGCTTGCGATTAAACGTAAGGAAGAATACGCACGAGCAGGTGTACCTATGTTACCGGTTACTCATGGTGTTGCCTTTACAAAATTACATATCCTGCTTTATACCATGATGTTGTTATCTGTCAGTATGATGCCATTTGTGATTCACATGACAGGTTTAATTTATTTTGCAGCTGCAGTGGCTTTGGGAATTGGTTTTATTTATCACGCGGTAAAGTTGTATAGAACGGGTGAAAGTGATGAACACGCAATGAAAACATTTGCTTACTCTATCTTTTATTTAAGTGCGTTATTTGGATTTTTGTTATTAGATCATTACGCAAGAATTATTTACAGAATGTTTATGTAAGTATGAAATCAAGTTATGAATTTATAATTGCATAAAAAAATATAATAAAAATTATCAGTTAGTCATCGAGTAAAATACTTAGGCTTTAAATAATAAAAACACGCTTATCATGTTGTTTTATCAAATATAAGTTACGTGATTGAATAAAACGTTAATAATTATATTATTGAATTCTTATGTATGTGCTTGATATTGCGGTGATATCTTGATTACGTTAGACTTTATCCAAAATAAAATACAGACTTACATGTGTAAAATAATTAATAAATATAGTACCTGTTGAAAATAATTTTACTGCTATTGAATAATTAAAATTTTTTTTCATCTATTTTGCCTGTTTAATATTTTGTAGGTTTTTCATAGTGAAATGCCATACATAAACTCTGACTAAATAAAAATATATAAATTCAGGGAAACATCTTAACCATTTATACAAAATTAAAATTAATGGATGGATTTACATGCCTAAACCAAAAGCTATATTAAGTGCTTTAACGAGCATTGTGTTACTCATGTTCACGGGCTCTGCCTTTGCTGCATATGAGTTAAACTTACCAACACCAGCTGCTCCACTTACGCAGCAAATGTTTGACCTGCATATGCTGACAACCAAGATCGCGACAATTATTATGATTGTAATAATTGTAATTGTTGTTTATGCAATCTTTAAGTTTAGAAAATCAAAAGATTATCAGGCAGATCAAAATTTCCACACCGGTGCATTTGGTACATGGTCATGGATTCTGGTACCCGTTATCGTGCTGGGTATAGATCTGACCATCGCGGGTTCAGCCAGTGATGCACTCAAACAGGTTGAGGATTATTCACAAAAGAATGATGTCACCATTAAGGTCATAGGTTCGCAGTGGAAATGGACTTATGAGTATATGGATGACGATATTCGTGTTGTGAGTAATATACTCCCTGAAGAAAAGGCGGGAGATAATTATTTGCGTGCAGTTGATAACCCGTTAGTTTTGCCTGTTAATAAACGAATTCGTTTATTACATACCGCTTCGGATGTTATTCATGCCTGGTGGGTGCCTGAGATAGCTTATAAGAAAGATGCTATTCCTGGTTATATCAATGAAACCTGGACCAATATTCAAAAAGAAGGTACTTACCGCGGCCAGTGCGCTGAACTCTGTGGCACAGGTCATGCCTATATGCCAATTGTTGTTGAAGCTGTGAGCCAGGAAAAATACGATGCCTGGAAAGCCAGGCAAAAAGCGGCTAAGGCAGCAGCTTTAGCAGAAGCATCATCCGATAAAGTCTGGTCTAAAGATGAATTGATGAGCAAAGGTAAAACTGTTTATGAAACCAGCTGTGCTGCTTGCCACCAAGTAAACGGTGAAGGTATACCGGGCGTCTTTGCTGCCCTGAAAGGCAGTAAAATTGCTACGGGTGATAAAGCCAAGCACATTGATGTTGTCTTAAATGGTGTGTCAGGCACAGCCATGGCGCCTTGGGGTGCCCAGCTAAATGATTTAGAAATTGCCGCTGTTGTTACCTACGAGCGAAATGCCTGGGGTAATAATGCAAATGATACTGTTCAACCTGCTGATATTAAATCAGCACGTAAGTAATTGGAGAGCTAAGTAATGACTGCAGTGACACATGATGAACATCACCACGATGAGCCTCCAAAAGGTTTCAAACGCTGGTTGTATAGTACTAACCATAAAGATATAGGTACTATGTACCTGATCTTCGCCCTGGTTATGTTATTCCTGGGTGGTGGTATGGCAATGCTGATTCGTGCAGAACTTTATATGCCGGGTTTGCAAATTGTTGACCCTGATTTATATAACAACCTGGTAACCGATCATGCTCTTATTATGGTATTTGGTCTGGTTATGCCCGCTGCTGCTGGCATGGCAAACTGGATGATCCCAATGATGATTGGTGCGCCTGATATGGCATTACCACGCATGAACAATATGAGTTTCTGGTTATTACCAGCGGCAGCTATATTGCTTGTTTTATCTTTGGTTGTTCAGTTTATTCCAGGTACGGGTGTTCCCGTAAATACTGGTTGGACCCTCTATCCACCGCTTTCCGTTCAGGTTGGCCTGGGTATGGACTTATTGATTTTCACGGTTCACTTGCTGGGTATTTCATCCATCATGGCGTCAATCAATATTGTAACGACTATTCTTAATATGCGTGCGCCAGGCATGCCTATGATGAAAATGCCTTTATTCGTATGGTCATGGTTCTTCACGGGTCTGTTGTTAATTATTATCATGCCTGTACTTGCAGGTGGCGTTACCATGTTGTTATTTGACCGTCATTTCGGTACCAGTTTCTTTGATGCCGCTGGTGGTGGTGACCCGGTTTTATTCCAGCATTTATTCTGGTTCTTTGGCCATCCTGAAGTATATGTATTGTTATTGCCTTCAATTGGTGTGTTGGGTCTGGTTATTCCTACGTTCTCACGTAAACCTCTGTTTGGTTACAAGCCTTTAGTTTATTTCATGGGCTTCCTGTTTACTTTAGGCTTAATCGTATGGGCTCATCACCAGTACACTATTGGCATGTCTCTGGGTGTCACCATGTACTTTATGATAGGTACCATATTGATATCGATTCCCGTGGGGCTGATGATTTTCAACTTCATCTTTACCATGTGGCGTGGTTCCATGACATTTGAAACACCAATGCTATTCGCTATTGCGATAATACTAATGTTCTCATTTGCGGGTGTAACTGGGGTAATGCTGGCCGTAGTACCTGCAGATCTGCAATACCATGATACGATGTTCGTGGTTGCCCACTTCCATTATGCCCTGATACCGGGTGCTGTATTTGGTCTTTATGCCGGTGTATTCTACTGGTTGCCTAAGTGGACAGGTCATATGTATGACGAAAAACTGGGTAAGATCTTCTTCTGGTGGACAACGTTATCATTTAATGTGACTTTCTTCCCTCAGCATTTCTCAGGGTTAGCAGGTATGCCACGTAGAATTGTTGACTATAATAGTATGTATATCGAGTTTAACCAGATTTCTACTATTGGTGCGATTGCATTTGGTTTATCACATCTTCTATTCCTCTACATCATTATTAAAACAGTGAAAGGTGGAGAAAAAGCACCGGATAAACCGTGGGAAGGTTCACAAATTGGAACAACTGGTCTTGAGTGGACATTACCATCTCCACCTCCGTTCCATAGTTTTACTACACCACCAGAAATAAAATAGTTTTATGAATATTCTGTTAAGAGTCTGTGGCAGTTAGCCCGGGCTCTACAGAATAGAAGAGCAGGTTAGAAATTATGAATGAGAATAATGAACTAGGAAAAAAGGATACAACAAAAGCAAATATTATTGTTGCAGTAGTCCTTGGCTTAATTGCATTAACAGTTGCATTAATGCCATTTTTTTACCTGAATAAAGCAGTTGTTACGGGATGAATTCTGACGCACAAGTTTCTAATAAGCAACAGAATGCTAAAACAGTCCGCTGGATGTTTTTGCTGGTTGTAGGAATGTTTGGGTTTGGTTTTGCAATGGTGCCTCTATATGACTTGCTATGTTCAGTCACAGGTTTAAATGGAAGCACTACAGGACGAATTGAAGATTTAAGCCAGTTAAGAACTAAGATTGATCATAGCAGAACAATTTTAGTTCAGTTTGATTCTACAACGAACGCAGAATTACCTTTTGAATTTTATCCAATGGTAAAAGAAGCAAAGGTTAATCCGGGTGAAATAAAAGAAGTGAGTTATTTTGTAAAAAATAATTCAAATAAAACAATTATTGCTCAGGCGATACCGGGTGTTACACCATGGCAAGCTACTGAACATTTTAATAAAACAGAATGTTTTTGTTTTACAAAGCAAACACTCAAACCGGGTGAAAGCAAAAAGATGCCTTTAAGGTTTGTTATTGACCGTAATTTGCCTGAAGCTCTTAAAACGATAACACTATCGTATACATTTATGGATACGGATAGAAAAAAATTAAAAGATGTTAAGAATATTCCACAGCTTCATAGTTCACTGTGAAGAAAATAAACCTTATACAACTATGTAAAAAAATTAAGGGGAAGACATGAGTACTGCTGATCAGAACTACTTTATACCAGAACCCAGTCGTTGGCCTGCAGTTGCAGTTCTGGGGCTGTTTCTAACCGTATTAGGTATTGCATTATGGGTAAATGGTGTAAGCATCGGGTCATACACTGTGGCCATTGGTATGGCTGTAACAGTTTATTTATTCTTTGGCTGGTTTGGTGATGTCATTGATGAAAGCCTGTCGAAAAAATACAATGAAAGTGTAGATCGCTCATTCAGACAAGGCATGTTCTGGTTTATCACATCAGAAGTCTTTTTCTTTATTACATTTTTTGCCTGCTTATATTATGTCAGAAATATATCGTTACCTTACCTCGGTGGTGAAGGGCAATTAGCTGAGTCAAATATCCTGTGGGAAGGCTTCAAATACAGCTGGCCTGTAGTAAATCTTCCTGATATAACAAACTACACTCAGTTAATTGAGCCAATGGGTGCAGGTGGAATACCGGCTTATAATACAATTATCCTGTTAACCAGTGGCGTGACTTTAACCTGGGCTCACTGGGGGCTTAAGAAAAACAACAAATCACAGTTAATGCTAGGTATGATTTTAACTATAGTCCTTGGTTTGCTTTTCTTTAGTTTGCAGGCGTATGAGTATTACCATGCTTATGCTGAATTAGGTTTGACCCTTAATTCCGGAATTTATGGTTCAATGTTCTATATGTTAACGGGTTTTCATGGTTTTCACGTTACCATCGGTACCATCATGTTAATCGTAATTGCGGTACGTTGTGGTAAAGATCATTTTACCTATGAAAATCACTTCGCCTTTGAAGGGGTTGCCTGGTACTGGCACTTTGTTGACGTGGTATGGTTAGGGTTGTATATCTTCGTTTACTGGATGTAGTCAGCTCTGTGCAAGCATAAAAAAAGCGCCCCAGTTATGGGGCGCTTTTTTATTGCGGAATAATTATTAACCACGAAGCCCATGCGGTTGTAAATCTCCAAAATAATAGCCGGAAAGTACCAGCAGAAACAGGCTGATTGATAATATGACGCGTACCGTTAATGACGCAACAACACGATTTGTTTTGCCCGCATCTTTTGCCAGAAAAAAGATACCTGATCCAAGGCTAATTAAAATTAATATGAAATTGATGACGATAAGTGTTTTAATCATTATTGCTACTCACTGAGGTTAACAACCTATACTTTAACACATTTATGCTACTTTCAAATTACAAATTCAGGTTCTCCTTGCTTGGCACCATCCTGGGAATAATGGGGATTGTGCTATTTTCCTTCCTTGGCACCTGGCAGGTTTTTCGTGCCATAGAAAAGCAGGCTTTGCAGGAAAATATGGAAAATAAACTGTCAGAGCAGGTGTTAATGTTGGATAAAAAGACAGAAAATATTGAGTCACAGGCTTTTGTCCAGGTAAAAGCAATCGGTCATTATGATAAGAAAAACGGAATTCTTGTTGAGAATATAAAATATAAGGGGCAGATCGGTTATCACGTATTAACACCATTTATACTTAAACAAGATCATTCTGTCATTATGGTAAATCGTGGCTGGATTGCACAGAACAGGGATCGAAATATCTTACCTGTAATAGATACGCCGCAAGGTGAAAGAGAAATTCATGGTAGAATTTCGCCACACAAATCAAAACCTCCCTTAATTTTAGGAGAGCTTGATACTTCAGCTAAAGCGTGGCTGTACTTTGACAAAGATATCTTCGAGAAAAAAATGGGTAAAGAGATTTTGCCTGTTGTTATCCTTCAGGATAAAGATGATGCTTTTGGTTATATCAGGGAATGGCCAAAATATGAAGAAAAAGTCGGTATGCATATTGGATACGCCATTCATTGGTATGTTTTTGCATTAATCGTCCTGGTGACTTACTTAGGTGTTAATATTAAGAAAAGGTAATTATGAATAATCCTCAAAATTCTCCAACTGAAGTTAAAAAGAAAAGTAACACCACTTTATGGGTAATGGTGATTTTATTTGGTTTGCCTTATGTTGCAGCATATTATTATTATTTTAATCGTGCAGATATGGATTTAGTAACTTCAAATTACGGTACTATTATAACACCTGCACGACCAATACCTGATGCTAACCTGGTAAAACTGGATAACTCAAAATTTAAACTTTCATCTTTAAAAGGAAAGTGGGTTTTATTTTCAGTTGGTAGTAGCTCATGTAAGAAAGATTGCGTTGATAATTTATATAAAATCAGGCAAATAAAAAAAGCTGTAGGACAAGAGTATAAACGAATTACTAAACTCTTTTTCCTTAAAGATAAAACAAATATTGAATCGTTTAAATTATTATTAAAAGAGTATCCTGATATGGATGTCATCATTCCATCAGGTAACAATTATAATAATTATTTATCTAATTTTTTGCATGAAGGCGTTGAGTTGGAAGATAGTATATTTATTATTGATCCAATTGGTAATTATATGATGGCATATCCAAAAGGTGCAGATGCCTCTAAGATCCTTAAAGATATTGAACGCTTATTAAAAGTTTCAAAAATTGGTTAACTGATTCAGCCAGGTATTAAATTTTATACAGTAATCTTAATAACCTGGCATTTTGGTTTTATTTTTTATCACTCCACATACTGCGTATCATTACAACTAAAAACAGTATGCCACCAATAATAGATATTAAACCACCTAAGCCCATCATCCCCATGCCTAAAATTTCAGGTAAATTTTGCAAACCCTGTGCTGCTCCGGCTGTTTTTCTTTTTACCCCGTAGCCACCAGACCATGCCAGACCAAGAACATGCATTAGTTGACCAGCGCCATATATATAAGGTTGTATTCTGGCCATTTTCCAGTCAGGGTTTTTATAACCAAGTTGCGGTAATAAATAATAAGCAATGCCCATAAAAGCAAGGGTTACGCCTACAATAGAGCCATGATAGTGGGCAGGTATAACGACATTAACACCATGAATAAGAAAACCAATAATACCGCCAGCAGCAAATAAAACTATTGAGCTTATAAAAGCAGCTTTAGCAGCATCAGTTTTAATATTATTATTTAATTTATATTTAAATATACTCCAGACAATAATTAAGCCCAGAGGTAATGAAGTTAAGCCACCATACTTCATTAAGTTTGTGAACTCGATGATATGTTCAGCAGTATATACATTATATTTAATGTAAATAAAAAGAGCATAGGCTAATGGTGCCAGCAGTAAAATAAATAACCATTTAATAACAGACGTTGTGAAAGGTATTTTTCCGCCAACGAAACTTAATAATAGAAACCATGAAAACAATAAAAAAGTCGTGTGGCTAAATTGTAGTATGTGGCCACTACCCCAGAATAAATATTCATAATAAGCCAGGTTTTCTATGTCTTGCGGTATATTTAGCCATGAAACTAACAGGGCAATAAATGTTGCCAGAGTAAATATAGCTGCGATATAGGGTGCAAGCTTTGTAATATCGGCTTGTGCAGCTGGCATAACGGACAATGTACGTAAACATTGAATTAAAACACCTGCTGAAAAAAGACCTATACCCCATAAAAACAGTGAGTGCTGAAGTACCGGAATATAATTATTAATAAGCGGTTTACCAGCACCAAGAAAGGGAGCAGCAATTAAAACAATGGTTCCAAAAATGGAAAGGAACAAAGCAATCTTTTCTAAAAAAAGGTATTTAGTTCCGACATAAATACTCCAGAATATACAGGAAAATGCCATAAACCAGTAAAGCACTGATAAATTAACATGTACGACAAGTGCAGTATGAAAGAAGTCAATCCAGGGAATAATATCCTGTATACCCGGAGTTCGGGATAAAACCAGAAGCAGAGAAAATAACCCTGCTGCAATTAAAGAGGCGACACCAAGTTTAAGCCATGATGATGTATGGGGAGATCGTATGTTTGATAGGGTAATATTCATATTATTTGAGTATTTTTATAGTTTTTGTGAAGTAAATATAAACAATGCTTATTAAATAGGTTGTTACTTTTTCAAAAGATTAACTATTGTATATTAAAAATACCTCTTTTCGGAGTTTAATGTATTTGTTATTTTTTAATTTAAGGTTATGAAAGATCTTGGAAATATTAAACAATATAAGTTTCGTTACGTAGAATATTTTGTAGTTAAATCTATTTTTGCTTTTGTGTTTTATATTGCATTATAGACTAAAGGAATTGTAAGTTTAAAAAATGTACCTTTATGGGGAGAGCTATCAATATCAAGTTCTATGCCAAGAATTTTTGTTAAATGTTCAGTTAAACTCATTCCTAAACCTGTACCGCCATATTTTCGAGTAGTTGAAATATCAGCTTGCATAAATGGTTTAGATATAGTTTTTAATTGTTCTTTGGTCATTCCAATTCCAGTATCGGTAATCGAAATGTTTAAACTTTCTGGCTGACGTTTTGCCTTTATTGTAATAGTGCCATTAGAAGTAAATTTTGCAGCATTACCAATTATATTAAGAAGAATTTGATGCAATTTTGTATTATCAGATGTGATTTCACCAAGGTTTTCTGGCACATCAAAAATTAATGTGTTTTTATTTTTTGAGATTAAGTTTTCAGTAGTTGCTCTGATTTCATTTAATAAGTTATTTACATTAACGTCTTCAGCATAGACATCCATTTTTCCGGATTCAATCTTGGATAGATCAAGAACATTATTAATAAGCGAGAGTAAATGTTTACCTGCCCGGGTTATTTTCTCGGCGTCCTGAGATAAGGTCTCAAAATATTTTTCCTTTGCATTTTCATATATCAGTTCACTATAACCAATAACGGCATTAAGTGGTGTTCTTAATTCATGACTCATATTTGCAAGGAAACTTGATTTAGCGCGGTTAGCCGCATCCGCTTTTTCAAAGGATTGTGTAACGTCAGCAAGCAGTTTTTTGTTTTCTACCATTAATGTAATTGAGCTTCGTATACTGTCGTAATGTGCATGTGCAAGAACAATAAGTGAAACAACAAAAATAAGAAGAACCTCTAACGTGTTGTAACCAAATAGTTTAA
>Ga0316207_10004530_pt1 | contig 12026 bp, 9 predicted proteins | sample 6weekpyrite_MG_FD_204943 | JGI IMG/M metagenome (GOLD analysis project Ga0316207, IMG submission 204943) | Microbial mat bacterial communities from mineral coupon in-situ incubated in ocean water Damariscotta River, Maine, United States -... | ecosystem: Environmental > Aquatic > Marine >... | reverse complement strand
CTAAAAATATTGCTCAAACAAGTATAAAGGACCTGTTAATAAGAGACTATACCTCACTTGATTCACTGTTACAGCAGGCAGCAAATTACCCGGGTATTCTTGATCTGCAAATAACAGATACTAAAGGGGCTGTGCTAAGCGATGTGGTAGTAAAGAATGGTGTTGTTAGTAGTCGTTTCGATTTGCAAAACCTGATGCCTCCAAAAAGCGTATCTGTAGATATAAATCAAAATAAGGAAATGGTGGTCTGGGAACCTGTTAGTAGTGGTTCATTAATTGGCTGGGTGCGCCTGAACTATAGTCTGGAATCTGCCTATCAGCATGCTTATCAGCGTATGTTCGAGTTTCTTATTAATTCAGGCCTGTTAGTGCTGCTGATGATCGTTTTATTATTATTGTTTTTGAGAAAGCCTATGCAGTTGCTGGGTGAAGCTGCTAACTTTGCCGGCAATGTCAGTGAAAAAACAGGTAGCACAATGCCGGTTGCACATCAGTCTATAGAATTGGAAAAAATTACCACGGCACTGAATACCGCATCATATGATTTGCATGAGCAAGAGCTAACCATTAATAAAGTACTAAAAGACCTGGAAACTCAAAAGCACGCGTTAGATGAACATTCTATAGTCAGTATTACCGATGAAAATGGTTATATTTTTTATGCCAATGATAAGTTTCTTAAAGTAACCGGTTACGGCAGTAATGAGGTATTAGGGAAAAGTTACGAAATGATAAAGTCTGGTATGCACACCGATGGCTTTTTTAAAAACATCTGGGATGCAGTACGTCAGGGTAAAATCTGGAAGGGAGAGATTTGTAATCTGAATAAGACCGGACAGATGATCTGGCTTAATACCAGTATTATTCCATTTATGAATGAGGCAGGTATACCCTATCAGTTTGTAGAAATTTCAACCGATATAACTGAGAAAAAACAGGCTGAGACTGAACTTGAACAAAAGAATAAAATTCTTAAAGAATTGACGGAGCATCTGGAAGATATTGTACAGCAGCGTACATCAGAGCTGGAAAAGGCAAATGAAGAACTGGTTTATCTTAATAATGTTAAGTCCGAATTTGTATCAGTTGTTTCACATGAATTAAGAACGCCGCTCACATCTATTAAATCGTTTGCAGAAATTTTGCATGATGATATTGATGAAATGGATGCTGAAAGTCGGACACGTTATTTGTCGATAATAAATGATGAGGCAGACCGTTTAGGGCGCCTGATAAATGATGTCCTTGATCTGCAAAAAATTGATTCAGGAATGATGAGCTGGAACAATGAAGAATCGAATCTGAAAGGAATTGTTGAGAGTAGTTTTAATCTTTTTAAACCTGCCTTTGATAATAAAGGGGTTGAACTCAGGTTCAATAGTGAAGATGTCGATTATGAAATTGTGATCGATACTGACAGAATCAAACAGGTGTTGAGCAATATTTTATCCAATGCGCTTAAATTTACGCATGAAGGTCAGGTAGTAATTGATTTGAGTAAGACTCAGGATAATGAATATTATCAGGTGGCTATTACTGATAATGGAATAGGCATACCAGAGAATGAGATGGAAAGAGTATTTAAACGATTTCATCAGGTAGATAGTTCAGAAACCAGAAAACATGGAGGAAGTGGTCTCGGTCTTAATATCTGTAAAGAGATTATCGAACACTATAACGGCAAAATATGGGTTGAACAGGGTGTGCCTAAAGGCAGTTGTTTTAAATTTAATATACCAGTAGTGAGTACTTTAGGAACATGAAGAGTAGGGAGACTTGCGGAGGTGTAGTGTGATGGCTGGTGAGAAGAAGAAAATATTAATTTGTGATGATGAACCGCTAATTCGTGAAGCTATATCATATGCAGTAGCAAAAGCGGGGCATGATAATGTAATGGCTGAAGACGGACTGCAGGCGTATGAAATGGTTAAGACTGAAGATCCTGATCTGGTGTTGCTGGATGTTGGTATGCCGGGTATGAGTGGTTTTGATGTCTGTAAAAAAATCAGGGAATTGCCTGAAGGTAACAAGTATCAGATCATGATTATCACAGCTTTTGGTCAGGCAAGCGATCAGGAAAAAGCGATTGCTTCTGGCGCTGATGATTATTTAAGTAAGCCATTTAGTCCGAGAGATTTAATAGTGAAGTTAGAAACTATATTTAGTCGGTAAAGAAGACTAAAGAATGAATATCTTAGTAGTCGATGACGACGACTCTATCTCACTGGCGCTCAATGCTATTTTAAGCAGACAGTTTCCAGCTGCTCGAATCATTACTTTCAGTGATGGTGCTCAGGCCTACGATTTTTATAAAAATAATGACGTTGATCTGATTTTATCAGACTGGAATATGCCGGGAATGACCGGTAAAGAATTATTATCAATTATTCGTCAAAGAGACAAGGACTCCAGTACTCCTTTTTTAATGCTGACCGCGCGAGTCGATACAGGTAGTGTGCGAGCGGCCATTTCAACAGGTGTAACAGAATACATAGCAAAACCATTTGAAAAGAAAACTCTGCTCGAAAAAGTTTCCTCACTCTTAGAAGACAAACTGGCAGAAAATGCTCTTGATACTGCTGATGATTCCGTATCTGGTGACATTGAGAAAAAAATAATTGAACTGATTCGAATCAGGCTAAAAAAAGATTACATCGGGTTTCCTGTTTTACCTGAAATTGCTTTTAAGGCTGTCGAAGTTATTAATTCTGGTAATGTATCTATGTCAGATGTTGCTGATGTGGTAAAAATAGATACTGCTTTATCAGGAAAAATTCTTTCGCTTGCAAATTCCATTTATTACAGGGCTCAGCAACCGTTGGAAACGCTTGATGAAGCGATGACTAGGGTTGGGGTCAGAGAAACGATGAATGTCGTTCTTGTCTACGCGATGAAGGAGCTCTACAAAGATAAAGATAAACAATTCGGAAAACATTTGCGACTGTTATGGGAAAATACACTCACTACCGCGTTAATGGCTGAAGAACTTGCGGGCAGACTTGGGTTTGATAAACCGGATAAGTATTACACGCTGGGTATGTTTTATGATATCGGTAAACTGATGGTTTTACCTGTGTTGATGGAGCTAAAGAAAGCGAGACCCGGAATTACTGATGAAATGGTAACAGAGATAATGCAGGTATTGAATAAAGAAGTCGGAATAGCGTTACTTAAGCACTGGGGTTTTTCAAATTTATTTATGGATGTAATAAAAACGAAGTGTGAGTTCTCGGATCTTGCCAGTGCAGGAGAAGAAAATCTGTTAATGATAATGGCATCTTACTTATGTCATCAATTAGCGGGAGATTCTACTGATTTATTTGATGATAATATTATGTTGATGATAAAAAACCAGTTGAAAATAGACCCTGATATGGTTTTGGAAGTTAACAAAAATGCAAAAATGGTCAAAAAAAAGGTGAAGGAGTCACTGAAAGCCTAATGTTTCCCTTCTGTATAAAAAAGTCCCCAGTTCCAGCTTTTAATAATGTCCTTGTTTTGCAGAGCATAACTATTAACTGTCATCTCAGGCAGGCTTAGAATCATGCAGCTGTTGTTATAGGCTGTACTGCCCGGATTGATTACCAGTGTGTTATTTATTTGTTGTGTATATGTTTGATGAGTGTGACCAATAATCAGTATGTCATAATCAAAATCGGCAAGTTTCTTTTGCCATTCTTTTAGTCGTGCTTCAATGAGTTCACCATTTTTATCCAGCAGTTTTATGCCGCCGTGTAGTTGCTCTGGTGGACTGGCGTGAACGACATAAATTTTTTTGTTTTCATATTCAAGCTGAAGGTGTGTTGGTAATGAGTTAAAGAAGCTGATTAGTTCATGGCTGCTTGCTGCGGGTAATTCTGAAAGCTGATCATGGTTGCCGGTAATCATTTGACAGTTATTTTTTTTGAGAATGCTCACTGTTTTACTTAGTTCATCCTCACCATAACCAGCTATATCGCCGGCACAAATAACCAGATCAACCTCCTGCTGCCTGAAGATTTGTAATGCTTCTTCCAGTGGGGCAATGGTTGCATGAATGTCACTGATTATTCCGATTCGTGTGGCCATATCATTGTCAGGTTTCAGGTTTTAAAATGAAACTTTGGCAGGCTAACATTAAAGTACAATGCCAAAAGCCGGGCACTGAAGATGCTGACGCCCGCAGTGACAGCAGCAGTTGTGATATCAAACATCTTTGAATCTGCTTTAAGTACAGCCGATGCCGATGAGACAATAACGGCAATCAGTGTTATCCAGTATAAGTTAGTGAGTAGTTCAGGAGTCGGATTAAGTGTCAAAGCATAACCTCTGGTAATCAGTAAAAGCCGTCAATTAAGTCTAGTTTACAGTTAATTTGATTTATGACAATCGGCTAATGGTTTTTCTTGATCTAATTTAATGATATAAAAGTACTGTCAAGTACTTACTCAATGCAAGGATGATAAAGTATGTGGTTTAAAAGAGCAGCTTTTCTGTTATCTGTTTTTTTATCAGGTACTGTATTTGCCGACTGGTATCCAGAACGACGCCGGGAACAGTATCCAAAAGAAGATGCTTATCTTGTGGTTCCACTGCCTTATAGTTACCCGGGTATTGGAGAAGGTTTTTTTCTACTGGCAAATGTCTCTAATGTTTTAAACAGCACAACTGATATGGTGCTGGTAGAAGTTACCGGCGATGCAACTGGCAGAGTAATTCAATTTGATGAAGTTCCTTTACTGACAGATAAGCTGTTTCTTTCTTTTCAGCTACAAAACATTAACCGTGCTGCCGTCAATCAGTATGCTATTCGCGGTATGGATGGTTCGGATGGAAGTGATTATACAATATTAGATGTTACTCAGGCTGATCAGGAGGCTCTGCGTCTTGACTATACGCTTGATGACCGGCGATTTAATTATTATCTCTCGCGCACAGATGTAGAGAATACACTGGCTGCCATCCTTGATCCTGATGGGAATTTAATTCGGACGCTGGGTTCTGCTTACACTACCAATGATTCAAATAAAACAATCGGAATGTCGGTTGATTTGACGGACGATTATCTCGATCCCCGAAAGGGCTTTAGGCTTGGAATTGAATATACTGATCAGCCAGCAAATGGGGCTGATGATCCTGATTATTATGTGATTAATTATAATTTCCTGTTTTACGAGCCATTTAGAAAAGCCGATACGCTGGTTGTAAATTACTTCCAGTCTGATGCACATGTAAGAAGTATCGGTAATACTAATCCAAGCGATATTCGTGCAGAACTTGGTTTGAACTGCGGGGTGGATCCTGTTTGTCTGCAAACAGAGCAAAAGCTGGTAAATAGTTTTGTTGATGCCAGAACTTACGGAACAGCGATGGCATTAGGCGGGCTGGAACGTTTGCGTTCATATCCTCGCGCCCGATTTGCGGGTGGTCATGCGGCTTTTCTTGGCGCGGAATACCGCTGGAATTTAACCGAAGAAGCGACGCCGTTTAATTACTTTTTCTGGAAAGATGTGCGTACCGGAAAACAAATCGCTTTTTTTGCAGAAGCAGGCAGTGTTTCAGAGCTCTCTTCTGAATTGTGGGACGAACGGCGTTATACCTATGGCGTAGGTTTTAGATTATTAGCGGCTTCGGGCAGTGTATACAGAGCTGATTTTTCATATGGTAAAGAAGGCTCTGAAATAGCGGTCTTTTTCTTCTACCCCTGGTGATAACTTGCCTGTTGTTTTTATTGACCTGATTTTTATTAACTGGCAGGGAGATAGATAAACGAAAGCGCTAGTAAAAGAAACTTTGAGCCAGCTCGACTTTTTGAGTGATGAATACATTGGTCCTTCAAAAGAATTAAAGGACTATCTCATTGCAGACATGTAAATACAGAGAGTCGTCAGATTAACTGACATTCAGTGTGGCATGTGAACGAATACTTAAGGGAATCTGTGGTGAAACAGGCATGCCAATTTGACGGCTGATACCAGTCATGTCGATGAGTGTATCAACACTTGTGATTTTGCTGTCTTCAATTTCCCAGACTGAGATAGCAGGAAAAGTAATAATTTTATCGCTGGCCGGGATGCCGTAAAACATTTTAACAATCGGGCCAAAAAAACTGACCTGAGTCATTACCCGGTTTTCTTCGCTCATAATAAGTTCTATATCAACAGACAGGTCAGGCATGGCTTCTCTGAGTACCTGAATGAAAGCTATGTATGCATCAGCGTCCAGGATTTCATCGGTGAAGGTTGTTTTGTAGAAAAAACGTTCAGATAAGAAATTTTTGATTTTATCAAACTCACCCTTATTCCATGACAGATCGAGGTGTCTTAATATCAGGTTTTTATTTTCTATAGACATGGCTTAACCCTTAAGTGCTACAAATACTTCAGTAATGTACACAGTCTTTTATTATTTTTTTTATTATAGGATATGTTATAGAAAATCTGTAAATGATGCCACAGTTTTTGACCAGTGGAATGCGGTATTGAAAATACTGGCGAGGATGTTTTGAAATGCTGTACAAAAGAGCCTTGCTCTTTTGTACAGCTGTAACAATAGATACTTAGAAACGCATACCAACGCCAAGGCTGATAACCGTAGGATCGATGGTTACCTCAGATGTACCAAGGTCAGTTGTAGCTGTGGTTTCGATACTGATTTTGCGAATATCGGCATTGAAAAACCAGTCTTTATTAATATCAATATCAACGCCGGCCTGTACCGCTAAGCCGAATGAGTCATCAAGTTTAAGTTCAGTGATGGTGCTGGTCGCTTTTTCCGAAAAGAAAGTGGTGTAGTTAATGCCGGCACCGACATAAGGTCTGATGTTGTTCTTTGGGCTAAAGTGATATTGAACACTAACGGTAGGTGGCAGGTGTTTTGTTTCACCGACTTTACCCAGTGCTGATAATGCACCTGTGCCAACAATGTCGTGGCTGAACGGGGTAGCTGCTAACACCTCAATCGCGATGTTTTCTTTTAGCATATAGCTTAAGTTAACAAAGGCCTGTGTATTATCACTGACGCCAACGGTTGCGGTCGGGCCTACAGCTGTCAGGCCTGTGCTGCTGTCATCAGGGCTGACACTCACCGCGCCAAAACGAACCAGCCAGTCACCTTGTGCGGCCATGGTTGAAAATGAGGTGCTTGCCAGTGCGCTCAGTAAAGCAGCAGAGATCAGTTTGTTTGTGCGAGATAGTTTCATGCGCTTGCCTCCTATAAGACATTTATAATATGCGCATACTCTAAACTAGATGGGCATTCGTTCATTGATGTGAATCAATAGATAATTCGGATAAAAGCATGAAATTTTTGTGCCTTAGATAATAAATATTTATCTCAACATATGTTGAGCGGTAAGTATAAAATGTATAAATGGCTGTTTTTATCGATTCTGAATCAGTCATACCGGAAGAGGTGAAATCCTCTATAATTCGCGCACTATTTTTTTGACTGCAGCTAATGCAGGGGATTATCCATGATATTTTCGTCTTTAGATCTTGCTCCAGCGCTACAAAAAGCAATCGATACTTGCGGTTATAGCGAAATGACGCCGATACAACAGCAAGCAATCATCCCTGCAAGGCGCGGTAAAGACCTGCTGGCAAATGCACAGACCGGTACAGGTAAAACAGCTGCCTTTGCCATCCCGATTCTGCAACAGATGAGTGACCGCCCTAAAGAAACGCAGGCTGATAGTCCACGTGCGTTAATTCTTACTCCAACACGTGAACTGGCTGAGCAGCTGGCAGAAACGATTTCATCGTATGCGCAGTTTTTACCACTGACAGTAATGGCTTTTTACGGTGGTGTGAAAATGAGTGCGCAGGAGAAAAAGCTCAGGGCGGGGGTAGATGTGCTGGTTTCAACGCCTGGCCGTCTGTTAGAGCATCTGGTGCAATGTAATGTGAATCTGGCCAGTACTGAGTTTGTTGTACTGGATGAAGCCGATCGTATGCTTGATATGGGGTTTGTTGCTGATGTGCAGTCATTATTACAAAAGACATCGGAACAGCGACAGACTTTATTATTTTCAGCAACTTTGTCACAGGCGGTAAGAGAGCTGGCGAATAAGCTGTTAAAAAATCATGAAGTCATCAGTGTTTCAAAACAAAACGCTATTGCCGATACCGTTGAACATGTTGTTTATCCGGTTGAAGAGAGAAGAAAAGCAGAGCTTTTTGTAGATCTGATTGACGAACAAAACTGGTTTAAAGTGCTGGTGTTTACCAGCACTAAAGCGCAGGCAGATGAGCTGATGCAGAATCTAAAACATGCACAGATAAAAGCAGCGTTATGTCATGGTGATAAAAGTCAGGGTTCAAGACGACGCGCGATTGCTGACTTTAAAGCCGATAAGGTGCAGGTACTAGTTGCAACCGAGGTTGCGGCACGTGGTCTGGATATTCAGGGGCTGGAATATGTGGTTAATTTTAATCTGCCTTATCTGGCAGAAGACTACGTGCACCGTGTAGGCAGAGCTGGCCGGGCTGGTGAGAAGGGACATGCTATTTCATTTGTAAGTCGTGAAGAAGAGCGTTCTCTGGATAATATAGAAAAGCTGGTCGGTAATCGAATTCAGCGAATAAAAATGCCGGGTTATGAGGTTAGTGACAGGCAGGCTATTTTTAAAAATATTGAAAAACACGCAAGGCCCGCACGTAAAAATAAAGCCAGCCAGACGAAGATTGTACGTAATGAAAATGGTAAAACAAAGCGTAATAAAAAATAGCGCTCTGTTTGATAAGAACTACTGAATGTCTGGAGAAGGTTTACCGAGGAAGTATCCCTGTGAAAAATCGATTCCAAGTTCTTTAACTTTGCTCTGAAGTTCTTCAGAGTCAACAAACTCAGCGATAGTTTTTATACCCAGTCGCCGAGAAAAATCCACCAGTGTCTGAGTGACTATCTCGGCATTTTTGTCGGTCAGAATATTCTTAATGATAGAACCATCTATTTTTAAGAAATCAACATTCAGATGCATCAGGTGAGTAAAGTTTGAATAGCCTGTGCCAAAATCATCAATTGCAACCTGACAGCCCAGTTGTTTTATTTCATTAATGAATTCCGAAACTTCATTGTAATTTTCGATACCTTCACTTTCTGTAAGCTCAATGACCAGTTTATCTGCTACCTGGTATTCATTTAACTTTTCTTTAAGAAAGTTAATCGTTTTTTCATTCCTGATATCGTCAACAGTAAAGTTAATAGAAATTGGACAGCCAGTGTTTTGAATGGAGGTGAAGGCGTGCTCAATCATGGCACGAGTTAATTTTGCGTACTGGCGGGTGTTCTTAGCAGCCTCAAGGAAAAAATAAGGAGAGATAATAGAGTGGTCTTCATCAATCAGTCTGACCAGTGCTTCATGTTTACTGATTTTTCCGCTTTTGTTATCGATAATAGGCTGATAAAACGCAATAACACGTTCTTCTTTTAGTGCTTTGGAAAGTTTGTGTGCCCAGATAATGTTTTCCTGATAGCGGGAGTTTTTTTCTGAACTTTTGTCGATTATATAAGAGCCAATATTGTTTCTCTTGGCGTGGTCAAGAGCCTTTTCTGCTTTGGGTAAAATAAACTCATTCTTATATCGACTGATGCCAGCTGTCAGTGTCAAAGTGATATCAAGGTCGTTAATGTGATAACTGGAGTCTTTGGATTGCCTCAAAAGGTGAGTGATCTTTTCATCAAATTCATTTGCTTGCATATTTTCACCTGAAAGAATTGCGAACTGATCACCACCTGTCCGGTATATATTGCATAGCTCGTTTCTTAATTCATCCAGATGCTGGCTTAATGTCTGTAGCAGCTTGTCACCAACCTCGAAACCATACATATCATTAATAACTTTGAAGTTGTTGATATCAATAATGGCGAGGCTGGAATTTTGTCTTTTGGTAATATCCTGAAGTAGCTTTATTCTGTTAGGTAGGCCGGTCAGAAGGTCAGTGGTTTGTTCACGTAACAAATGAGTCTTTTGGCGGCTATTGATAGTAAAGCCAATGATAATTAGAACAGAAAAAATCAGAAAGCCGATAAGCCATTTAATGGTATTTGGATATTCCTTATAAAAGGGTTCCGGCTGATCAATTAGAATAGCATCAGAGAGAGTATTATTATCGAGTTGTATATGGTGCCTGACTAAATCTGGCCAGTTAAATATCAGTTGGCTTAAATTTTTATTGACTGGTTTTATTTCAGAAGCGCTCTCACCCGATAAAATACGGCTGGCAATCAGCGCAGCATTTTTTCCCTGTAAACGCCCGCTGGTTACATAGCCACCAACAACGCCCGGGAATAAATAGCCATCTTCCATAACCAGTATTATTCTACCGGTTCGGGTTAGAGTCTTAATGCTTTTTTTCAGACGAATGAGCTGATCATTTTCGTCATGTAAACCACCAATAGTCGTAAGTATGATAACGCCGGGATCTGTTTCTTTAAGTTTGTTAATCAGGCTTTCTAATTTATTGTTGCTCAGGTGAGTAATTTTTAAATCAGATTGTTTAGCTAGTCTTTTGATATCTTTTCGTATTGCCTGATCAGTTGCGCCATTATCACCTAAAAAAATAACTTGTCGTGCCCGGGGTAATATTTCTCTGGCTAGCGCAAGAGATGCTGCAATATCTTTTTCTTCAATAACGCCGGTGACTTTTTGGTGTTTGAATGCATTCAGCTGATTCTTATCATTGATTCCTGAGAACACAATCGGTGTATTCCAGAGAGGGATATCTGAGTTTAAAAACCGGAGTGCATTATCATCTGTTGCATATATCAACTGGGGCGGGTGTAGTTTATGTTTGAATTTTAAAAAATGTAACAACTCACGTTTGTAGTTAGCAGATGGTTTGATGCGTTTAGTATCCAGATATTCAGATGAGAACGAAAGAATATGATCTGGTAATGCTTTGCTTAGCGTTTCTTTAAATGCAGTGTATTGTGACTCAGTCCATGAATACTCCTGATTGTATGAATGCACAGCCAGAACTTCGATATGATTATGCGATGCATATAATTGACTGCTTAAACACGTCAGGAATGAAAATAGCCAGAAGCGAAGTCTGTTACTGTGAATGTCTGTGTTGAATTCAAATTTAGGCTTCATAAATAGTACTGGTGTTGAATCAATGGTGGCCTAAAGTATTAAAGGTATAGTTAAGTTTAGTGCAGAATAAGCTATTTACCATGAATTTTGTGTATTTATTATTGTTTTGTCGTAAGCAAGACGAATGTCTTTTTTTGCCATGAAAATGTTAGATTTAAACCGCTAAAGGTGCTATTAAACTAACTTAAATTTTTGCTGCTACTAAAATCATAATTCAAAACCATGTATGCTCTGTTTATGAATCTGTACAGTATCGTTGTGGTAGAGCTGCGGGATAAAATTGCATCTGGCACCGTGGCTGGCGAAGAAGTGATGCTTGCGCTTGGCGGTATACCTGCTGCAGAGTGTGAGGGTCCCTGGTCAGATGAACAAATTAATCTGGTGAAGACTGCCGTCTATAAATGGTTTGATCAGATTCCTGAAAAGTTAACAAAGCTTCATCGTCAGCAACGGCAACGGGTAAAAAAACAGCTATCCAGTAATCACTATTATTTTCTTTTTGAATTCAGTACCGGTGATGCTATTGATCTTGATAGTTTTATGCAGGATACCTCGGCATTATTTAATGTTTTAAAACAAGATTTGGAAGACTCCGATATGGTTGTGAGTAAGTTTGATAGTATTTAATAAAGGCACTTAGTTATCAGTTGTTTTGGTAGTTAAATTTTCTAGCTGTTCCAGCATCGCCAGACTGGCTGACGATAAGTTGCGGTTACGATGACAAACTGCTCCCAGCTCACGGGACATTTCCACCCCTTCAATATCAAATTCAATTAGTTCGCCATGAATCATGCTTTTAGGTAAAACTCCCCAGCCAAGACCAATCGATACCATCATCTTAATGGTTTCCAGGTAATTTGTTTCCAGCGCAATCGGCGGCATTTGTTTAAGGTTGAGTTGTTGTTCAATCATCGAACGGGTAAAGGTCTCGTGCGACGGCAGAATGGCA
>Ga0316207_10004529_pt1 | contig 12027 bp, 6 predicted proteins | sample 6weekpyrite_MG_FD_204943 | JGI IMG/M metagenome (GOLD analysis project Ga0316207, IMG submission 204943) | Microbial mat bacterial communities from mineral coupon in-situ incubated in ocean water Damariscotta River, Maine, United States -... | ecosystem: Environmental > Aquatic > Marine >... | reverse complement strand
CCCGAAGCGCAGCCGCGCCGCGCCCTCGAGGGTGAAGTCGCGCCCCGTCGACCAGCCCGGCCGCGCACCGTCGTAGAACATGCCGCTGGTCGCGTCGTCCTTGGCGAGCTTGAGCCAGGTCTCATCGACGACGTTCGCCGGCCGCCGGATCAGCTCCCAGGGCTGGTCCTCGGTGTCGCGCCGCCACAGGTCGCCGTTGTGGATCCGAAAGTGCTCAGGCCCGATGCCGACGATGCGCTTGACGTAGTTCTTCGAGCGGTCCAGCGGGTAGCGGAACACCGCGACGTCGAAGCGCTCGGGGTCCTTGAACTGGTAGCTGAACTTGTCGACCAGGATGCGGTCGTAGATGCCCGTCGCATCGTTGCCCATCAAGGTCGGCTGCATCGAGCCGGTCGGGATGCGGTAGGCCTCGACGATGAAGTACTTGAGCACGATCGCCATGATGATCGCCATCAACATCGCCTCGATGTTGTCGCGCCACGGCGTCGTGGTGCCGCCCTTCTTCTTCGAGGGCTCCGCCGGCTGGGCCGGTTCGGGCATCGCGATCTCGGTCACTTCTTCTGTTCTCCTTCGCCGAGGACCGACAGGAACGCCTTCTGCGGGATGTCGACTTTGCCGACCGAGCGCATGCGGCGCTTGCCCTTCTTCTGCTTTTCGAGCAGCTTGCGCTTGCGGGTGATATCGCCGCCGTAACACTTGCTGGTCACGTCCTTGCGCAGCGCGCGGATCGTCTCGCGCGCGATGATGCGCCCGCCGATCGCGGCCTGCAGCGGCACCTCGAACTGGTGCCGAGGGATGTCCTTCTGCAGGCGCTTGATGATCGAGCGGCCGCGGCGCTCGGCCACGTCGGCGTGCACGATCGACGACAGCGCGTCGACCTCCTTGGCGTTGACCAGGACGCGCAGCTTGACCAGGTTGTCGACGCGGTAGCCGGTGATGTCGTAGTTGAGCGTGCCGTAGCCCTTGGTGCCGGACTTGAGCTTGTCGTAGAAGTCGTAGATCAGCTCCGCCATCGGCACGTCGAACACGAGTTGGACCCGGCTCTGGCTCAGGTACTCCTGGCGCACGTACTCGCCGCGGTGCTCGACCGAGATCTGCATGACCGTGCCGACGAACTCCGACGGCACCATCATCGTGACCCGCGCGATCGGCTCGAGCAGCTCCTCGAACTTGTCCGGCTCGGGCAGCGCGCCGGGCGAGTGGATCGCCTCTTCGGTGCCGTCCTTGTAGCGCACGCGGTAGGTCACCGTCGGCGCGGTCTGGATCATGTCGATGTCGTGCTCGCGCTCGAGCCGCGCCTGGACGATCTCCATGTGCAACAGCCCGAGGAAGCCGCAGCGAAAGCCAAAGCCCAGCGCGTCCGACGTGACCGGCTCGAAGTCCAGCGACGAGTCCGACAGCGTCAGCGTGTTGAGCGCCTCGCGCAGGCTCTCGAAGTCGCCCGACGCGGTCGGATAGAAGTCGGCGTAGACCATGTGCAGCGGCGGCGCGTAGCCGGGCAGCATCTCGACGTCCTTGGTCTTGTTGATGATCATCGTGTCGCCGATGCGCACCTCGCCCAGCAGCTTGATGTTCGAGATGAAGTAGCCCACCTCGCCCGCCGAGAGCTCGCCGGTGCGCTTCATCTTGGGCGCGAAGCGGCCGAGCTCGATCGCCTCGAAGACGCCCTCGGTGCCCATCAGCTTGATGATGTCCTTCTCGCGCAGGACGCCGTCGACCACGCGCAGGTACACGATGATGCCGCGGTACTCGTCGTAGACCGCGTCGATCACCAGCGCGCGCAGCGGATCGGTCGGCTTGCCGGTCGGCGCCGGCACGCGCCGCACGATCTGGTCGAGCACCGCCTTGACGCCCTCGCCGGTCTTGGCCGACACGCGCGCCGCATCCTCGGCCTCGATCCCGATCGAGTTCTCGATCTCCTCGGCGATCTCGTCCGGCCGGCTGTGCTGCAGGTCGACCTTGTTGAGTACGGGGATGATCTCGAGGTCGGCCTCGATCGCGAGGTAGGCGTTCGCGACGGTCTGGGCCTCGACGCCCTGGCTGGCATCGACCAGCAGGATCGCGCCCTCGCACGCCTGCAGGCTCTTCTCGACTTCATAATTGAAGTCGACGTGCCCCGGCGTGTCGATCAGGTTGAGCATGTAGCGCTCGCCCTCGTACTCGTGGAAGATCGTGACCGCCCGCGCCTTGATCGTGATCCCGCGCTCGCGCTCGAGGTCCATGTCGTCGAGCAGCCGGTCCTGCATGTCGCGCTTTTGGACCGAGCCCGTGATCTCGAGCATGCGGTCCGCGAGCGTCGACTTGCCGTGGTCGATGTGCGCGATGATCGAGAAGTTGCGGATGTGCGACGTGTCCAAGGCGGGGGTGGTGGTAGCCGGGTGGGGGGGCGTTTCGAGCCCAGCATGATATTCGATCGACTCGCGCCGATGGGGGCTGGTTCGGCGGTCCCGTCGGGATCTCCGCTCGGAGGCGTGTCCGGGGTCGGTCGGCGCGGCACTCGGCCTCGGCCTGGGCTTGTCGGAGGCGGCGCTCGGCCGCGGGGTGGCGACCTCGCGATGCTCGGCGGTGTGGGGCGCGGACACGGCCCGCGGAACGCGCGGACGGCTGGGGCGTGCGGCTCGAGTCGGTTCGGCGGGCGGGCCTTTGACGTGGTGGTCCGGGGGCTGGGAGCGCGATGGGTATGGAAAAGACACGAAGCGGCGCCGCACCGCTCGTTCCCGGTCGGCGGGGGGCCAGCGCTCCCGGTGCGCCGGGTGTTCCAGCCGCGAACACGAGCCAGGCCCGTTTTGGGCCAGGCTTGGCCCGCGAGGGCGGTGCCGATCCGGCCCCGCCCAGCAGCTCGACCGCGGAGCGCTCCGCCGGCAAGCCGTCGAAGCCTGCCGGTAGGGGGCGGTGCGGCGCGCAGATTTCCGCCCCGGAATCGGGCGAGCCTGCCTAGATTCAAAGGGTCCGAACGGTCTGCCCTTCGATCCCCCCAACCTCTCCAACGCCCATGATCCCCCACCTCCTCGCAGCCGCGGCGCTCACCGCCGCCCCCGCTCTCGCAGGCACGCTCACCGTCGGCCCGTCCGGCTCCGGCGCGGCCTTCAACGACCTCGCCCCCGCGATCGCGGCGGCCGCACCCGGCGACGTGATCCTCGTGCAGCCGGGCGCCTATCAGGACTTCGGCACGCTCGTCGTCGACAAGCCGCTGACCTTGCTCGGTGCTGGCTCCGCGAACACTTCGTTCGAAGCGCTGCCGACCAACCCGTTCGACGTGCCGCTCCCGCTCTTGGTCACCGGCCTCGCGGTGGGTGAAGAGGTGCGCATCGCGGGGCTGTCCTTGGGCGCGGGCGTGCTCGGCGGCAGCGCCTCGGGCCTCTTGGTCATCGAGGACTGCGCGGGTCCGGTCGTGATCGCTGACGTTGCGAACGCGAACACCGACATCCTCACGGGCGCGCCGGCCGTCGCGCAGGTGCGCGCGAGCGACCAGGTCGTCTTCGACGCGTGCAGCTTCATCGCAGTCGCCACCGGGGACGGCAGCACGCCGCCGACCGCGGGCCTACTCGTCGAGCAGTCCAAGGTCTACGTCAACGACTCGACGGTCGTCGGCGCCAGTGCCGCCACGCTGTTCTTTCAGCCGGTCGTCGCCCGCGACGGGGCGCCGGCGATCCGTGTCGTCGACTCGGTCGTGCGCGTGTCGCGCTCGGCCGTGACCGGCGGCGCGGGCACCCAGAACTCGGCGTTCGCGGTGGTCGAAGAGCTGACCGCCGGCGGCGCCGGGATCGAGGTCCAGAGCGGGTCCGCGCTGCTGCGCGGCGGTGCCGGCAACCTCGTCATGGGCGGTCGCGGCGGCTCTGCGACGGTCGGCGGGATGGCCGCTGTCGGTCCGGGTGGCGCGGGCGTCTTCGTGGCCGCCCCGGCCCTCGCCACGACCGTGGGGGACAGCGTGGTCCAGGCGGGTCCGGACTTCGACGGCGCCACGACGACGCCGGCGATCGCGGGCCCGGGCGCGCACCTGCCCTTCGCGGAGGCCTACGCGACGCTCGGCGCCGACCGCACGGTCGCGACCCTCGGCGGCAACGTGACCTTCGAGCTCGGCGGGCCGGCGAACGGCACGGCGCTCACCTACTACAGCACCAAGCAGGTCGCCGCGCTGACCGTCGCCGGCACCAAGGGCGAGGTCCTGCTGGACCCGCTCGCGCTCTCGCCGCTGCCCCCGCGGACGCTGGACGCCGCGGGCGCCGCGAGCTTCACGGCGAACGTCCCCGCGAACCCCGGCCTGGTCGGTGTGAGCGTGTTGGTCCAGAGCGTCGCGGCTTCGTCGACCGGCGAGGTGAGCTTCTCGGCCCCGGTCTTGGTCGGCCTGCACTGAAGTCCGGACCCGCCCGGGCGGCCCGCGTGCCGGCCCCCGGGCTGAAGTCCGCTGCGCCCGGCCCTAGCGCAACAGCACGACTGGCTGGAACTCGGGCGCGGCCTCGGTGTCCAGCGTCGTGAACCACGTCGCCAGCACCGCGCCCGACCCGCCCGTGCGCCGCCGCAGGATCAGGTCCCCGGCCCCCGTCGGCACGATCGCGGTCAGCCGCCCGGTCACGTCCGTACGCACGGAGGCCTCGACCTGGACCCCGGTGTCCGCGTCGTAGAGCGCGAGGGACTCCTCGCGGACCTGCGAGCCATTCCCGTCCAGTGCGCGCAGATGCACCGCTCCGAGCGCGCCGCGCAGGTCGATGGTCCCGAGGTCGATCGTCCCGAGGCTCCCGACGTCGACCGTCGACTCGTGCAGCACCCAGGCACCTCCGCGCAGCACGATCTGCAGCGTGTAGCGGCCGGGTTCGAGCCCCCCGAAGCGCTGATCGTAGTGCCCGAAGAAGTCCATCAGCGACGGGTTGAAGCGCCGCCCCTCGCCCTCGAACGAGAGCGCGATCGGGTCGTGCATGACCCCCCACGGGTCGAGCTCGAGGTCCAGCGTGACGCTCGCGCCCTGGCGCAGCTCGAAGTCGACGGCCGCGTTGCCCACCGCCACCTGGCGCGTCTCGGCCGGGACGTGGTCCCGCGAGCTGGGTGTGACGTGCAGCTCGCCGTTGGGGATCTCGACCAGCGCTTCGAACGCGTACGCGCCGTCCACGTCCGTGCGCGCGTACCCGAGCAGCGTGAGCCGCCCGGGATCGTTGATCTGCCGGCCGTCCTGGCTCGTCGCGAAGGCCTGCACGCGCACGGTCGCACCGACGATGGGCGCGCCGGTCGTGTCGGTGACCCGGCCAGCCACGATCATCGACTTCTCGGGCAGCCCCGGGATCAGCACCAGGTCGCCCAGGTCGAGCACGCGCGTCTCGGGGGCGGAGATCACCGCCGGCTCGAGCTTGGTGTAGGCGACCTCGCGGCGGTCGCTCATCTGCGGCTTGACGGTGACCAAGGGCTGCACGTGCTCGCGCGTCACCTGGGCCCGAAAGGTGCCGTCCTTGCGGGTGACGAAGCTCGTCCCGTGCCCCTCCTCGGGGTCCCCGAAGCGCAGCGTCTGCCGCTCGTAGCCCGCCGGACTGCCGTCCTCACGCAGCACCCGACCGCGCAGCCCGACCAGGCTCGCGGCGGTCTCCGCGACCGGGACTTCGACCTGCACGGTTTGGCCCTCGCGCACCGGCCCAGGCGCGTAGACGACGCCCAGTGGACCGGACATCTCGTCCATGCTCACCGCGCCGTAGACCTCCCACCCCAGGCCGACAGGGCCAAAGCGGTACGCCGTCCCACCGTCCTCCAGCCATTCACCCCAGCGCCAGCCGGGGAAGTGCCCGTCGTCGCTGCGCCGCACGTGCAGGTGGAACATCTCGACCTCGTCCCCGAACGCATCGACGACCGGGTCCCACGTGAACTCGACCCACCCGAAGGGCGGCAGCACGACCTCGACCGGCACCTCGGGATCCGGCGCCGCGTCGAGCCACACGGTCCACGGCCGCGTTTCGTCCTCGCCTTCGTCGCCCCCCTCATACTCGTCGAACGGCATGGTCGCCCGCAGCCCGATCCGCCGCGTCATCGTCCGCAGCGGGTTGGTGACCTGCTGCGGATCGAACAGCGCGTCGAAGAAGCGATCCCCATCCGCCACCGCCAACAACCCTTCCCCGTTGGTCCGGTCCCGCGCATGCCGCGGCCGCCCATCGTCCGCCCCCTCGACCCGACCTTCGTCGAAATCCCCCGTCGTGAACTCCCGCACCCACTCCAGCGCGACCCCCGCGACCGGCACCCCGTCCCCATCGACGACCCGCACCTTCAGGCTCGTCTCCGGCAGGTCCAAGGCCACCTCGTCGACCGGCTCCACGACCTGGTCGGGCAGGACTTCCTCACGCTCGCCCCGGTCCGCATCCTCGACGACGACCGGCGCGTCGATGTCCGTCGCCGCCACGTCGTCCGCTTCCACGGGCACGACCTGCGTCACGGGCTCGACCGGATCGATCGGCTCACCGGGTCCGAACAACGACGACTCGAACACCATGATGAGCGCCCCGACGAGCGCGGCGAACGCGATGATCCCAAAGACGACGAGCTCGTGACGATCGGGGCGTGGGGCTGGGTCGGTCATCGTTCGGTCGTCGGTCCGCGGCGTGGGTGGTGAGGGGCGGGAGCGCCCGAGCGTATGCGCAGTCCGCACTTCAGGCCAAGCACGAGCGCACCACTTCCTCTCTCACCCGCGCTCGGCGGTCACGGGGGCCGGTCGCTGCAGCGCCCCTACAACCGCAACGTCACCCTGCGATGCCGCGCGACCTCGGCGTCCAAGGCGCTCACGCCCAGGGCCGGGGTCAGGTCCAGGCTGCCTTGGGTGTAGGTGGTCAGGCGCAGCGCGCCAAGGTCCGTCGGGACCACCAGGTCGAGGTGGCCATCGGGGTCGTCGAAGCGCACGCTGCCATACGTCTTGCCCGTCAGCGCGTCCTGCACGGTCAGGAGGTCGGCGTCGGGGGCGCGGCCGTATTCGTTGACGAGCTCCAGGCGGTAGAGGGTCAGCGCGGCGCCGAGCTCGACCGGCGTTGCGCGGGTGGCTGCGCCGGGGAGCACTTCGAACGTCTCTTCGTGGATCGTCCAGCGCCCGCAGCCGGCCTCGACGCGCAGCGTGTAACGGCCGGGCTCGAGGCCTGTGAAGGCCTGGTGCTCGCGGGCGGCGAAGTCGCTGAGGTCCCGGCGCTCGATGAGGAGGCCGTCGAGCGTGAGGAAGACGCCTGCGTTCGGCAGGTCGCCCAGCCCTTTCGGGATGCGCACGTCGGTGAGCAGGTGGCCCGGGTCGAAGAACGTGAGCGTGAGTGGTGTGAGATCGCGGACGGGGACGAGGTCCGTCCGCAGGAGGTTCGCACCCGAATGGATGCGCAACGAGTCGATGGTCTGGGTGGTGGTGAAGCTCGAGTCGTCGGCTTCGGCGTGCCCGCTCGGGGACGGTGAAGTCGTCGCGTCCGGCTCGGGCCACGCTGTCTCTGCGCCTGTGTTCGTCGAGGCTTCGCTCGAGCTCGCGGCTGCGGTCCCGGCGCTCTCCGTGCCACCAGAGGGTGGCCTGTTCTCGACGTGTTCGAAGAAGTGATGGGCCACGATCGAGTGGGGCGTGTCGAGCGCGCCTTCGGGAAGCTCCATGCGAAAGCGGCCGCGCGCGTCCGTGCGCGTGGTCGCGACGAGGCCGCGGTTGCGCAGGCCGTTGGAGGACCAGTCGAGGCGCAAGTCGCCTGGATCGCCAGCGCCGCCGAAGATCGCTTGGGTATGGCGCAGGGACGTTTGATCGGCGGAAGTCATCTGCCACATCCGCTCGCCGTCGATCCAGCCGATGCTCTGGACGGTGACGCCGCTCCTCAGGAGGACTTCGGCGCCGACGACCGGAGCGCCGTGGCCGTCGAGCACCTTGCCTGTGAGGACCTGCTCGCCGGTGAGCAGTTCGCGGTCGCTCGTCGTCGTGCGCGGTGCCAGCGCGGACGCTTGCTGCGCGGGCGTGGCGTGGCGGGTCGGCGCCCCATGGTCTGCGTCGCTCGCCAGACCCAGCTCGACGTGGTCGATGCGGGGCGCCGCTTGGCTTGCGCCGGGTCCGATGGGAGAGGCAGCGCCGCCTTCGGGCGGGCGCGACAGGATCATCCACGTGACCAGTGGACCCGCGAGTAGCGCGATCCAGAGCGCGCGCTTCATGGGGCCAGGGTTAGCACGTGGAGGCCGGGCGTGCTGGCGTGCGCGGCCGTCAGCGAGCCGGCCTGTGCGTCCGCGCCGCTCGTCACCGCCAAGGTCAGCGGCAGCTCCGCGAGCGGGACCGTCAGCCAGATCCGACCCAGCGCGTCGGTGCGCAGCCCCATGCACGACGCGCCGACAACCCCATCCGCGCCCGCCCTGTCCTGCGCGGCAGCCACGTAGCCCGCCCCGCTTCCGGAAGGCCCGCCGCCCCGCGCCCACAGCCCGACCTCGGCATCGGCGAGCGCCGCGCCACCCGCAGCGCGCAGCTCGACCTCGATCCGCGCGACGGTCTCGTCTAGCCGCGCCTCGTCCAGGTGGCGCACCTCGCCCGGCACGAGGTCGAACTCCGCTTCGTACACCGGCCAGTAGGCGCAGCCCACCTCGATCACGAAGCGGTACGCGCCCGGTTCGAGGTCCGCCAGCTCCGGCACTTCCTCCCGCGCAAAGGCCCACACCGCCGTACTCAGCACACGCCGGCCCTCGCGCTCGACGTGCAGCACCGCGCGATGGTCGTCCTCGAGCCCGGGCGGCATCCGCACGGGCAGCCGCACGCTGGCCGGCGACTCCAAGCGCAGGACCTGGAAGTGGTCGTCCACCAACGGCACCTGCGCGGAGTCGAGCAGCCCTTCCGCGCGGGCCCCGATCAGCGGCGCGCGCGCGAACGTGTCGCCCGGGAGCTCGAGCACGAAGCGCCCACTCGCATCGGTCTCGGCGCTCACCCACAGGGGCTCGGCCGGCGCTTCTGCCGGCGCAGCGCTCTCCCCTTCGATCGGCACGTAGGAGTCGAACTCGTCGACAACCTCCTCCTGCTCCTCGACCATGTCGAAGATCTCCACCTCCTCCGGCCCGAGCTCGAACCACCGCGCGTAGGTCGCCATGTGGTCCTGGAAGACCGCGACCCGCGCGCCCGCGACCGGCTGGTCGCTGCCGTCGACGACGATGCCGTGCAGCGCGATGACCTCGCGCGCCGCCGGATCCTCATCGACTACACTTGTCGTCACATCGCCCGCAGCGTCCACGCCGACGGTCGCCCGCCCATCGGGTCCTTGGTCCGGCTGCCGCGCCGCCTCCGCAGCCTGCCGCGCGACCCGCTCGCCGCTGGCGTCCATGGCACTCGGCGCCGCCACCGGAGCGACGGTCCCGCCATCGCCCCACACCAGCCACCCGACAGCCGCAACCATCAAGGCGCACATCAGGAACACGACCAACGGCTGGACGTCAGCCTCACCGCGCCGGGCCGCGGCGCCGGGCATGGGCTTGCCCTCGGCAGGGGAGTGCGAACGAGGGCGGCGAATCATGCCCCAAGCGTCGACGGCGATGCATGGAGTGTCAAGGCCGGAAGCCGCTTCGCGTCGCGACAATGGCAGACCCGCTGCATGAAGCGAGGGGCGGACTGCCGCACCGCGCCCCACCCGCCGCTGCTCAACGGCTCGAGGGGACGAGCGTCACCGGGTCCGAGACGGCCATGTCGATCGCCTCGCGGTACAGGTCGCTCGTGAGCCGGATCGGGTCGTGGCCCGGCGTGCGCAGTTCGAGCGCGCCCCAGTCGAGGGACACGACCAGGTCGAGCAGCCCGTCGCCGAGGACCAGCGGCGTCTTGAAGAGCACCTCGTCGTTCTCCGTGCGAACCACATCGAACCACGTGGGCTGGATCGGCTTGCCGCCGGTCGCGGAGATCTGGAGCTGGATATAGCGCAGCGCCGCGGTCGGGTCGAGCTCGCCCAGGTCCAGCGGCTCGGTGCCCCGCGCTTCGACCGTGCGGCTCCAGACCAGCACCTGCTCGGGATTGCCCGTCTTGTGCTCCCAGACGTTGGCGCGCCCGGCCCAGACGCTGTTCGGGATGTGCAGGGCGAGCGTCTGTTGAGGGGGCGGCAGGAACCGCACGAAGACTTCGCCCGAGAGGTCGTGGTGTTGCCGGTCGGACGTGACGTTCAGTCCCCAGCCCCAATCGGGCATGACGCTCGCGAGGTCCTCGGGGACATCCCACGACGCCCTAAGCGATGCGATCGGGGCCAGCGTCAGGTCCAGGTCCTCGACGTACGGCCCATCGAGTGGAACGCGCAGTGTGTGGAAGTACGGGTGGACGACTTGAACGACAAGCTCACCACCGTTGTCGAGGGAATGGAAGTCCGCCTCGAAGCGTCCGTCGAGGTCGGTCTCGAGCTCGATCTCGTACGTGCTCGAGTACCAACCCCCGCCGGGTCGTAACACGGTGAGCGCACGCACTTCAGCGCCCTGCACAGGCTGGCCCGACGGGTCGAGGACACGGCCCGAGAGTCGACGTTCGAGGATCGCTGGAGCCTCATCGGCAACCATCGTGACGTCGCCGACGGCGATGCTCCTAGCGCTTCCGCTGATGGTCTTGGCGTGTCCGCTCCAGGAGATCGGCGCGGTCTCGCCCGAGTATCGAACGGGTGCATCGAAGCCGTCCACAAAGGTGGGGGCGCGGTGCATTCCATAGTGACCGATGCCACCGAACCCGATGGACAGCCGAGCCGTGTCCAGCTCTCGCGTCGTGCGCCAGACGAAGTTCCCGTCCGCATCCGTCACGAGCCAGAACGTCTCGCGGGACATGGTCTGATCCGCGCTCTCGACCGCGTGCAGACTGAAACTCTGGTTCGCGATGGGGTCACCGCCTTCGTCCACGAGTCGGCCCGTGACCGTGAGCGCATCCTCCAACGGGAACCACGCTTCCTGCAGGGTGATCTTGACCATTTCCCGAGCATTCCGGGGGCCGGCAAACACCCACGAGTGCGGATCGAAAGCAGTCAGCGTGCCATCGATCTCGAGCTCCACCACAGCACCGACGGGGATGCCACCGAACTTGATGGCGGGGGTCACGCCGGGCCGGATCTCGACGACGTCTTCGGCCCAACCTTCTACACCATTGCGAATGGTCAGCGTCACGTCGAGGGCCTCCGAAATGGGCACGCCGTCCCAAGCCGGCGGCAACCAGACGAGCAGCTCACCACGCTCTCCGTCGAGCGCGAGCGGATGGGGGATCACGTACCCCTCTGGGGCCTCCAACGCTGGGTCGATGCTGCTTGGATCCGGAAGCTCGGTGACCCACGCGACCGCGGCGAGGTCCGCTTCGGAGTAGCGTTGACCTGGGTCCAGCGACGGCAACTCCTGCGCCAGGACGAAGCCCGCGCGGTGAGGGCGGCGGCCGTCGCTGCCAGAGATATGCCTCGGACCCAGGAACGGCGCAAGCCGCCGATAGCCATCCGTCAACGTCACTCGCCCGCCCGAGAAGGTCCGTCCGATGGACTCGACCTTCAGTCCTGGCGCGAACGCTTGTTGGCGGACGAAGAGGACTTCGCGTTGATCGACCGAGAAAAAGGGGGCGGGTGGGAAGGCGAAGACCAGGTCCCCCGGAGCGCAACGAGCGAACGGGTTCTTGCCGCCGCTTTGCATGGCCAACGTCATCCGCGATACGAAGCGCTCGTTCTCGATCACTTCACCGCGCAGTTCCAGCGGGATGGAGCGGAGGACCTCGTCGCTGAGGGGACGGGCGTCGGGGGCGGGGCCTTGGAACGCAGCGAGCAGGGCGGTCGTGAGGAGCTGGAGCACGAGCATCGGGGGTGAAGGCCAGGCGGACGGGGCGCTTGCCAGTGTGGGCCTTCTCCGCACCCTTGCCAACCGGCCCTGTCACAGTTCGAGGGCCGAGGCTGGGTTACGCGGTCTCGACGAGCCCTTTCCGAACCCGGCCGCCGCTCAGCCTTGGACTTCGTCCATGCGCGCCGCAAGCGCCGCCAGCGCACGGCCGCGGTGGCTGACCGCGGCCTTCTCGTCGGGGCGCAGCTCCGCGAAGTGCTTGCCCGTCACATCGAAGCCCGGCTCCGTGAACACGAACAAGGGGTCGTA
>Ga0316207_10004527_pt1 | contig 12029 bp, 9 predicted proteins | sample 6weekpyrite_MG_FD_204943 | JGI IMG/M metagenome (GOLD analysis project Ga0316207, IMG submission 204943) | Microbial mat bacterial communities from mineral coupon in-situ incubated in ocean water Damariscotta River, Maine, United States -... | ecosystem: Environmental > Aquatic > Marine >... | reverse complement strand
AAATATTTATTGATTTTTATTTGTTAAGTTCTAATCAGTTGGTAGGTTGGGCTGAGCAATAGCGAGGCCCAACAGAATTTTCTGCATTGTTGGGCTTCATTTCATTCTGCCCAACCTACAAAACTGCAAAACTTAAGAGTTAAAAATCAAAACAAATATAAATCGCTTCGGCCTCTGCGGTAAAATAAAAAATTTAATGAGCACCTTTAGTTTATGACTCTATTTGCCTGGATCATCCTTTTCAGCCTGCTGGGTGGTGTGCTGAGCGTGCTGGCGGCGTCGGTGTACCTGCTGTTGCCTGATGCGCCGCGTCAGCGGTTGTTGCCGCACCTGGTCAGCTTCGCCATCGGCGCGTTATTAGGCGCGGCGTTCCTGGCTCTGTTGCCGCACGCGATGAGTGCCGGTGAGGATCTGCACGGACTGGGGCTGACGGTGTTGCTTGGTATTCTGGCTTTTTTTACGCTGGAGAAAATGGTGCTCTGGCGTCATTGTCATGCGCATGATTGTGAAGCGCATGGCCACAGCGAGTCTTCAGCGCCCAATACCGCCCCCGGAATTTTGATCCTGGTGGGCGATGGCCTGCATAACATGGTAGATGGCGTGTTGATCGCCTCGGCCTTCCTCACAGATTTTCATCTGGGTGTGGTTACCAGTCTGGCGGTCGCCGCGCATGAAATCCCGCAGGAAGTGGGCGACTTTGCCGTGTTACTGCACAGTGGCTTCAGTCGCGCTCGGGCGCTGTTGTTCAATATTATTTCCAGTCTGGCGACAATTGTCGGCGCAGTCGTAGCGTATTATAGTTTTGAGAATACGCAGCATCTGCTGCCCTATGTGCTGGCGATAGCCGCTTCCAGTTTTATTTATGTGGCCGTGGCGGATCTGATTCCAGGCCTGCACAAGCGTACGCATTTTTCTGCAACCGTGCAGCAGCTGAGTCTGATTTTACTGGGTGTTGCAGTGATTTACTGGGCGCATTCAACCCTGCATTGAGCTGATGACAGGACGGGAACTTGCACTGGAGGAGACGGATATGACTGACAGGAATCACTGGTACATGTTGACCCTGGTTGGTAAGGACAGGCCGGGCATCGTGGCGCATGTAACTTCGGCGCTGTTTGAAGGCGGCGCCAATCTCGGTGAAGCTTCGATGATGCGTCTGGGAGGGAACTTCAGCATGATGCTGATGGTGCAGTTTGCCGGCAACCTGCATGCTTTGCATGAACTTATCGATGGCGTGGCCGAGTCTTTGTCCCTGCATCTGCATCTTGACCGGATTGAGGGCCGTCTGCATGATCACCGGCAGCCGGATGTGCGCATCAGCGTCTATGGCGCAGATCGGGCCGGCATTGTCGCCAAGGTAACCGGGGTGCTGGCCGAGGCCGGCCTGCATATTCTGGATCTGGAATCGGATGTGGCGGGGACGGAAGCCGAGCCGGTTTATATTATGACTATCGAAGGCCATGCGAGCGAAGGCATCCCGGCGCTGGAGTCAGCTCTGGCGATTGTGAAACAGGAAGGCATTGATGCTAGCCTGGAACCTGTCGACATCATGCTCGGTTAGATAGCGCCCATCTATTAAAGATTCCTAATTAAACGCAGAGGGCGCAGAGGCGCGGAGACGCAGAGATTGTATAATTTTGATTATTAAAACTTTTTTCTTTGCGCCCCAGAGGCGCTTTGTCACTTTGTTCGAGCGCGACTCTGCGTCCCCGCGTTACTTGTCCACGTTTATGGATGGACACTAGATAATGGCGGTACTGGAAATCCTGAAATACCCGGATCCGCTACTGAAGGAAATTGCGGCCGAGGTAACTGAGTTTGATGCGAGTCTGCGGGCATTTATTCAGGATCTGGAGGAGACCATGCGCGCCGGCCCTGGCGGTGTGGGCATTGCCGCGCCTCAGGTCGGGCATCTGCAGCGTATTATCATCGTCGATGTGTCCAGTAAGCCGAAGATCAAACAGCACGGTCGGCTGCTGTTGATCAACCCTGAGATTCTGGAATGGGAAGGCATGGCCAAAGGCCGCGAAGGTTGTATGTCGGTGCCGGATTACACGGGCAATGTCATCCGCGCCAAAACTATCAAACTAAGAGCGCAGGATGAACAGGGTGAAGTCCATGAGTATGAGATGGAAGGTTTTGAAGCGCGTGCGGTTCAGCATGAAATCGATCACCTCGATGGCTTGCTGTTCCTGGATCGACTGGTGAGCCGACGCAACGATCTTTTTCAACGCAAAGTATATAAATAAAAATCAGAAAAAAAGGGAAAAGATGCGAGTTAGAAGATATAAGGTGAAAAAAGAGGGCTGTTCCTCGTCCCTCGCCCCTCGTCCCTCGTCCCTTACAGCCGACGGGCTGTTCCAATGCTGATTGCTGCAGGCACGGTATTTATTTTTTCCCTCCTTGTCTGGGCTGGCTTTCGCGCCAGTGGCGCCGACTGGGGCCGGCCATGGCTGAATCTGCTTGATGGCTGGATTCGACTGTTTCTGAAGTATTACCACCGCTATCAGTACAGCCTCGTTGTCCTGCCCAAACAGGGGGCGGCATTACTGGCGAGTAACCATATATCCGGTCTGGATCCGCTTATGTTGATCGCCGCCTGCCGGCGTCCGGTGCGCTTCATGATTGCGCGAGAAGAATACGAACGTTTCGGTCTGCGCTGGTTTTTTCGCGCTGGCGGCTGTATTCCGGTGGAGCGTAGCGGTAAACCTGAAAAGGCGTTTCGTGACGCGCTGTCGGCGCTGAAAAAGGGGGAGGTGGTGGGTATTTTCCCGGAAGGCGGCATCCACCTTTCTGCCCATCCTCCCCGGCATCTAAAACGGGGGGTGGCGGTGCTGGCCGAGCTGAGCGGTGCGCCGGTTTACCCTGTCCGGGTAAGCGGCATTACTGGCGAAGGTCATGTCGTCCTTGCCCTGTTTAAGCGTAGCCACGCCCGCTTACGGACTTTTCCGCCACTGAATTGTGCAGCGCTGGGGCAGTCAACCTGTCTTGAACAACTGGGACAGCTATTTAAGAGTAAAGGAACGCGTAAGAGTAAAGGAACGAGTGACGAGTGACGAGGAAGACTTTTTTCGCCTGTATTTGAATTTTCTAAATAAAAACAGTCAGATGACGATATATACCTGCAAATAACAGCAAGTTTTATACAAGGAGTGCATGATGGATCTGGATACATTCCAGGAACACGATATTTTCTGGGTTCTGCTGGCCATTGTATGTGTACTTTTGCTGGCAATGCTCATCCAGGATCTGACCCAGAAAACTCATGCCATTCGGCACAACTATCCCCTCATCGGGCGTCTGCGTTACCGCTTCGAGAATCTGGGGGAATATTTTCGTCAGTATTTCTTTGCCAGTGATCGTGAAGAGCTACCCTTCAACCGCGCTACCCGCGCCTGGGTGTATAAAACCGCCAAGGGCCTCGGTGGCCTGCTGGGTTTTGGTTCGACCAACGATTTACGCCAGACTGGATCGATTCTGTTTGTGAATGCCTCCTATCCGCTACTGGAGGAAGAGTTTACCGATGCGCCGTCGGTAATCATCGGTGCAGATTGTGAAAAACCCTTTCATGCCCGTTCACTGTTTAATATTTCCGGCATGAGTTATGGCGCGCTGTCGCGCCCGGCGGTGGATGCGCTGGCGCGCGGCGCCAGGGAATCAGGTATCTGGATGAATACCGGCGAGGGCGGGATGTCGCCCTGGCACCGTGACGCCGGTTGTGATCTGATCCACCAGATTGGCACGGCCAAATATGGTGTACGGGATCTGAATGGCAATCTCAGTGATGAAAAATTGCGTGAAGTCGCGCCCCATGTTAAAGCGTTTGAAATCAAACTTTCGCAGGGCGCCAAACCGGGGCGCGGCGGGGTGCTGCCGGCCGCCAAGGTGACCGAAGAAATCGCAAAAATACGCGGCATTCCAGTGGGTGAAGTATCAAGTAGTCCCAACCGGCACAAGGAGATAAAGAACTCTGATGATCTGCTGGATATGATTCAGCGGGTGCGGGATGTCACGGGGCTGCCGGTGGGTATCAAGACCGTGGTGGGTTCGGAAAAATTTCCGGAAGATCTGTGCGAAACTATTCTGCGCCGGGGTCTGGACAGTGCGCCGGACTTTATTACCGTGGACGGGGGTGAAGGCGGCTCTGGTGCGGCGCCCCAGTTGCTGGCCGATCATGTCGGCCTGCCGATTTCCGAAGCCTTGCCGATTCTGGTGGATACGCTAATGGCTTACGGTCTGAAGGATCGGATTCGTGTGATCGCCTCTGGTCAGCTGGTGCATTCGGCGCGGATCGCATGGGCGTTGTGTGTGGGCGCGGATTTCGTCGTCAGTGCGCGTGGTTTCATGTTTGCACTGGGCTGTGTGCAGTCGCTGCAGTGTCACAAGGACACCTGTCCGACCGGGATCACCACGCATAACAAATGGCGTCAACGTGGACTGGTAGTGTCGGTAAAAGCCAAACGCGTAGCCCAGTATGCCTACTGGGTGAATCACGAGGTCAACGTGCTGGCGCATTCCTGCGGACTTCGCAATGCGCGTGAGTTTCGCCGCGAACATATTCGTATTGTGCAAAAAGCAGGTAAAAGCACTGCGCTGGATGAACTTTATCCTTACCGGGGCACGCGGCAAATCAATCCCGGTTAAGTGACTTGAATCCTCTCGCAAAGGCCCCATCTAATATCAAGAATTAATAGATACCTTCAGGGGACACCATTATGAGAATGGATAAACTGACCAGCAAATTTCAAATGGCGATAGCCGATGCCCAGAGCCTTGCTGTGGGTCGCGATCACCAGTTCATCGAACCGGTGCATCTGATGAGCGCCATGCTGGATCAGGAAGGTGGAACGGTTTACCACTTACTGACCCAGTCTGACGTCAACGTCAACCTGCTGCGCTCGCAACTGGGCGAGGCGCTGGATCGTCTGCCACAGATTGGTGAGGCGACCGGCGATGTACATATTTCCAACGATCTTTCTCGCCTGCTGAATCTGACTGACAAGCTGGCGCAGAAACGCAACGATCAGTTTATTTCCAGCGAACTGTTTGTCCTCGCAGCCGTAGATGACAAGGGCGCGCTGGGCGATATTCTGCGCAAGGCCGGGGCGGTAAAAGGGGCGCTTGAAAAAGCGATTGAGAATATCCGCGGTGGTCAGAATATCAATGATGCGAATGCCGAAGAGCAGCGCCAGGCGCTGGAAAAATACACCATCGATCTCACCGAGCGCGCCGAACAGGGCAAGCTCGATCCGGTGATTGGCCGGGACGATGAAATTCGCCGCGCCATCCAGGTGTTGCAGCGCCGAACCAAGAACAACCCGGTGCTGATTGGCGAACCGGGCGTGGGTAAAACGGCGATTATCGAAGGTCTGGCGCAACGCATTATTAATGGTGAAGTGCCGGAAGGCATGAAGCACAAACGGGTGCTGTCGCTGGATATGGGCTCACTGCTGGCCGGCGCAAAATACCGAGGTGATTTTGAAGAACGTCTGAAAGCCGTCCTGACCGATCTGGCCAAGCAGGAAGGCCAGATTATTTTGTTTATCGATGAAATTCATACCATGGTCGGCGCCGGCAAGGCTGAAGGCGCAATGGATGCCGGCAATATGCTCAAACCCGCATTGGCGCGAGGCGAACTGCATTGCATCGGTGCGACCACGCTGGATGAATACCGCAAATATATTGAAAAAGATGCGGCGCTGGAACGGCGTTTCCAGAAAGTGCTGGTGGATGAACCGAGCGTGGAAGACACGATTGCCATCCTGCGTGGCCTGAAAGAAAAATACGAAGTCCATCATGGCGTGGATATTACCGATCCGGCCATCGTCTCGGCGGCGGTGTTATCGCATCGTTATATTACCGATCGGCAGTTACCGGACAAGGCGATTGATTTGATTGATGAAGCCGCGGCCCGGATTCGTATGGAAATTGATTCAAAACCGGAATCGATGGACAAACTTGATCGCAAACTGATCCAGTTAAAGATTGAACGTGAAGCGCTGAAGAAGGAAAGCGACAAAGCATCAAAGGAGCGGCTGAAGAAACTGGAAGAAGAAATCAGTGCGTTGGAGCGCGAGTACAGCGAGCTGGAAGAGATCTGGCATACCGAGAAGGCCGCAGTACAGGGCACCCAGCACATCAAGGAAGAACTGGAGCGGGCGCGTCTGGAACTGGAAACTGCACGTCGCGCCGGTGACCTGGCGCGTATGTCAGAGCTCCAGTACGGCCGCATTCCCGATCTGGAAAAACAGCTGGATATGGCTGCCCAGGCGGAGATGCAGGAAACCACCCTGCTGCGCAGCGCCGTGGGCGAAGAGGAAATTGCGGAAGTGGTTTCCAAATGGACGGGTATTCCGGTCTCGAAAATGCTCGAAGGCGAGCGCGACAAGCTGCTGCGTATGGAAGAGGCGTTGCATGCCCGTGTGGTTGGCCAGGATGAAGCGGTCAAGGCCGTATCCAACGCCATTCGCCGTTCACGTGCGGGGCTGTCCGATCCTGATCGGCCCAATGGCTCGTTCCTGTTTCTCGGCCCGACCGGCGTGGGCAAGACCGAACTGACCAAGGCGCTGGCTGAATTCCTGTTCGATACGGAAGACGCCATGGTGCGCATCGATATGTCCGAGTTTATGGAAAAACATTCGGTCGCGCGTCTGGTCGGCGCGCCTCCCGGCTATGTGGGTTATGAGGAAGGCGGCTATCTGACCGAGGCGGTGCGGCGTAAGCCCTATTCGGTGATCCTGCTGGATGAAGTGGAAAAAGCGCATCCCGATGTGTTTAACATCCTGCTGCAGGTGCTGGATGACGGGCGCCTGACCGATGGTCAGGGACGCACGGTGGATTTCCGCAATACGGTAATCGTCATGACCTCCAACCTGGGTTCACAACAGATCCAGGAAATGAGCGGCGAGGAAAACTACGAGGTGATGAAGTCGGCAGTTATGGAAATTGTTGGCCAGCACTTCCGGCCCGAATTTATCAACCGTGTTGATGAGCTGGTGGTCTTCCATCCGCTGGGCAAGGAACAGATTCGCTCTATCGCAGCGATCCAGTTCGAGTACCTGCATGAACGTCTGCGCAGTCGGCAAATGGATATTGAAATCACCGATGCCGCGCTGGATAGAATCGCCGAAGCCGGGTTTGATCCGGTCTATGGCGCACGGCCGCTGAAACGCGCGATTCAGCAGGAGATTGAAAACAGCCTGGCCCAGGAAATCCTCTCAGGCAAGTTCCTGGCGGGCGATGTGATCGTGGTCGATGCCGACAGCAAAGGTTTCCGCTTCAGCAAGTCGGATCGGCGCGCCAGCGCTGCCTGAAACCGGTAGCTGGTTGCTGGGGTCGAGTAGCTGGGAGGTGTTCCCTGCTTTGTAGGTTGGGCTGAATAAAATGAAGCCCAACAATGCGGGAGATCTACCAACCAGTGGTGCGTATGCTGCTTTTACTAGCTACTCGCCACTAGCTACCAGCTACTTTATATCAATCCTGTCGATGCGGCTAATGGCCGCATCATAATTTTCTTTTTCTATGACCCCTTCTTCAAACAGGCGGGTCAGTTCCTCTCGCTCAAACTCCATCATCTGTTTTTTATCCAGATTGACATCCTGCGAGGTCAGCAGAATGCGGGTTTTCAGTTCATCGGTAAATTTTCGGCATTCTTTTCGGTTGGGTTTGTTGTGTAAAATATGCAGCAAGCTACAGTTGCCGTAGCGGCTGCGGAACTCCATCACATTGGGTGAGCGGTAGATGAACATGAGCAACGATCCCAGGCTCAGCAACAGCAGAACGACAATAAAAGGCAGCAGGCGTTGCAACATCTGACTATCGGGATGCAGAGACATGAAGACACCATAAACCAGCAGGGTCAGGGCAAAGTAAATCAGGCTCATCATCCAGCGCCAGGAAAAGCGCCGATGGTGCACTGGCCAGGGCTGCAGCATGTTTATTTTCAGGGTATAGGACTGTTCGCCCAGCAGGTTGTTTTTTTTCGCGCGAATAAAATGATCGTTGATAATTTCGAAACAGCGGACTTCGCCATTGCTGCTGGTCTTTTGCACCAGTTTGCGGTTGATGACTTTCTCTGAAGGGGGGGACTGCATAGTGCGTCAGTATTTAATCGGTTGTTTTTGTGTAGAAAGCATACCGGAAAAAACAGGGAAAGTAAGGGGTTGTTCAGGGTTGCCCGGTAGAAATATTAACAACATATCAACCACAGAGGACACGGAGGTCACAGAGAAGGCTATTTTAAATCCTCAGACGGCTGGCTCTTTACCCAGATCATCACAGATGATTCACAACTTTATTTTGAAAAGTTATAAAAACTCTGTGACCTCCGTGTCCTCTGTGGTTAAATTTTTTCGGGAACTCCATAGTTTCACATAGGTCACAGGGGTAATATCTATTTAGACATATTCCAGGCTGAAAAGGTGAAAGGAGATGCACCCATGCTGATTAAAACACCGGCTGATATTGAGGCTTCTGAAATCACGGACAGGTCGGTCTATCTTCAGCGGCGGCAATTTCTTCATGGCGCAGGTTTACTGGGTGCGGGACTGGCGGTATCACTGCCGGGGCGGGTTCTGGCTGGTGCTCGACAAAAACTGGCATTCAGTGAAAATCGAGCGTTTTCCACCCGTGAGGAAGCAACCGAACTGGGCAAGATTACGGCCTACAACAATTTTTATGAGTTTGGCACTGATAAATATTCCCCCGCGAAACTGGCGCAAAAACTGACGATCCGCCCCTGGTCGGTCACGATCGAGGGTGAGGCAGAGAAAACCGGGGTGTTTGCTCTGGAAGATATCCTGAAAAAACGACCGTTGGAGGAACGCATCTATCGGTTGCGCTGTGTCGAAGGCTGGTCGATGGTGATTCCCTGGGTGGGCTTTTCGCTGGGCGATCTGTTGAAGGCGTTTTCACCAACCTCAAAAGCGAAATTCGTCGAATTCACCACGCTTGCGCGCCCTTCAGAGATGCCGGGGTTGAGTCGACGTGTGCTGGACTGGCCTTATGTGGAAGGCTTGCGTATGGATGAGGCCATGCATCCCCTGACCCTGCTGGCGGTTGGGCTGTACGGTGAGGAATTGCCGAACCAGAATGGTGCGCCGCTGCGCCTGGTCGTACCCTGGAAATACGGCTTCAAGAGCATTAAGTCGATCGTTAAAATCCGCTTCACTGAACAGCAGCCACTCAGTTCCTGGAGCCGGGCGAACGCGCGAGAGTACGGGTTTTATTCCAACGTCAATCCGGAGGTGGCGCACCCGCGCTGGAGCCAGAAACGTGAACGCCGTATTGGTGAGTTCCTTAAACGCAGGACCCTGATGTTTAATGGCTATGCGGAACAGGTGGCTTCACTTTACTCTGGAATGGATTTAAAAAAATACTTTTAATAAATGCAGCCCGGTCGTAAGCAAAACAGTATCACATGAGCCAGAATCATTTTTTTCTGAAATTAAAACCACTGTTCTGGCTGGCCTGCCTTGTCCCGCTGGGGCTGCTGGCATTTCGCTTTGTCAGTGATGATCTGGGCGCCAATCCTTTTGAAATGTTGACTCGGGAAAGTGGTGAATGGACCTTGCGCTTTCTGTTGCTGACGCTGATGATGTCACCACTGCGGGGCATATTGGGGCAGGGCTGGCCACTGGCCTATCGGCGTATGCTGGGCCTGTACAGCTTTTTCTATGCCTGTGTGCATCTGTTAACCTATATCTGGTTCGATCAGTTTTTTGATGGAGAAGAGATTCTGCTGGATATCATCAAGCGGCCTTTCATCACGCTGGGCATGCTGGCTTTTATATTGCTCCTGCCGTTGGCTCTGACCTCGAACAGGGGGATGATACGACGGCTGGGACGAAACTGGAAAAAGCTGCATCGGCTTATTTATCTGATTGCGCTTCTGGGCGTGTTGCATTTCCTGCTTCTGGTCAAAGCAGATCTGCTGGAACCGGCTGTCTATATGGGTATTTTATTGCTGCTTCTGGGCTATCGGCTGTGGCATGGTTTGTGGACAAAAGGGGGAATAACTATGACCAAATTCGCGTCTATAGCAAAGACCCTGAATTAATGGTTCGTCGAGGAGATACTAGGAGGGGTTCGCATTTAAACCTGAAAACACTGATCCAGGGTTAAAGACTAAAAATCATAAATATGTCAGAATTACCGCCATCCAGATCTGTAAGATTCTGTGAGTTTGCTATGATGCTCCCAGTCAAAGTTCAGGCTGATTTTGGATTGCGAAACAAAAATCTTTTTATAACAGATAGATAGCACAGGTAGAGAGGAAAACAGAATGTCAATAAATCGCCGTGAGTTCATGCAGGTGATGGGAATGGCCGCTGCAGCTGGTATGTTGCCGGGTTGCGATAGCAAGAGTACAGATCCGAATACGGGTAAGACGAGTTCTGCCACGAAGGCGCCACGGGATACCTATCATGTGCCGAAATTCGGCAATGTGACCCTGATGCACATGACCGACTGCCATGCGCAACTGATGCCCATTTATTTTCGCGAACCCAGTGTCAACCTGGGGCTGGGCAAGGCATTTGGCCAGCCGCCCCACCTGGTAGGGGATAAATTTCTCAAATATTTTGGCATCCAGCCCAATACACTGGCTGCGCATGCCTTTACTTATCTGGATTATGTCGAAGCCGCCAAAACCTATGGCAAGGTTGGCGGCTTTGCCCATTTACGCACCCTGGTCAAGCGTCTGCGCGCCGATATGGGAGCAGATAAGACGCTGTTATTAGATGGTGGCGATACCTGGCAGGGATCCGGTACAGCTTACTGGACTCGCGGTAAGGACATGGTGCGCGCCTGTAACCTGCTGGGTGTGGATGTGATGACCGGTCACTGGGAATTCACTTATCGGGATTCAGAAGTCATGGATAATATTCGTGAGTTCAACGGTGACTTTGTCAGCCAGAATATTTTCGTCAAGGATGATGCGGCCTTTGACTACAAGTTTGCCGACTTCCCCGGTTATGATGAAGACTCACAGCGCGCTTTCAAACCCTATACCATCAAGGAAATGGCCGGTGGCATCCGTGTTGCTGTGATTGGCCAGGCTTTTCCCTATACCCCCATCGCCAATCCCGGTCGTTTCATTCCCGACTGGACATTCGGCATCAACGATGAATCCATGCAGTCGGTGGTGGATGAAATTCGGGCTAATGAGAAACCGGACGTCGTGGTGGTGCTGTCACACAACGGTATGGATGTGGATCTGAAAATGGCCTCACGGGTCAGCGGCATCGATGCTATTTTTGGCGGCCATACTCACGATGGCGTGCCGGCGCCGACGGTGGTCAACAACAAGGGCGGTAAAACGCTGGTGACCAATGCCGGTTCAAACGGCAAATTCCTTGGTGTCATGCAGTTTGATGTGCGCAATGGCAAGGTGCAGGACTTCCGCTACAAGCTATTGCCGGTTTTCTCTAACCTGCTGGAACCCGATGCTGAAATGGCCAGCTACATTGAGGAAATGCGCAAGCCCTACCTCAAGACCCTGGGCGAAGAGCTGGCAGTGACGGATAGCCTGCTGTACCGTCGTGGCAATTTCAACGGCACCTTCGATCAGGTGATTTGTGATGCCCTGCGCGAAGTGGGTGGCGCACAGATTTCCCTGTCACCGGGGTTCCGCTGGGGCACCTCGATTCTGCCCGGGCAGACCATTACCATGGAAAACGTCATGGATCAGACCGCGATCACCTATCCGGAAACCTATGTGCGGGAAATGCGCGGACAGGACATCAAGGATATCCTCGAGGATGTCGGAGACAACCTGTTCAACCTGGATCCCTACAAGCAGCAGGGGGGAGACATGGTGCGCGTCGGTGGTCTGGATTATACGATAGACCCAACCGAGACAATTGGTAAGCGCATCACGGATATGCGTCTGAATGATGGTACCCTGATCGAAGCAAACAAGAACTACACCGTGGCTGGCTGGGCGACGGTGGGTTCAAAAGCACCGGGCAAGCCGATCTGGGATGTCGTAGCGGAATACCTGCGGGAAGAGAAAGTCGCGAAGGTTACCA